>ERZ1643251.3750-NODE-3750-length-13773-cov-4.875857_pt1 | contig 13773 bp, 18 predicted proteins | sample MGYA00579261_ERZ1643251 | MGnify/ENA primary metagenome ERZ1643251 (study PRJEB29033, sample SAMEA4952267) | chicken gut metagenome | biome: Broiler Chicken; feature: Gastrointestinal Tract; material: Caecum | place: Ireland | collected 2018 | study: Broiler... | reverse complement strand
TTATGATATGCTTTATAAAACTTATCTATGTTTTGGTTAAATTGATTTGTCTTATTGCTAGCATTCTCATTAAAATCATTTGTTTTTTGTACTGCATTTTCATTAAATCCAGATATTTTTTCTTCTGAGTTTGAATTAAAATCATTGGTCTTTTCTGTTGCGTTTTCATTAAAACTTGTTATTTGACCACTTACGTTACTATTAAAAGATTGTAACTTTTGATCGTAATTGTTATTAAAGTCTGTTTTTTTGGTTTCAGCATTATTATTGAAATCCGTAGTGTAAGATTGAACGTTATCTTCAAAATTATCAATGATTTTTGTTGCTTCTTCGTTTGCATTCTTTACATTTTCGGCTTGTTCTTTTGCATAATCTCCTTGCTCTTTTGCATAGTCACCTTTTTCTTCAATTCCTTTTAAAGTTTCATCAACTTTGTTCAAACCATCTTGTAAGGCTTGCATGTACTGTTCAAACTGACTAGATGTTATATCCTGACCTTCTTCTGCAGTCGGATCATAAGATCCACTAATAACAACAAAGAAGTCAGGATAAGGACTATATCTAAGATCTAATTGGTCTTCAATTATTTTGTAAGCATAAACACCAAAAGTTACTCTGCCAGGATTTTCTAAAACTTCCGCAGGAATCGAACATTTATTGTTGATAACAGACATCTGATAAGCTTTTTCTCCTTCAACAGAAAAAACGGCATTTATAACCAAATCACCTGTATAATCTTCTGAAAATGTAAAATCTAATTCATTAACGTTGTATTCGCCTTCGTGAACTTTTATAAGACATTTGTCTTGAATTGTTACATTATCTTTTGTTACATTTACTTTCATTTAAACACCACCTTAAGAATTTAAATTAATTCCAAATTTTAAACCAATAATTTTAGTTAACGGTCCATAACCTGTTCCGTTGTTTTGGTAAATTGTATTGTTATTCGTTATAACAAAACCTTTAACGTTTCCAACTTTTGGATTTAAAGTATCAGTATCTGTTACTTGATAAGCGTTACCAACAAAGGCTTCATCTCCAGACCACGAAGGTCTAACATGTTCTATCATCAAAGGATCGCTTTTTGGATCAATAATCGATGAATTCGTTAAACCATTTCTACAAAAAATTAGTAAATCATAGTTTGTCATCAAATCGTTTACTTCAATTTGTTGCATTCCTTCCATCAAATTTAAAGTACCTTCCCACAAAATTTTAAAAGAAACTGTCAAGTTAGCGTTTGTAGTTATATTATTTGATAAATTTTCTATTTGTTCTCTAATATCTTTAGTTAACTTTTCATTTAATTTCATTTTTATTCCTCCATTAAATTTCGATTATAGGAACTATCGTCCATTTAGAGCTATCCCATTCTCCAGTAACGTTATCTTCATTGCATTCATAAATAGTATAATTATAAACAACTAGATCTCCTTTTGAGTAAATTTCTTCTTTGCTATATGTATCATCATTCAAACCAAGTGCTACACGCAATTGTGAAATGTTAGCATTATCCCCAATCGAAACTCTTTTTTCATTATAATCAACATAAGAAGTTCCTTCTCCACTTACCAAAAATTGCCCATCTACGATATCCGTTTGTTGCACTTCTGAGTCGGTCTCTTTTCTTATAAAAGTTACTTTTGCCATATTTTATTCCTCCCATTCAAAAATAGAAATTTCATTCCAATTAACATACGAATTTCCATTCCACAAAGAAATTTTATCGTTTTTATGTTCATATATTAAATTAAGATTATTTATCCAACGATTTATATCATTGTAGTCAAAAATTGCTTTACGATTATCATTTATCCATTTTTTTGTTGATATCCATCCATATGGTTTGTAAAAATATTTACCTAAATTTTCTATACCTTGTTCAATTCTATCGATTTCTTCGATCCACGGAAATTCATTTAAAAGCCATTCTTTTTTATTAAATGTTGGTATATCAACAATTTCTTTAAATTCTTCTGTAACATCATAAATAGTTTCTTCAATTTCATTTAAATCTTCATAATTTAAATATTGCTCGCGATTAAACGTCTTCGATATCATATGCATCTCCCTCTATTAAAGCAGACAATCCACCACTATAAGTTATTGTTTGTTTTTCAATCATCATTCTTTTAAATCCGAATGGAGTTTCAAAATCAATTAAGTCGCCAGGAAGTAACGAAGGATTGCAAATGGTTTTTAATGAAGCATGATATGGATAATCATTTTCAAAAATATAATTAGCTACATGTTGTTGATTTTCAACGTTTCTAAGATAATTGTTATTAAATTCTATACCTGTTTTTTCATTTATTGAATCATTTTTATTAAACGTTATAGAAACATCTTGACTTTCATACGTTTTTGCCATAATCCTAACAGCTATTTCATTTTTTAAATTGTTTTCGTCAAATTTGCCATTTTCATCCAAACCTGATGCAGTTATACTAATTTTGTGATTAAAATAATTACCTGATTCTGTTAGAAAAAAATAGGGTGATTGCGAATCGATTAAATTATTATCTACATATATTTTCATATTTAAATAATCAACTGCTGAAGTTGTAGTAAATTCAAAATCAAAATTATAAGTTTTATGAGAAGTTTCTTCCGATCCCATACTTCCTATGCTTGTTTTTTCAATTGTTTGATTAAAAATTTCTTTTTCTTCAGAAGACAAATTAAAAATATTATTAACTTTAGAAATAACTTGATTAATTTTACTTTTTCTGCTAACCGTTGGATATTCGGTCTGCTCGTTTAGGGTTATTTGATCGGATACTTTACTAGGAAGCTTCTTTATATATGAAATTCCCCAACCAAATCCTAAGATCGGAGCATATCTACTTTGTAAACAAAGTGAACATGAGGCAAAACATAAATTTTGCAAAACTTCATCGCTTGTTTTTGAATTATCATATTCAGAAGTCGTTTCAAAATCATAACCGACATGCACCCCAAGACTTTCATTAGCAATTTCCCAATTTACAAAATCATTCTTTTTTATCAAACTGGATATAAATCCTAAATTTGAACTGTATTGTATACTCGATAATGTTTTGCTAAGCATTTTATTTCCTTCAAATTGCATTGTTGTTTTTAAATCTGACGAATTAGTTAAATTAGAAAAATTAAAATATCCAAGAGGAACATATTCTAAAAGATTACTTTTTAAACCTATATAAGGTTCAACTGTAACATGTTTATTCAGTTTTTGAAACAATCCTTGATCATTAATAAAATCAAATTTTCTATCATAATTATTAATACAAATTTCGCAACTATAGTTTGGCGAAGATTCATTAAATTTTGATATTTCTTCCAGAATGTTAAAACTAACTAAATCTTTTTCATAAATTTCTGTATAGCCAACATCAATTTTTTCGAGTCTTACCCTATGATTTGGATTACTCCATTCTTTTACAGAAATAACAATTTTTGTGATATAAGAATCTGGCATATCTGAAAAATCTACATGTATTATTTCGCTGGAAACATTATTGATTTCTTTTGTATAAATATGTTCCGCTTTACTTCCAACTCTATCTTTATAATAAATCATAAAATCAAACGATAAAGGATATCCGTTCAAAAAATATAAAGTAAAATTTTTGCTATCTAAAAATAAATTTCCTTTGACATCAACTGTAATCGTCGTTGTATTTAATGTATTGCTTATAAAACCAGTTTTTTCATTATGATAAATTTTATTTTCTAATTCAGGCAAGCTACTAATAATAGCTATGTGTTGGTTAATTAAATCTTTAACATTTAAAGATTCATTACTAAATTCATAATAATATTTCAAATCACCTAAATATTGTTGTTTCATAAATTTTGCATTCAATCCCTCGTCTAAATATCCATACATACCTGTTATTTTTGGAATTTTTATAGATGAGATTTTTTCAATTAAATCATTATCTTGTGAAAATTCAACACTTTCAACTTCTTCTATATCTGTAGTAAATCCAACAGTTCCTATAATGAAAGTACCAACATCAATAATGCTAATTTCAAAATTTACATATGAATTATTCTTTTCAGGAGCTGATTGAAAATAAAAAACTTTATAATTTTTCATCTTTTCTATCATTCTAGAAGATAAATCTAATGGATTTTTTATTATATTTTGATTATTCCAAGTACCATCAATTTCTATACAACCATCATTATTAACATAAACTTTAGCTTGACCACCATTTTTACCATTAATTTTAATTAGATTGGTATTATAAGAATCAATTGACAATTCAAATGCAACACTTATTCCTATGCTATCGTTTTCTGTATCAAAAGGTATAATAAAGCTTCTATCCTTTGTTATTTTTAGCCATTTATATTTATTAACATTTGGATTGGATGGAAGAACAAAGCTACCATCTAACTTAAAAAAATCACGTTCTAAAGATGCATAATTGATTGCTCTTCCGACTTCTCCACAAACACAAAAGTCATCACACATCAATTCTTCAGTTTCTTTTTCTATTATAGGTATTATTGTATAATACCATTGCCCATCTTCATAATTAACTTTTACATAACCAGTTATTTCTCTATTTTGAGCCTTTATATTTTCTTGAAATTCTTTACTTGTTTTTAACATATTTATCACCTAATATTCAATAAAATTCATAGCCACAGAAGTTCTTTGAACCAGTTCATAAGTAAACTTATTAACATACTTAACTTTTCCAGTAAGTGGTCCGGCATATACTTTTTTTACTACTCTGTTTCCGTAATTATCGGTAAATTTCAAATAAAAAAAGTCTTTATCATAAAGACTTTGTAATAGTGACATTTGACTTGCATTTAAAGTTCCCCAACCAGTCGTAACTTTTGCTAAATCACGTCTTTGAATATCTCGATGTAAATTTCCGTTTGCATCTCTGTAAGAATTTTCTAAATGCGTATAAGTTGGTTCATAATTTTCGCTAAGTGGTGTTGGCAAATCAAACCAATTACGATTATCATAACTTGCTTCTAACAATGCCATTTTAATACCTCCTTACCGTTGCGCTTTCATTGATTCTATTACTTTCATTTTTAAAATCTTGATAGGTAGCTCTAGCTATCTCTTGTCCGTTTACATTAAAAATAAAAGGTTTATTTGAGAACTCATTAACTGCGTTTATTAATTCTAATAAAAGATCAACAGTCATTCCTCCGTTTATTTTATCTGCAATTATATTTGAAAAAGCTTCAATAAATTTACTATTTTCTAATGGAAAAACCACTTCTGCACCAGCTTCACCAGCAATGGCTCCGCCAATATTAACTCCTTTTCCTGGATTGTTAACAATACCTCCTCTAGCTAATTTAGGAATTAAAGCTACACCTACAGCTCCTAAAACTCGATTTACTGGAGTTACAACACCAGAATTAAAGAAATCTTTAAACCAATTATTAGCTTTTCTATCTGCTTGCGAAGTATCAGCGTCAATATTAATTTTAGCAGTTTTTCCATCCAGAGCATTCAAAGAATCTTTTACTCCTATAACGGCTCCGGCAGTTAAACTTGCCTGATTTTTATATTCTTCAAAAGATTTTGTTCCACCTTCTAGCGTATACTGTAAATATTGCATTTGTAAATCAACGTTACTAATTTCTTCTTTATTTTTATTGATAATATCAGCATTTTTCTGCATCATGAAAGCATTGCTTCCTAATTTATCATTAGTATCCAATAAAGCTTGTCTATAATTAGTTAAATAAGTAATCATTTGATTTGTTAATTCAGAATTTTTATCTGTTTGATCATATTGTTCAATTAAAGCATTTTTTTGTGCTTTTAATTGGTCGATATTTTCATTCATCAATTCTTTGTTTCGAGAAAGACCATCTTGATGTTCGGCCATTGCTTTTGTTGAATCTCCAACGCTGTTACTTAAAACTTGTAATGTTTTTGATAATTTTCCAGCTTTATCTTCACATTTTGCAAAACTATCTGGTAATGCTTCCCACCTTTGTTTTAAATCTTTTTGCATTTCTATATTGCTTTTTACCTGCTTATCATACTCTTTCATTTCATCGCCGATTTTTTTCCAAACTGCAATGTTAGCTATGGTAAGCAATACCGCTGCTATTCCAAGTAATCCAGCCGGACTCGTAGCAGAACCCACCCCAAGAATTTTAGAAATGAATTTAAAAATTGCCATTCCTCCTAAAAGGCCCATTAATACACTAGGATTGTCTAAACAAAAATCAATAATCTCCTTAATAATATCTCTTAACGGTTTCATTTTTTCCCATAGATCTTTAACGGCGTTTGCGATATTATCAATAACATTTATAGTATCTGGATCTAATTCTGGCAAATCAATCGTTCCAACATTTGAAGAAATATTATTGTCATCAAAATTATCGTTGCTATAATTTGTTTCATCTTGCAGATTAGTAATTTCATCGAAATCACCTAACTCTTTATTTAATTCCTTTTGTGCTTGAGCGTTCTTTTTAGTTGATTTCGCCTGCTTATCTAAAGCTCTAGCATTCATTTTTGCTGCAAAGTCAATTCCAGTCAACGTATATAAAAATCTGTTAACTACAGCTAAAGCTTTTAATACCCAACCTATCAATGTCTCTAAAATTGGAGTTACTAATTCACCTAAATAATTCCATATACCAGCCATGGAATTGGCTAAATTATCATTTAAACTCATTGCAGAAGAAGTTGCTTTACTAACCAATGAATATATGGTAGCTAAACTAAACAAAGATAAAGTCCATCTTTTTACTTTTCCTATTACACTGTCCGTTTTTTTCGAAAAATTGTTCATGCTACTATTGATATCATTTATTTTTTTACTATTAATTTCATTCATTTTATTTTTTAATTTTGAAATTCTATTTTCGTATCCGTTTATTTGCGTATTAATTTTTTTATATTGTAACTCTTGTTCGTTTAATTCAACATAAATTTTTTCATGTTGTCTTAATAAAGAATTTAAATTTTCTTTTTCTGATGATATGTTAATTCCTAAATCATTATATTCTGGATTATACTGAACAGAAGATCCAAGATTCTGTTTTAGAAGATTCATTTTATTAGACATATTACTGATTTTAGATATACTTTCGTCTATTTGAGTGTTAATTTTCTCTAATTCTGTATTGTATTTATTTGTTTCATAATTTAAATTTTCTTGTTGCTTTTTAGCAATATCAATTTTTTCACTTAATATCTCTATATCTTTTTCAAAACCATCATCATCAATTTGAGTTCCGATTTTTATAACACCATCCACAGTTTCACCTCCTGATTCCAGCTAATTTAAAAAATGTATCTTGACTCTTCTTTTGCTTATCAGAAATTTTCTCTTTGGTTATTAATGCAACTTGATTCTGAGCTTCTACTATTTTTTTTCTTTCTTTTGGATCATTTATTTCATTTACGTCAATATTTCTTAAATTTCTAATTCTTGATAAAATACAATTTTCAGTTAATCCTTGTATTAAAAAAATAAATTGCCAAAAATGCATATCACTTTTTGACAAATCAATATGGTAATCACTCATAAAGCTAGCATTTATATACTTAAAATCTTGCTTAAAATCCATATCTACTTTTTTTAAATTTTGATTTTTTGTAGTTTCTCCACATTGCAAAAACAAGATTGCTTTATCTAAAAATTTATCTATTTTTTTATCTGGAATAAAACCAAAAATTTTATATACGATGGCCAAAGCTCTTTCTTCATCGCAAATCATTTCATCATTTACTATCTGAAAACATTCTAACGCATTTATCCATGAAACATTTAAATTATATTCAGTTCCATCAATAACAGCTTTTGTTGGATACATTAAATCACACCTTTATTTTTTGGAGCATATTTTTTTTCAATTTTTATTTTTGTGTTTTTAAAACTCATGTCGAACTCATCTAAAAAAGGCGTTAAAGCATCCATTAAATCATCAAACATTGTTGCATAATTTTTCTTACCAAAAATTTTATTACATGTACCTTCTCCTAAAAACAAGTCAAAAACTTCACGTAATTTATTATATTGTTGATTCCACATTTCTAAAATCTCTTTTGTGACTTCTTCTTGATTGTTTTTGTTAATTTTTCTTTGCATTTCTTGTTGCATTTGCTTTGCTTCTTTTAAAATTTCATCTCTTTTTTCTAAAGCTTCGATACATCTAAACGGGAGGCTTATATCTTCAATATCTAGTTCGATGAAATCATTATTATCTACCCCGTCAATTCTAACAATTGGAATTCTAAAAATATTTTCTCTTTTAACTTGAAGTTTTTCCACAAATACCCTTCCTTTCACATATAAAAAAAGAGGGTGACGTAAATCACCCTTAGTTAAACAGATGGCGTATTACTATCTGCAGTAAATACAGGAACTCCGTCTTGCATTTTTACAGTACCTGTAACTGGATCGCCGTTGTAATAAATTGAATATTCAATCACTGCTTCTTCAGCCATATAGTTTGTAATTGCGATAATACAATCTGATTTAGTAGCTTTGTAATTTCCATCTTCTTCGTCATAAGTATCAATGTCAAGAACATGAGTTTCAACTTTAGAACCAACACCCAACGTTCTTCTTAAGTTATTAATGTATTCAAAGCAAGGGTCACCTTTGTAGATCTTTTGCGATACATCTCCTTGCATTTGATAGCTATCCAAGCTTGATGTAGCATTTTTATTAATAATCCATTTTTCGGTTGTTACTTGGGGATTATAAGCAATACCATAGCTTGTAATACCAATACCTAATAAAGACCAAGTTTCTTCTGTAGAAGGTGTTGTATCAAGATATGTAACAACCTGGTCACGAGTAACTTTTTCCATGTTTCTACCTTCTTTCTATTCATAAAAAAAACGAATTTCTTCGCTTATTTTTGATTTAAAAAAGTTATTTGAATTTGAACACTGAATTCTGCTGTATCCGGAGAATTAACATCTGATAGCGTTCCACAATTCAAACATTCTATTTTTTCTATTCCATTAATTTTTGGAAAATCTTTATTTTTATTTTTATTTTCAATTTCTTTTTCAAACGCTTCAAAAAAACCTATATTTGACAAATTATCTAAAACATTAGTACCATAGTTATTTCGTGTCCGTAACTCATACACTTCTTTTTTAATAGTTGGCCCAATTATCCATTTTTCTTCATATTCTGTTGGTAATTTGTCTAAAGAATAATTTCCAATTTCTTCCGAAAGAAAATTAGCATTTAATTGGTATTCATCACTTGAAAGTAAAGTATCAAGTATTTCCATTAAATATTCTCTTAACTTATAAATTCTTGTATCTTTAATTTCCATTACTTACACCCTCTATCGAAAAATTTCTGAGTTTCACTAATAACTTTGTCTTTTTCAACACTCCACATTCTTTTATCCCAATACGATCCTGTTCCCGGCGTATGATATGTAAGTTTTCTGTTACTTGGAACTTTTGTATCATCTGGTCTACTCCAAAAACCATAATTTTCATTAAAAAAAGCTCCTTTACCGGTCTTTCTATCAACATATAAAATTCCACGATACTGATAATGTGCATGACGACTTTTATAAATTATAAAATCAGGTTCTATTTGAACATTAGTTCGTAAATTTTCATTTTGTTTCGGGACATATTTATCCATATGCTTGTAGCAATTATTTGTAAAATATTTTTGTAATTTTCCACCAGCTTGTAAGCCCAATCTAGCTTTAATAACTGATGTGGGTTTCATTTTAATTTCCACTATTCACCAGTTACTAAAATACAATCTAAATCGCTACCAACACTGTATGGGAATACCTTGGTAACGGTAATGACATCATCTTTTTTAGCAAGGTCTTTGGGAGTATTTATATTATCAATAAATCCTAAAGCAACAATATCACCTTTTTTTATATCTACATTTGTTCTTGGTATTAAAATATTAATTGAGTTAGAATTAACAAATCCATCTTTTATCGAAATACCTTCTGAGCCATACCACAACACATCCTGTTCATGAGAAACAGTATAAACATCTTCATGTTTTACCGTTTTATGTCTTACAATAGTGATTTCATGTGGATAAAGTTCATTATTCATAAATGCCTCGAAACATTAAACCAGTGTCATCTAAAAACTCATGGCAAATATTACGAATTTTTTTATTCAAATCACTATCGTTTAGTATTTGTTTACTTATTTCAGAATTATTATTCAAATAAGTAATCGAACGTGGTCCTAATGTTTCACTTGCTATTTGCTTATTATCTGCATTTTGATTTGTAATTGAATTCTTTAATCTTTCTTGATCATACAAAAGTTCGGCTATAGAACAAGTAGCATTTTTCACCTCCGAAGGAATTTCATTTTCATCAATTCTTCCAAAAGTATTATATTTTACTTTGCTACTTGCTTCCAAAGCTTTTTTACAAAATTCTTTTTCAGGGATCAATGTACCAAAAAAAAATGATACATAGTATCCATAATCAACGTAAGACATAACATACCTCCTAGCTTTGTGCTGGTTTGTCATCTTTATCTTTATCTTTATTATTTTTCTTTTTTAATTTTTCTAATTGCTTTTCCAAATCAGATTTTTCAGCATTTAAAATTTGATTTTCTTGTTTTAACTTTTCTAATTGCTCTCTCAAAATTGCTATTTTTTTGGAGTCATTTTCTTTAATGGCTCCAATTCCTACCAATCTACTCATACTATACCTCCATTATACTGATGCTGATGTTCCTGCTGCCGAAACACGGATACCAGCGACTTTATTTTCATAAACATCAACAATTCCATAATTTCTATTTTTTTGAATATATGCATCACTATCCGGATTATTTGCAGGTACAATAATATCTGAAGCAATATGTTTTGGCCATTTTAAAACCGCTGATTTTTCAACAATCATAAAATTAATATCCTTACCAGAATCAGCTTTCTTATAACCTCCAGATTCTTCTCCTGACGATTCTCCATCTAACAATTCAATTGCTGTATAAAAACGTTTTTGTGGTACTGGTACAATTCCCATAAATTCATCTAAAACACCTGTTGATTTATATTTTTCAACATTTCTTGCCATTCTTAATGCCGTAGGAGTAATAAATAAAAGTCTTGAAGTACCTGTGACTTCATCTTCATCCATAGCATTTTGTTCTCTTTGTAATGCATTAAGAACATCATCCCCTGTTTTTAATGTTTCTTCTGTAATTTCAACTCCATCGATTCCAGCTAATGTAGCATAAGTAAACGCATCACTTTCTGGAGCACCTTGAGTTCTAGCAAATTCTCCAGCTAATTTACCAAAAGCTAACTCGGCACTTTCTTCATTATCCATAGTATCAATTTCGAATTTTACACCACGATCGTAATTTGCTTTATGCGTTTCCCATTCTAATTTAACGTTTCCTCTTTTATATCCTGAATTTCTTGAATAATCCTTCATTCCATCCATCGAATATTTTGCAATTAAAAACTCTCCGGCTTTTTGTCCCATTTTAATATCTTTTTCAGGACTATTTAAAACACTAGATGTTTCTGCTTGTTTATATACCTCATCTAACGTTGGTACATAATTTTTTGATAATGCTATATTGTTATTCATAATTTACCTTCTTTCTACTTTTTTTCATTTGATAAACCCATAGCTTCTTTTAGTTCATCTATGGAACTATCATTATGTGGAGCAGTAGGATTTGTTGAAAACTTTGGATTTGCAACTTCACTAATAAATGCTCCAGCATCGTTTTTCTTTAATTCTTCAAGCCACTCAGATGCACCTTGAAATTTTTGTGCCTCCTCATCATACTTGAAATTCTTTTTGTTAAATTCAGCAATAATCCCTTCTTTTGAAGCGTTGCTTGCAAATTTAACATCATTAAAAAAAGCATTCGTTCTTTCTTCACGAATACTCTTTTCTTTTTCAGCTTTTTGATTTGCTTCCATTTCTTCATATTTAGTTTTCCAATCTTCAGCTGATTTTTTGATGCTATCGATGTCCATATCTTTATAAGACTTAATTTCATCATTAGCATCTTTAATTTGTTGTGTAAGTTCTGTTATTTTTTCTTTGTCTCTTGTAACTAACTTACCATATTCGGACATGATTGTATCAATTGTTTCATCGTCCAATTCTAAACCTTTTAAAAATTCACGCATTATATTTTTCCTCCTTCGATTTTTTTCGTGGTCTCGTCCACGTGTGAACAAAAATACTTGTTGGGCCTATCGTTGCCATACCATTTGATTTTACAAACTCGCACGAAAAAAGCCGATATTTCTATCGACTTGTTAGTGCCTTATAAGCACTGTACTGATGATATAAAGGGTCTGCCTTCCCTACGTCTTAGTTTTTTTCTATATAAGACGGACTTTCTAAACCGTAATCTAATACGTTAAAACCTCCAGTTTTTTTTATATATCATCAGTGCACTACCTATAAAGTAGTGAATTTATTTGTTTGCAAATTTTGTTAATTCTTTATCAATTTCATTTTTTTCTTCTTCGGTCAGCGTTCCAAAATAATCGTCATCTTCAAAACATTTTAATATTTTTTTTTGAATTTCTGTAGCATTATATGATAATATCAATTTTTCTTTATCTACAAATATATCATCATTATTGTCAATATAATTTAACAATAAAAAAGGTTTACTTTTAATAGGTTTTTTCTTAAAATTCATTATTTGTACCACCTCTCAAACAAATCACTTAAATCTTTATAAATATAACTTTGTTGCCCCTTTTTGGTAGGGTTTGAGTAGATAACATTACCTTCTGAAATTAACTCATAAGAGACATTTGAATCGCCGTAACTACTAATTTCTTTTAATCCATATTTTCCGTAAGCTGATGTGCCGTTTCTACCATCACTCGCTTTGATTGTACCATTTTTATATTGAATTTGCAAAAGAGTATCTTGTTCAATATGATATATTGCATCTTTATACATATTGTGTGAATAAATATCGTAATCATTTTGTGTTTTTGCTTTCTCCATTTTTTCTAAATATTTTTCTTTGAAATTTGGATTTTCTTTATAATAATTTTCAACCATTATTTTTTCTTTTAAATGTCCAATTTCGTGATAGACAACATATTCTTCATTGCTAATATTTGACATTTCTTTATTAACCCATTGCCCTTTTTTGCGATAAGTATTAATGCTTGACGTTATTTCATTTATACTTTTTTTGGATTTAAAAGCACCAAAATTTAAAGTATGTCCTTCAAATCCATCAGGCATATGAGAATAATATGCATCATTCAATGTGAATAAGTCTTCTTTTATTGTTAATGGATATTGTTTTATTGTTCTTGCTAAAATTTTATCGTTGTCAAGAATATTATTCAAAGCATTTAATTGTTTGCTTATATATTCTTTGTTCGCAACTTTTGGAAAATCTTTTTCAAAAATTATACCTTTTTTTGTTAATTTTTCCTTGATATCATCTAAATTTGTGTCTACTTTTTTCTCAATTTTTTCTTTAACTTTTTCACTTTTTCCATTTATTGGCGATCTTATAAATTTTCCGCTTTCTTTCATAGCAGTAGCTAAATCTTGACCATCCTTAATAAAAATACGACGACCTCCAACGGTTCGCCACACGCCACCTAAATTATTTTTTATCATTGTAAACACGCTCCCTGGCATAATCACGTCTTAAATCATTATCTTTAATGAATTTATTAAATTCTTTATTAATATCTTTTTGTTTATTGTGCCACTTAGTAAAACTTTCACTGTCCTCCATTTGTTTAGCAATATCCTTTTTTGTTTTTATCTTTCTTAATTTTCTTTCATAAGCACGTTGTT
>ERZ1643251.3749-NODE-3749-length-13775-cov-4.524271_pt1 | contig 13775 bp, 11 predicted proteins | sample MGYA00579261_ERZ1643251 | MGnify/ENA primary metagenome ERZ1643251 (study PRJEB29033, sample SAMEA4952267) | chicken gut metagenome | biome: Broiler Chicken; feature: Gastrointestinal Tract; material: Caecum | place: Ireland | collected 2018 | study: Broiler... | reverse complement strand
TTTGAAGGATCTTGCGCATTTTGATCTGGGCACATCCATCACGTATTATGCCGGCAAGCCCGTGTGGAGCATTATGGAGCCAAAAATTGGTTATTCCCTGCGTTTTGGTGCTGCATCGCTGGCAATTTCCCTCGTGCTCGGCATTGGGCTTGGCATCCTAATGGTGCGCACAAAAGGGAAGGCACCGGATGCGCTGGGCAATGCGTTTATCCTGTTTATCAATGCTGTGCCTTCCGCGGTTTATTATCTGTTCATCCAGTTCCTTGGCACGAAACTGCTCGATATCGGCATGCTCTATAAGGAAGGGGATGTTTCTACCTGGATCCTGCCGGTCATCTCCATGTCCCTTGGCAGCATCGCTTCCTATGCGATGTGGACGCGCCGCTACATGATGGACCAGATCAACTCCGATTATGTAAAGCTCGCGCGCGCAAAGGGCTTGACGGACAAGCAGATCATGGTGAAGCACGTTTTGCGCAACGCGTTTGCGCCGATGGCACAGAATCTCCCCTCTTCCATCATCTTTACTATCTCCGGCTCTCTTTACATTGAATCACTCTATTCCATCCCCGGCACAGGCGGCCTGCTGGTCAACGCAATCAAAGCGCAAGATAACCCGCTCGTGCAGATGCTCGTTATGTTCTATGCCGTGCTCAGCGTGGTCGGTATGCTCTTGGGCGACCTTGCCATGATGGTCTGCGATCCGCGCATCACATTCACGAAGAAAGGCGGTGGCCGCTGATGTCAAAAGTAATGAAGAACATGAGCAACATGACCGATGAAGAACTTTTCCGCTTTGTCGAGTTTGACAGCTCCCGCGCAGAATCCGTATCCTATTCGGGCTATTCCTACTGGAAGAGCACCTTCTCGGTGTTTATGAGCAAGCGCTCTACACGGCTGCTGCTGTATTTCTTGATCGCCCTCTTGGCGTTCACCTTCATCCAGCCGTATCTGCCCGGACAGAAAAGCCCAACGGAAATCTTCATCAACCCTGAAACGGGCAGGCAGTATCGCAGCCTCCAGCCGAACTCGGAATTCTGGTTCGGAACGAACACCATCGGCCAGGATCTCTGGTCCCGCATCTGGAGCGGCACGCGCACCACGATGCTCATTGCGGTCGTTTCCGTTGCAAGCAGCACCATTATCGGCATCATCATCGGTGCAATCTGGGGCTATGTACGCGTGCTGGACCGGCTGTTTACCGAAATCTACAACGTCATCAACAATATCCCGACCACGGTTTTGCGCATGCTCATCACCTACATCATGAAGCCGAGCGTGGGCACGCTGATCTTCGCCATGTGCCTTACCAACTGGGTCGCCATGGCCAAGTGGATCCGCAACTTGATCATCATCATCCGCGATCGGGAATATAACCTCGCATCCCGTTGCCTGGGCACGCCAACGCGCCGCATCATTGTGCGCAATCTGCTCCCGCAGATCGTATCCGTGGTCATGCTGGATATTGCGCTTTCCATTCCGGGCGTGATCGGCTCCGAGGTATTCTTGACCTATATTGGCCTGGGCCTGCCGGTGGATACGCCCTCCCTGGGCAACTTGATCGATGAAGGCCGCCGCGTGATGATGAACCTTTCCCAGACATACCAGCTCGTGTTCCCGGCGATCGTTGTTGCCGCGATTACGATTTCCTTCTATGCACTGGGCAACAAGTTTGCGGATGCATCCGACCCGCGCAACCACGTTTAAGGAGGCTTGAAAATGGAACAGCAGAAGCAAAACGGGAACGATGTCATCCTTTCGGCAAAGGATCTTGTGGTTAAGTTTTCCCTGCGCGGCCAGGAACTTACGGCGCTGCGTGGCGTCTCCATGGATCTGCACAGGGGCGAAAGCCTTGCAATTGTGGGCGAATCCGGCTCCGGCAAGAGCGTGTTCTGCAAATCCTTCCTCGGGATGCTAGATAAGAACGGCTGGATTGAATCCGGCGAGATCTGGTATAACGGGGTGGACATTGCAAAATACAAAAAGGATGAAGAGTGGATTAACATCCGCGGCAAGGAAATCGCCATCGTATTCCAGGACCCGATGACCTCCCTCAACCCATTGCAGACCGTAGGCACGCAGATCCGCGAGGCGCTGGAGCTGCACCAAGGGCTCAAAGGTGTTGCAGCGCAAGAAAAGGCGATTGAGATTCTAAGCGATGTTGGAATCCTGGAGCCGGAAAAGCGGGTGAAAGATTACCCGCACCAGTTTTCGGGCGGCATGCGCCAGCGCGTGGTGATCGCCATTGCCATGGCCTGTAACCCCAAGATCCTCATCTGTGATGAGCCGACTACCGCGCTGGATGTTACCATCCAGGCACAGATCCTTGCGCTGCTCAAGCAGCTGCAGCAGAAATATCACCTCACGATCATCTATATTACGCATGACCTCGGCGTCGTAGCCAATGTTGCCGACCGCGTTGCCGTAATGTATGCAGGCGACATCGTGGAGATCGGAACCTGCGAAGAGGTGTTCTATACGCCCAAACATCCTTACACCTGGGCGTTGCTTTCCTCCCTGCCCCAGCTGGGCATCAAGGGTGAACCGCTTTACTCCATTGAAGGCACGCCGCCCAACCTCTTTACGGAGATCCGCGGCGATGCGTTCGCCCCGCGTAACCGCTATGCCATGCAGATCGACCTCCTGGAGCGCCCGCCCTATTTTGAGGTTTCCCCCACGCATAAGGCGCGCACCTGGCTGCTCGACCCGCGCGCACCCAAGGTGGAACCGCCCAATACATCCATCGCAAAGGCGCTCGAATCCAATGCCAAGCATGCGGCTGTGAACACGAAGAAGATTTCCGATGAAAAGCTGGTGGAAGTAAAAGACCTTGTAGTGCAGTTCGGCTCCAACCGCAAGCCTTTCGTTGCGGTAAAAGGCGTAAGCTTCGATATTTACAAGGGCGAAACATTCGGTTTGGTGGGCGAATCGGGCTCCGGCAAAACCACCATCGGCCGTGCGATCATCCGCATCAACTCGGCTGCCAAGGGCGAGATCCGCTTCAAAGGCGAGCGCATCAGCGGCAAGATCTCCAAGGAGCTGGACCATAAGATCACCCAGGAAATCCAGATGATTTTCCAGGACCCGATGGCCTCGCTCAACGAGCGCGCCAAGGTGGATTATATCGTTTCCGAAGGGCGCATGAACATCCATCCGGAGATGAGCAAAGCGGAGCGCGATCAGCGCGTTGCACAGGCGCTTTTGGATGTGGGCCTGTTGCCGGAATTTGCAAGCCGTTTCCCACATGAGTTTTCCGGTGGGCAGCGCCAACGCATCGGCATTGCGCGCAGCCTCATCATGGAACCGGAGTTCATCATTGCCGATGAGCCGATTTCCGCGTTGGACGTTTCCATCCGCGCGCAGGTGCTCAACCTTCTTTCCGCCATGCAACAGCAGCGCGGGCTTACGTATCTCTTCATTTCGCACGATCTTTCGGTGATGCGCTTCATTGCCGATCGCATTGCCGTAATCCATAAGGGTGTCATCGTGGAGCTTGCGGATACGGAAGAGCTGTTTGCCTACCCGTTGCATCCGTATACGCGCGCACTGCTCTCGGCCATTCCCCAACCAGATCCGCGCAGCGAGAAGCACAAGGTGCTTGAGGTGTACGATCCCGCGATTCATAACTACACGGTGGATAAACCCCGCTGGGTGGAGATCCGGCCCAAGCATTATATCACCTGCAATGAACACGAGCTCGCGCAATACCAGGAAAAACTGGCGCGTGAGGGCGCTGCAGAATAATCGCGCGTGCCGCAGGGGCGTCCGCAACGGTGGGCTGGGCGCCCCCGCATGGTTGACAGGGAACACAAAGCCACGTATAATAACCATGCAAGCATGTGCAAATGTGTATATGTGTACGAAAGAAAGATAAAAGGGAGTAGTTTGCACGGGCGGGCCCAACGGCCGCCGTGTTGCGCGGTATCGCCATTCCGATCATCGTTTGATCCGGGCCGCGCAGGGGTTTTGCTCGAAACGAGACTTTTATCGTGGCAATGCCATGGTAAGGGTCTTTCTTTTTTCCCGAAAAATCAAACAAAGGAGCTGGCTTACCCGTATGAAACTTTTCGCGCTTATCGTCTTCCTACTCACCTATGTGCTTATGATTGCGCTGCCTAAGATTAGGCCCTGGGTTGCTCTCACAAGCGGTGTTATTTTCCTTGTGAGCGGGCTTGTGCCGCTGGGCACGCTTGCAGAAGCCATCGATTTCAACGTGCTTTTGATGCTTGCTGGCACCATGGGTACCGTTTCGCTGTTTATCCAATCCCAAATGCCCAACCGCATGGCGGAGTTGTTGATTCAGAAAACGCCTAATGTAATGTGGGTCGTGGTGGTTATGTCGCTGTTTGCAGGGGTGGTTTCCGCGTTTGTGGACAACGTTGCAACGGTGCTCATGATCGCGCCCGTAGGCCTTGCGATCGCGAAAAAACTGAATATTTCCCCGGTAGGCATGCTGATCTCCATCGCAGTTTCATCAAACTTGCAAGGTGCAGCTACGCTCGTTGGCGATACAACCTCTATCATGCTGGGTGGCTACGCCGGCATGGACTTCCTCGACTTCTTCTTTATGGATGGAAAGCCGAGCATCTTCTTTGCTGTGCAGCTCGGAGCGATTGCAACGATCCCTGTGATCCTGTTCCTGTTCCGCAAGAACAGGCAGCCGGTAAACGCCGCAGTGAGCACAGTGGTTCAAGATTATTTCCCGACCTTCCTGCTTCTTGGGAATATTGTACTCCTTATTCTTGCTTCTTTCCTTCCCAACAAGCCGGCCCTCACCAATGGCTATATCTGCACGGGGCTTTTCGTGATCGGCGCGCTGCGCTCGATCCTGCGCAACCGGGATCATGTTGCTGCAAAAACCGCACTCCTTGAGATCGATTATCAAACCCTCTGCCTGCTGGCCGGTCTGTTCGTGGTGATCGCGGGCATCACCAACGCGGGTATCATCGATGACATCAGCAACTTCTTTGTAAAGATCGGGGGCAACAACCTCTTCCTTCTGTACACGGTGATCGTGTGGGGTTCGGTGCTCATTTCAGCCTTTGTGGATAATATCCCCTATGTTGCCACCATGCTCCCCGTTGTAAGCGGCATTGCGCTTTCCATGGATTGCTCGCCCACCGTGCTCTACTTTGGCCTGTTAACGGGCGCAACGCTTGGCGGGAACCTCACGCCCATCGGCGCCTCGGCCAACATTGCAGCCATTGGCATCCTGCGCAAGGAAGGTTACGAAGTGCGTATGCAGGATTTCATGCGCATTGGGCTTCCGTTCACCCTTGTTGCCGTCTCGATGGGATATCTGTTCAGCTGGCTGGTCTGGCATTAAACTGCCCATAAAAAGCAAAACCCTCCGTATGCCCGCGGCGACGGAGGGCTTTCCATAGCGCAAACAGAATAGCGCGAGTCAAAGGCCCCTCAGCGTTTATGCAATCCACTTTTGTGATAGCCGGCAGCCACATATGTATGGCAACGCCGCTGATCAATCCGGGGCGTTGGGCGTGGCAGCCGGTTCATATTGCAGCTTAATGGGATATACATCCAACACAAAATGCGCTTCTTCGATCCCCGTGCTTGGGTGGAAGGCGCTAAGGCGCAATGTTACGTCCCCAACTTGCAATGGTTCGGCGCTGGGGCAGGTCCCAAAGACGATGTACTGGCAAACGCAATACGTTAAGAAACCATCTGCATCCGGCTCTAAAGGGCACGCTTCAAACGGTTTTTCCATGGCAATGCCCCATTTTGCAAGATGGGACGCTACCTCCGGATATGCGGATTTTACCCGCGAACGATAATGCTTGCAGGAATCACAGTCGCAGAGCATCTGATCCGCTTCCAACCGATAATACGTTTTTGTCCTTTCAATGTTTATATGCACGCATTGGATCCTTTCTTGCCTTCCTTTGCGGCCCCAAATGGTGTGCGCAAATGGAAAAAAGCGCCTGTGCACGGCGGGTACATAAGCGACTGGAATAAGGCGCAGCGGGGTTGCGCCATTTTCGCCAGTGGTAGCCATTTCGCTTTTCTTTTTTTGCTGCAAGCCAGGAACCCCATTCAGCTTCGAATAAATCGGAATTAAGGCTCCTGCAGCGCATCTAAAATGCGAATCGTTTTATAAATGCTGCCGCACTTGGGGCATTTCCAATCGCAGTTGCTCTTTTTTGCTTTTGGATGAAGGTGCGTAAGTATAGTGCCGCATTTGGGGCAGGGGGTAGGCGTTTCGCTCCAAAGCTGTTTCAGAAAACGCACGGCTTCAGCCCGTTCGCGCATTTGTAGCGCACGCAAAACATCCTTTTCCAAGCATTTTCCTCCATTCCTATAGCACTTTGCTTGCGTAGCATGGTATTGTATCATAAGGCTAGGAACAATTCAAATCAGAAATGGAAGCTTTTTCTGAAGCACGGGCTTTCTGCATTGTCAAACCATGGGTACAGCACCGTTCCAACAGCAGGGGCGCCTTTCAAACGCTTGGCAGTGCGGGCGAAGTATGCTTTGCCCTGCCTTTGCGATTTTTATGGAAATCGCGCTTCCCATCTCGAATGCAACTTCCATAAATCGCGCAGCGGAACAGGAAGCTGCCCGCTATGGCGCAACGGCTCAAAGGGCGTTTCCCGCGGCACATGATGCTTTTCACGCGATGGATGTGCAGGATTGGATGCCTTTGAAGCCAAGAAAAACGGCAGCAGGAAGCTTTTCCTGCTGCCGTAAAACTTTGCTTGATGCGCTCAGCCGCCCAGGTATGCCTTTTTGACGGCGTCGCTTGCAGCAAGGTCCGCGCCTGTGCCCGAAAGCGTGATGCGGCCTTGCTCCAGCACATAGGCGCGGTCTGCGATGGCGAGCGCCTTGCCCGCATTCTGCTCCACGAGCAGAATCGTTGTGCCGGAAGCGTGGAATTCGCGGATGATGTCGAAAATCTGTTCCACGAGGATCGGCGCAAGGCCCATGGAGGGCTCATCCAGCATAAGCAGCTTGGGGTGGCTCATCATCGCCCGGCCCATGGCAAGCATCTGCTGTTCGCCGCCGGAAAGCGTGCCTGCAATCTGCTTTTCGCGCTCCTTAAGCCGCGGGAACCGGCGAAACACTTCTTCCATATCCGCCTCTGAAACATCTTTTTGCGTGTAGGCGCCCATGTCCAGGTTTTCGCGCACGGTCATCTGCAGGAAGATGCGCCGGCCTTCCGGTACCTGCGCAAGGCCGCGGTTGACCAGCTTGTAAGCCTCCGTGTGGGTGATGTCATTGCCAAGGAACGTGATGGTGCCAGATTTGGGGCGCAGCAGGCCGGAGATGGTTTTGAGCACGGTAGATTTCCCTGCGCCGTTTGCGCCGATGAGCGAAACGACTTCCCCTTCATGCACCTCGAAGGAAACGCCCTTGATGGCGTGAATCTGGCCATAGTAAACGTGAATATCGTCAACTTTGAGCATCATGCCGCGTCACGCCCCTTTCTTGCCCAGGTAGGCCTCGATTACGGCCGGGTTGGATTTGATTTCATCGGGTGTGCCCTTTGCGATGATCTTACCGTAATTGAGCACCGCAATGCCCTCGCAGATGCCCATAACAAGGCTCATATCATGTTCGATGAGCATGATGGCGATCTGGAAGGTATCGCGGATCTTGCGGATATTCTCCATGAGCTCCGTGGTTTCCGAAGGGTTCATGCCGGCGGCAGGTTCATCCAGGAGCATGATGCCCGGATCCGTTGCAAGCGCGCGGACGATCTCAAGCCGCCGCTGCGCGCCATAGGGCAGGCTGCCCGCCTCTGCGCCCGCAAGATCCTGCATGTGGAACACGGAAAGCAGCTCCAGTGCGCGCTCTTTGGCCTGGCGCTCGGCCTTATAATAGCCAAAGCCGTGCGTAACGGAAGCCCAAAGGTTGCTCTTTGTGCTGTTGTGCAGGCCCACCTTCACGTTGTCGAGCACCGTCATGTTGGAAAACAGGCGGATATTCTGGAACGTGCGCGCGATGCCAAGCTTGTTCACCTGGTGTGTGCTCATGCCCAGCGTGTCCACGCCGTCAACCAGGATGGAACCGCGCGTGGGGCGGTATACGTTGGTAAGCAGGTTGAACACCGTGGTCTTTCCGGCCCCGTTCGGGCCGATGAGGCCGCCGATCTCCGTGCGGCCCATGGTGAAGTTGAAGTCGTCCACGGCGGTTAGGCCGCCGAAATCGATGCCAAGGTGGCGTACGTCGAGAATGGGGAGCTTATCCGCATCGCGCTCGGGCACGATTGCCTTGCTCGGCAGGGGTACCATCTTATTCATGCGTTTGCCCTCCTTTGTTCGCTTTGGAAGAAGCGGACTTCGCGCGGACTGCATCCGCGAGCGCTTTATAGTTGAGCTTGCCCTTGAGCGCTGCAAAGCGCGGGGAAGCGTTGAGGATCATCATCACGATCAGCACGAGAGCATAGATCAGCATGCGGAAATCGTCCAGCTCGCGCAGCGCTTCGGGCAGCACGGTGATGATGATTGCCGAAATCACGCTGCCGCGGATGCTGCCCATGCCGCCGAGCACCACGATGACCAGGAGCTCGATGGATTTGTTGTAGTCAAACGTGCTTGCCGAAAGGATGGAAAGGTTGTGCCCATAAAGCACCCCAGCAACGCCCGCGAAGAATGCTGCAATCACAAACGCAAGCATGCGGAAATAGGTAACGTTAATGCCGCACGCTTCCGCCGCGATGCGGTTATCGCGGATGGCGGTAATTGCGCGCCCATGGCGGGAGTTGACCAGGTTCATGATGACCGCCAGCGTGATCAGCACCACCACAAAGGCGATCACGAACGTAGAATCCTGCGGCGTGCCTTTGAGGCCGGCTGCGCCGCCGGTGAATTCCAGGTTGATAATGACGCTGCGGATGATCTCGCCAAAGGCGAGCGTTACAATGGCGAGATAGTCGCCATGCAGGCGCAGCACGGGGATGCCGATGAGCACCCCGAAGCAGGCCGCAACAAGGCCGCCCACGAGCATTGCAAGCGGGAAGCGCAGCGCCATCGGCAGGATCTCCTCCATGGCGATGGAAAACAGGCATCCCGCATAGGCGCCGACGGACATGAAGCCCGCATGGCCCAGCGTCAGCTCGCCCAGGAAGCCCACCGTTAGGTTGAGCGATACGGCGAGGATGATGTTGATGCAGATTGGAACGAGCATCGAGCGCATGTGGCGCGTGGCGTTTCCGGTTTCCACCAGGATGAACACCACTGCAAACAGCACGCACACGATGGCAAGCGTGATGAGGTTGCTGGTTAACGGCTTTCTTTTTTTCTTGATGCTATCCATTTCCGCACCTCAGACTTTCTCGTTCACGCGCTTGCCGAGCAGCCCTGTTGGCTTCACCATCAGCACGATGATGAGTACCGCGAACACGATCGCATCGGAAAGCTCAGTGGAAATATACCGTTTGGCCAGGTTTTCGATCACGCCAAGAAGAATGCCGCCCAGCATGGCACCAGGGATGGAGCCGATGCCGCCGAACACCGCCGCAACGAACGCCTTGATGCCCGGCATGGAACCGGTATAAGGACCAATGAAGCCATAGGTTGTGCCGTAGAACACGCCGGCCACGGCTGCAAGCGCAGAGCCGATGGCGAACGTGATGGTGATCGTGCGGTTTACGCTGATGCCCATGAGCTCAGCGGCGTCCCGATCCTCCGAAACGGCGCGCATGGCCTTTCCGGTGCGGGATTTTGCAATGAACAGGCTCATGGCAACCATGATTATGGTGGTCACGGCGAGCGTAACGAGCATGTTGCCTTGGATCGTCAGTCCGCCAATCTCAATGGCGGGCACCGTGATGATCTTGGGGAAACTGTGCTGCGTGGAGCCGAAAATCAGAAGGGCGAGGCTCTGCAAAAAATAGCTTACGCCAATGGCGGTAATGAGAACCGCAAGCGGCTGTGCTTTGCGCAGCGGTTTGTAGGCGATGCGCTCTACGCATACGCCCAACACAACGCAGCACACGATGCTTGCGATGATCCCGAGGGCGGGCGGAAGGCCCAGCATGGACACGGTCGTGATCACCGTAAAAGCGCCGACCATGATGATGTCGCCATGCGCGAAGTTCAACATTTTTGCGATGCCATAAACCATGGTGTAGCCGAGCGCGATGAGCGCGTAAATGCTGCCAAGGCTCAAGCCGCTGACGAGGTTTACGATTAAATCCATCATTGTGGGAGCAGCTCCTTTTGGGAATTCCTAAAAAGGGCGGACCAGCAGCAGGGGCTGGCCATATCCGAGCCCGCGCCGCCGGTTAAAATTGCGGTAAAGGCGCGGATGGCATGAAATGCGGTTGGGGGAGGGACGGATGTGCCGCCCCTCCCCGAAAGTGGTTCGTTTTTGGTTATTCAGCAGTATAGGGGGTCGGAGCGCCATCGCGCAGTACGACGACTGCAGCGGCCTTGCTGGGGGCGCCGCTGGCATCCCACTGCATGGTGCCCGTCGTGCCGTCCACGGTGATTTCGGTCATCGCGGCGATCATCTTCTCGTTGAAGTCAGCATCGCTGGGCTTCGCTCCGCTCTGCTCCAGAGCAGCCTTGATGGTGTAGATGGCATCATAGCCGTCCGCTGCGAACTGGTCGGGCGTGGCGCCGTAAGCCGCCTGGTAATCGCTCGTGAACTTGATGTTCTGCTCGTCGGCATTGGGGTCAAACGGGGTCAGGAACATTACGCCTTCGGTAGCGGAAACGTTGTCCGCGCCGATCTTTTCGAGGATGCCGTCAAGGCCGTCGCCGCCGAAGAAGGTCTGCTCCATGCCGGCGCTCTGAGCCTGGGTGAGGATGTAGGCGGCTTCCTGTGCATAGATGGGCAGGAAGATGAGTTCAGCGCCGCTTCCTGCAATCGCCTGGAGCTGCACGGAGAAGTCGGTGTTGGACTGGTTGGTGAACGCCTGCTCGGAAACGATCTCAAGGCCGAGATCCGCAGCCGCGGTCACAAAGTTTTCCTTGATGCCATTGGAATAGTCGTTGGACTTATCGTAGATGATGGCGATCTTGGTGGCAAGGCCGTTCTCAGCAATGAACTTCGCAGCGTTTACGCCCTGCTCGGGGTCAGCAAAGCAGATGCGGAAGCCGTTGTCATACTGGATGCACTCCACCTGGGAGCCGGAAGGGGTGAGCATGAGGATGCCGTCTTCCTTGGAAACTTCAGAAACCGCGATGCATGCGCCGCTCGTAACTGCGCCGAGGGAAACCTGCATGCCGTTGTCCATGAGCTTGTTGTAAGCGTTCACGGCCATTTCAGCGTCGGTCTGGTCATCCTCGAAGAGCAGCTGGAAGGTGATGCCGTTCACGCCGCCCGCTTCGTTGATTTCCTTCACGGCCATCTCAGCGCCCTGCTTTACAGACACGCCGTAGGTGGCATAGTCGCCGGTGAGGGGCCCGATGCCGCCGATGATGAGCGTCTCGCCTTCAGCGGGCTCAGCTGCGTCGGGGTTGTCAGTGGTTGCAGGCGCTTCAGTGCCTTCGGGGGCTTCGGTTCCAACGGGAGTTTCGGTTGGTTCCGTCGCATCGTTGGCGCATCCTGCAAATGCGGCAAGGACCATCATGAGGGCCAATGCCAGTGCAAAGATCTTCTTCATTGGGACAGTTCTCCTTCAAATAATGTTTTTGAATTATTATGCAAAAAGGCGGCCCCGAGGATTTCGGAACCGCCTTAGCATACCCTAGGACGATCAGCCCGCTCTCCCCGGCAGAACGTTGCGGCGAATGATTATGCCTACTACAGCGAGGACCGCAACCACGACGAATACGCCAACCATCGTTGCGATGGTGGCGCTGCTAAGGATGAGGGCGCATGCGAGCGGAGCGCAGAGAAAAACTTTTGCAGCAAACCGCAACATAAAGCGCTCCTTTCCGTTGCAAATCGCAACCATTCCATTTTCATCGCAAAAATAGTATCATGGAGGGCATAGGTTGTCAAGAAAAATATATTATTTATAATTTAACAAAAACCGGCAGAATAAAGGATACGCTGCGCGGGGCCGCCCAGGCGGAATTTACAGTTTATTTATTCCCCCGTATCCCACAGCAACGGGAAACCTGTTATAATCAGTGGCATATGCTATATTGCGGAAAAAACAGCGTTCACGCTGGGAAATATTTTTCTTTTTGGAGGTCAGTATGTGTGGAATCGTAGGGTACATCGGCGCAAAGCAGGCTGCACCCCTTTTGCTCGCGGCGCTCGAAAAGCTGGAATACCGCGGGTATGATTCGGCGGGGCTTGCCATCCTAAGCGCGGATGGGCTTTCCGTATGCAAGGCAAAGGGCCGGCTTTCCGTATTGTTTGAGCGGACGCAGGGCGGCGCCTCCATGCCGGGCACAGCGGGCGTGGGGCATACCCGTTGGGCGACGCATGGCGAACCGTCGGATGTGAACTCCCACCCCCATCTTTCTCACAGCGGCAGGGTAGCCGTGGTGCACAATGGCATTGTGGAAAACTATGCGCAGCTGCGCGAATTCCTAACCGAACACGGGTATGTGTTCCATTCGGATACGGATACCGAGATCGTGGCTCAGCTTGTGGATTATTATTACAAGGGCGATCCCGTTGCGGCCGTGCGCGCTGCGGAAGCCCAGCTCATGGGTTCTTATGCGCTCGGCATCGCCTTTGCCGCGCACCCGAATATGCTCATCGCCGTGCGCAAGGATAGCCCGCTCATCCTCGGGCTGGGGGAAGGCGAAAACTTCATCGCTTCCGATATCCCGGCGCTGCTCAAGCATACGCGTGAAATCGTGCGGCTGGGCGAGCGGGAACTTGCCGTGCTCACCCGTGAGGGCATTTCGGTATACGACCGCTTTGGCGACCCGGTGGAAAAAACGCCGGAGCACATTGCATGGGATGTGAGCGCAGCCGAAAAGGGCGGTTATGCGCATTTCATGCTCAAGGAGATCATGGAGCAGCCGGAAGCGATCCGCAACACCCTAAGCCCGCGCATCCGGGATGGAAAAATCGAGCTGGGGCTTACCCACATTACGGAAGAAGTGATCCGCAGCATCAATAAAATCTACATTGTGGCCTGCGGTTCCGCAAGCTATGTTGGCATGACAAGCCAGTATATGCTTTCCAAGATGCTGCATGTTCCGGTAACGGTGGAACTTGCTTCCGAGTTCCGCTACAGCGATCCGGTTGTGGATGCGAACACGCTTGTGATCGTCATCAGCCAGAGCGGCGAAACGCTCGATACGCTTTTTGCGCTGCGCGAGGCAAAGCGGCGCGGCGGGCGCATCCTTTCTATTGTAAATGTAGTGGGTTCAGCCATTGCCAATGAAAGCGAGGATGTGGTGTACACCTGGGCCGGGCCGGAGATCGCCGTTGCAACCACCAAGGCGTACAGCACGCAGCTTGCGGTGATGTACTTGATTGCGCTGCATTTTGCTAAGGTGCGCGGACACCTTGCGGACGCGGCGCAGGCAGAGGCAGTTGCGGCGCTCACGGCGCTGCCGGACCAGGTTGCGGCCATGCTCGGTAAGCGGGAGCAGATGCAGTATCTGGCGTCGTTGTTCTTCAACCTGCGGGATATCTTTTTCATTGGCCGCAATCTCGATTATGCGCTCTGCCTGGAAGGGTCGCTCAAGCTCAAGGAGATCTCCTACATCCACTCTGAAGCATATGCGGCGGGCGAGCTTAAGCATGGGACGATCTCCCTCATTGAGCCGGGCACGCTGGTGATCGCGCTTTGCACCTATGCGCCGCTGCGGGAAAAGATGGTCAGCAACATCCGCGAGGTCAAGGCGCGCGGCGCAGTGGTCATCGCGTTTACGGACGAGGCGGATCAGACGGTGCCC
>ERZ1643251.3748-NODE-3748-length-13777-cov-5.554220_pt1 | contig 13777 bp, 12 predicted proteins | sample MGYA00579261_ERZ1643251 | MGnify/ENA primary metagenome ERZ1643251 (study PRJEB29033, sample SAMEA4952267) | chicken gut metagenome | biome: Broiler Chicken; feature: Gastrointestinal Tract; material: Caecum | place: Ireland | collected 2018 | study: Broiler... | reverse complement strand
TCAGGAGCTGGATGAAACCGTACTGAACCGCCTGATCAACCGTATTCTGGTGGGCGAGGTCAAAAAGATAGACGGCCAGAAGATTCAGAAAGTCAAGATTGTCTACAACTTTGTTGGGGAAATCCCAGTGAATGAACCTGTTAGAACTGACCGTTGAGAAATCTTGACATTGTAAAGTGGATTGGGAGAAGTTAATATGAGAGATGAAATTATTCAGATGTTGTCTAATGCACCTGCACTACCAGTTCTTTTTGTTGGATCTGGACTCACACGAAGATACTTAGGGCTTCCTAACTGGGAAGGTCTCTTACGGCTATATTGTGTCAAATCACCGTATGAATATTATTATAGCAAGGCCGAGCGAGAATGCAGAGAGTGCCCGGATATGATTTATCCTAAAATCGCAGATTATATAGAGGCTGATTTTAATGATGCCTTTTTTACAGAGGATAAATATGCCGAAAATCGAAAAATTCATGCTGAAGATATTGCTGCAAAAGTTTCTCCGTTTAAGTTTTGTATTGCAGATTATTTCAAAGAAAAAAGTGAGGAAATTCAGGGAAAATATTCTGATGAGATAACGCTATTCAGGGAAATTGGCAATAAAAATATCAGTTGTATTATTACTACTAATTATGACCTATTTCTTGAAAACAATTTTGGGAAAGACCATTTTCAACCGTACATTGGCCAAAATGAATTGCTGTTTTCTACAATTTATGAAGTTGCAGAAATATACAAGATACATGGGTGTTGTTCAAAGCCGGATTCTATAGTAATTAACTCACATGATTATGACTTGTTTGTTCGTAAAAGTGCATATTTAAGTTCAAAAATACTAACTCTTTTCTTAGAGCGCCCTATTATTTTCCTTGGATATAGTGTTAGCGATCCCAATATTCGCCGCATATTGCGTTCTATTTCAGAGTGCCTTGAAAACAGCCAATTGGAGCAGTTGAAAAAGAGACTGATTTTTATCGAGTGGACAGAAGACTCAGAAGAAGAAGGAATCAGCGAAAGACAGTTCGACTTTGATAACGGAAAAACGATAATTATGGAGAATATTAAACTGTTTGATTACTCCATATTATATTCAGCCATTTTAGATAATACGGTGAAATACGATGTAAAAGCTCTTCGCCGTATAAAAAGTCAGCTGTATGAATTGGTAAAAACAAATAAGCCTACAGAAAAATTATATGTTGCTACAAATATTGAAGACGATAGTCAAGATATTGATTTTGTCGTAGGTGTTGGGGTTTATGGTAAATTCGGAAAAGTCGGCTATAGAGGAATAAAGGCAGAGGAATTGTATCTATATGCCATAGGTCAATCGGATTTGCAGTATGACGATGACATGATTTTGAAGGAGGCAATTCCTTATTTGTATAATGGACGCACAATTTGGCCTGTAAGACAATTTGTCAGCCGCTGTCAATCAATCGACTGCATAAATGATAAAGTAAAATTCTCTTTGGACAAAACCAGTAAAGATTTGCTCTCATTTGCTCAAAAGGAGTCCATTAAAAAAAGAGGATATACTCGCCTTCCTTGTGTAGTTGATTATTATAGGCAGTATGGGTTGAGCAAAACAATTTCAACTATTTTTACAAGTGATTTTAGCAAGATAAATCCGGATGATTTGTTGCAATTTATAAAATTGGCGCTAGAAGATGAACCTGCCTTGCTGTCTATAACCGGTAAAGGCCATCAATCAAGATCAAATTTCAAAAAGTGTATCACCCTTTGGGATATTCTCGTTTATTCAACACCCGTGAAACAAAGAATAGCAGAATTATCAGACGATTCAAATGTGAGCTAATAGAATACTGTTATATAGATCCTTCTCTTAACTGAGGAGGATCTATTTTTTTATCCAATTTTGAATTCATCACTTGACATTGTGGCAAAGAGCTGATGACCCCCGACGAGGTGCGGACCCTGGACAATGACTATGCCCTGCTGTTTATCCGGGGTGAGCGGCCCGTCATGGACAAAAAGTACGACATTCTGAAACATCCAAACATCAAGCTGACGGAGGACGGCGGAGCCGCGCCCTACGTCCACCGCCCCGGCCTGACTTATGCCCAGGCTGACCTGTCCATGCCGTTTGAGAGCCTGGACTATATTGAAATCTTGGAATGAGAGGTTGATTTTTATGTTGAACAAGAAGAATACCCAGTTGGAGACCATGTGCCAGCGGCGGACCAGAACGGCCCGCCGTTTCTATTTCTCCGCTGTGCTCATGCTGGCCTTATGCACCGCCTTGGCCTGTCCGGCCCTGGCTGCCGACACCGACCCCCTTACCATTGTCAACAATCTCAGCGACTTCATTTTTTCCTGTATCAAGGCCATCGGTGTGATCGTGCTGGGCTGGGGCATCGTCCAGCTGGGCATGTCCATCCAGTCCCATGACGCCTCCCAGCGCACCCAGGGAATCCTCTGCGTGTTCGGCGGCCTGCTGATCGCTTTTTCCAAGGAAATTTTGTCCGCTATCGGCGTGGTGTGACCTGCCATGCGGAAGTGCAACAAAATTATTTTCTGTGACAGGACGCAGTTTGGAGCCAGGAAAATCATCGTCCAGATGCCGAATGACCAGTTCCATATACGCTCCTATTTTGACTGTTTCAGGCGTGAGGCGATCCACAAGGTCCGGGAGACAGGCTTTGACAAGAAGATGGGGTTGCAATTCGATCAGCCACTCCCTCAGAAGAAACGGAGGGATTCCTGCCATGAGCGATAATTGGGTGGTACAGGCTCTGCAATCGGCGTTTGGTATCTGGAACGACAAGTTGACCGAGATATGGTCCCTGATTACCACCACGCCCCAAGAGTTCCATGGCGGTGATATTTGGAACGCCATCGTCGGGATCAACGAAGGCCTGAAGGCAATCGGCTATGGCCTGTTGGTTCTCTTCTTCGCTATGGGTGTGTTTCAATCTGCGGCCAGCTTCCGGGACTTGCAGCGGCCAGAATATGCCCTTCGGCTTTTTATCCGCTTTATTGCCGCCAAGGTGGCAGTCAGCTCTGCCATGGAGATTATGACCACAATTTTCTCGATTTGCGGCGGCGTGGTCCAGTCCGTAATGGACGGCGTGGGCGGAATGGCTACCGCCGGAGTCAGCGTGCCACAGGACATGGTGGATGCCATTGAGAACGTGGGCTTCCTGGCCAGCATCCCCCTATGGTTGGTAGCCATGTTGGGAAACCTGTTCATCACCATCTTATCCTTCATCCTGATTATGACGGTTTACGGGCGATTCTTCCGCTTGTATATTTACACTGCACTGGCTCCCATCTCTCTGGCGGCTTTTGCTGGGGAGGGAACCAGCTTCGCCGGCAAGCAGTTCATCAAGTCCTATATCGGCGTGTGTATGGAGGGGGCTGTGATCGTTCTGGCCTGCCTCATTTTCTCCGCCTTCATGTCCAGCGGTTCCCCGGTCCTGGACACCACCCTGACCCCTGTGGTCATGGCCTGGCAGTACATCGGGGAGACCATCTTCAACATGCTGGTCCTGGTGGGCCTGGTCAAGGGTGCGGAACGGATTGTAAAGGAGTTGTTTGGCCTGTGAATATGAAAGAGCATGGCTCAATCTAATGCCGATACAAAAAACTCCCCTCAAATTGAGGGGAGTTTCCGCAAGAGCAAGAGAAAGCGACTATTCATCTCTTGCTTGTTGATTGATTTTAATGTGGGGCATACCGTCTTTGACTTCAAAGCTGATCTGGTCCGTCCGGTAGCCCATAGCCTCTGCCCACCGGCTCTGTTCCACGATGGACTGCATGATGCGCTTTTCCTCCAGATGTTCGATCAGTTTGGGCCCCACCCAACGGAAAACTGTTATCAGCACCAATCCGGCCAGAATCGCCCGGTATAGGAGCTGGTGCGCCGCCACCCATTCAGGAAAGATCAGGTTCGCGCAGGCCAGGTAGATCAATACGGGCATGAGCTTTAGCTTCACCAGAATACAGAACACCAGCTGGATCAGAAACAGGGCAAGGAAGAAGAAAAACATCTGCTGTGCCAGCGTCAAATTCAGGAACATAGTAGAAACCTCCTTTATTTGTTTTGAAATGTGCGGTTTTCCCTATCAATATTATCTCATATTCCAAAAAACGTGTCAAAAAATCCAAATTTTGAGGTGACGGAAATATATGGAGATCAAGATTCCAAAGGAAGTCCACCAGCACCGGGAGACCATCTTTTTCGGACTGTCCACCCGCCAGTTTCTGTGCTCCGTCCTGGCAGTTGGCGCGGCGGTAGGCGTCTATTTTGCCCTCAAAGGCATCGTGGGCCAGGAGACCGCCAGCTGGCTGTGCATCCTGGCTGCGGCCCCCGTGGCCGTGACCGGCTTTTTCCGCTACAACGGCCTGACCTTTGAGCGGTTTGCCTGGGCCTTCTTCAAGTCCCAAGTCCTGTGCGCCGGTCCCCGTGTGTACCGGGCGGAAAATCTCTACCTCCAGGCCATGCCGGAGCAGAAGAAGGTGTGGGAGGCAGGGAAACGGACCTGAATCCAACGATTCGGCAGCTTTTTTTGACTGCGAGCATCCGGTCATAACGTAGCGGTGCTCCATAAAGCAGTCAGCGGCGAAAACTTCCCTCAATTTGAGGGGAGTTTCCACCGCTTTTCCGTTTCAGCTTAAATTGATTATGTTTCCGCGGAAAGGGGAGTGATATGCGGCGGATTGAAACGCCGGGGATCACGGCCTCTCTCTGCCAAAATCGAAGGAGGCTCCTATGACAAGACGATCTCTGCATCTTCCCCAAACCCCGGCAGCTGCCCAGTGGCTTCCGCCTGGCTCCGCCCCGGCCGGAGAGGAGGTGACCCGCTGTGCGTAAGACCCTCGCCGCGGCAAACCGGAGTGAACGGACCGGGTTTAAGATACCCCGGAGCGTTCAGCAGTCTATCCCCATCCAGCGTGTCTACCGGGACGGGATCTGGCAGGTCCACGGCACGTACAGCCAGACCTGGCGCTTTTCCGACATTAACTACTCCCTGGCCTCCTATGAGGATCAGCGGGACATGTTTACGGCCTACTGTGGTGTTCTCAACAGCCTGCCCACCGACGCCGTGACCAAAATCACCATCCACAACCGCCGCCTCAACAGCTCCGACTTCCAGCACAGTGTCCTGATGCGGGAGTGCGGGGATGATCTGGACAAGTACCGCCGGGAATATAACCGGGTGCTCACGGAGAAGGCGGCGGCCAGCAACAACCTCATTCAGGACAAGTACATCACGGTCTCCGTGGCCCGCAAAAGTGCGGAGGAAGCCCGGGCCTTCTTCCACCGGGTAGATGCGGACCTGTCCAAGAATCTGGGACGCTTGGACAGCGGGGCCAAAATTCTGGACACCTATGAGCGGCTGAGAATCTTCCATGACTTTTTCCGGCCCGGGGAGGAGCAGTTCTATAAGTTCGATCTGGACGGAACCATGCGCCTGGGCCATAGCTTCAAAGACTACATCGCGCCGGATGGGATGAAGTTCCTCTCCGACCACTTCGAGCTGGGCGGCAAGGTAGGCCGGGTGCTGTTTATGCGGGGGTATTCCAGCTACATCAAGGATGACATGATAACCGGCATGGCCGACTTCCCCCGGACATTGGTGCTGTCCATTGACCTGCTCCCTGTCCCCACCGACGAGGCCGTGCGGGATGTGCAGTCCCAGATCATGGGGATCGAGAGCGACATTACCCGGTGGCAGCAGCGCCAAAATGCCAGGAACAACTTCACCGCCACGGTTCCCTATGAGCTGGAACAGCAGAGGGCGGAGACCAAGGAATTTCTGGATGACCTGAGCACCAGGGACCAGCGCATGGTCTATGCCAATGTGACCCTGCTCCACATGGCCGACACCCTGGACCAGCTGAACGCCGACACGGAGACCCTGCTCTCCAAGTCCCTATGTGACTTCTCCATCCTCCGCTATCAGCAGGAGGATGGATTGAACACCGCCCTGCCCTATGGCCTGCGGTCCATCGACGTGACCCGCACTCTGACCACTGAGGCCGCCGCCTCCCTGATGCCCTTCCGCGTCCAGGAGATTCAGGACATGGGGGGCATTTACTGCGGGATCAACGCCGTATCGAAAAATCTGCTGATCTGCAACCGCAAAAACCTCCTGAACCCTCACGGCTTCATTTTGGGGGTCTCCGGCTCCGGCAAGTCCTTTACCATGAAGGAGTTTATCACCTTCATCGCCCTGGCTACCCGGGACGATATTATCATCATCGATGCGGAACGGGAGTACGGGGAAACGTCCCGGGCCCTCCACGGGACTGTGCTGGAGCTCTCGCCCAACAGCCCCCACCACATCAACCCCCTGGAGATTGCCAGGGGCTACGGGATGGGGGAAAATCCCGTGGCTATGAAGTCCGAGCTGCTTATGAGCATCTGTGAACAGCAGATGGGCGAGGGCCAGCTGGGGGCCTTCCACAAATCCATCATCGACCGCTGCACCGCCAGCGTGTACCACGAGTTTATCAAGCGCGGCGGCAAGACCCGGCAGCCTACCCTCTTCGACTGGAGAAATGAGGTCAAGCGCCAGCCGGAACGGGAGGCCCAGGAGCTGGCCCTGGCCTCCGAGCTGTTCGTGGAGGGCTCCCTGAATATGTTCGCCCATGAGACCAATGTGGACATGGACAACCGGCTCATTGTCTTTGACCTCTATGAGATGGGGGAACAGCTGAAGCCCACCGCTCTCAATGTGACCATGGAGACCATTCAAAACCGGGTGGCTACGAACCGCCTGGCGGGAAAATATACTTGGATCTTCGTGGACGAGGTGTATCTGTTCTTCAAATATTACTATTCCGCCCAATTCCTCTATAAGGCGTGGAAGCGGTTCCGTAAGTATGGCGCGGCGCTGACCGCCGCCACCCAGAACGTGGAGGAGTGCCTGCGCTCTGAGACTGCCCGGCTCATGTTCGCTAACAGTGAGTTTCTGGTGCTGCTGAATCAGGCCGCCACGGACCGAGCGGAGCTGGCCAAGCTGCTGAACATTTCCGAAAATCAAATGGGGTATGTTACCAACGTGGAAGCCGGACACGGCCTGCTCCGGGTGGCCGGCTCCATTGTTCCCTTTGCCAATGAGTTTCCCCGGACCGGGGAGCTGTACCAGCTTTGGAACACTACTCCCACAGACAAGTAAACCATGTCGAAACTCCCCTCAATTTGAGGGGAGTTTTGGCGCAATAAGGAGGAACTATGCCGGAAATCAAGGAAAAGCCCAAGGTAAGCAGGCCGAAGGGCAGACGCAAGAACACCGGCCCGCCGAAGCAGGCGGGCCGGTTGATGAAAGAGAAGTTTATAAAAGAACTGGACCGGCGGAAGGTACAGGAAGCTGGGGACAGCTCCTATGCCGTGGATCAGGTAGAGCAGGCCGGGTATCGCGGAGCGGATGAATTTGTCCAGTCCCTCCAATCAGGCGGCCGGAAACGGCCCCGCCCAAAGGCGCAGGCTCCCAAGACCGCCGACAGCACAGGGGAGGCGGAGACCGGCGGTGTCCAGGTGGACCAGGGGCCTCCACCACGGCAACAGCTAGCCAACCCGCCAAAGGAGCGGAGTATGATGGAGAGAGAATCTTCTTTCCAGGCTGGAACAGCCCCCAGGGAACGAAGCCGGGGCGGCCAGGAGGCGGTCCCCATCCGGGAGCGCCCCCGTATTGCTGCAAAAGAACGTGAGAGAAATAAAGCCCTCCAAGGACAGACGCACCTAAGTGGCTTGCCGCCGAAAACATCTTCCACAGAGGCGGATCGGGAGCCAAGCCGCAGGTCGAAGCCCGCTGCCCATCATGTCGAGGCCCACCATAGCGAGGGGCATCAGCCCGCTTCGGGAGTCTGGAAGGCAAGGGAGGATATTCGCCGCTCCGTCAAGAGCGGGTCGAAGCCCAAGACCGGAGCCCCAGGCGTAAAGGAGCGTGCTGCACCTATGCCGGGAGGCAAGCCGCCTCTGGGGCCCAAGGTCCAGGGAGCCGGGACAACTGCACGACGGCGGCGATTTATTCAAGCGTTTCCAAAGCCTGCCCAGGCCGCCCGACAGTCGGCCCAGCGCCGCCTGGCCCAGCAGGCAGCCCGTACCGCAAAGGGAGCCGCCGAGCTGGGCCGGAGGGTGACAGCGGCAGCAGTCCGGGCCGTGACCTCTGTGGTGGGGAGCTTAGTCGGACTCGTGGGCGGCGGCGTTGTTTTGGTCGTTCTCATTTGCGTGGTGCTGATCGCCGCCATCGCCAGTTCCCCCTTTGGGATATTCTTTACCAATGAGCCCAGCGCCCCGGAGGCCGTTTCCGTTTCACAGGCGGTTTCCGCAGTCAATGTGGAATACAACGCCAAGCTGGAGGCGTTGCAGGCGGGGGACTACGACGATATTGTGATCCACGGCAAGGGGCCGGACTGGGCTGAGGTCCTGGCCGTGTTCGCTGTCCATACCGCCGGAAAAGACGAAGGCATGGACGTTGTGACCTTGGACCAGGACCGGGTGAACCGTTTGAAAGCCGTATTTTGGGACATGACGGAAATCACATCCAAAGTGGAGACCATAGACCATCCAGGCGAGGATGACGGCGAGGGTTGGACAGAATCCATCCTGCACATCACCATTACGCCCAAGACAGCCGATGATATGCGGACCATCTATGCTTTCACGCAGGATCAGAACAGCGCCTTGACGGAGCTTCTGTCCGACCGGGCGGCCCTGACCTCCCTGATTGGCAGCCTCACCATTACCAGCACCGATGTGCTGGATGTGCTCCATGCCCTGCCTGCGGACCTGGATCAGGCCCGGAAAGAGGCGGTGGAGACCGCACTTTCCCTGGTGGGGAAAGTGAATTATTTTTGGGGCGGAAAATCCCTGGTGATCGGCTGGGACAGCCGCTGGGGGCAGCTTACCCAGGTGTGGGCGGACGGAAGCTCCACCACCGGCACCTACCGGCCCTACGGCCTGGACTGCTCCGGGTTTATGGATTGGATCTTCTACAACCTCACCGGCGGCGAGTATATCCTGGGCCGGGGCGGAGGCGCCAGCGCCCAGCACTCCTACTGTACTCCCGTATCTCAGGCGGAGGCCCAGCCCGGCGATCTGGCCTTCTACCCGGACGATTCCCATGTGGGAATCGTAGTGGGCCGGAGGGAGGATGGGAAACTGCTGGTCTGCCACTGTTCCAGCGGACAGAACAATGTAGTGGTGACGGAGTTCTCTGCAAGTGGGTTTACTGACCTGGGCAGGCCGGATATTTTCCCGTAAAGGCGGAAAACTTCCATCAAATTGAGGGAAAATAAATAGCCCCGCACTGCTTTGTATGAACAGTGTGGGGCTTACCAGAGATATTTACAAGAACTTTTCTGTTATTTGCGCCTGAGAAAATGTCTGTGCTGAAAAATGTCTACTACGTTTGGCTCTTCTCATTTTAACAAAGCTAACATAGAAAATTCTTATCTCCTGTGGTTATGGTCGTCGTGAGTAGCCAATAAACAAAATAAGAAATAAACAAATCGAGAGTGGAAGCAAAAGCATTGTATTAGGACTAAAAATATGAAAATAATCAGGTAAATTGAATGCACCCCGGAATACACAAAAATTTCCAAAAATTCGGCTCATGGGCCCAAATTCCAATGCACAGTATGCAAGCATGAGAACTAATGGGATAGACTTTATTTGAAATATCCATAACAAAAATAATGTAAGAACAAAGAAGAAGTTTATAACTATGATACTTTGAACAATCAATGGAACAGATGAAACTGATATTGTTTCGAGTTCACTTAACTTCATTTGTATACAGTACGATATTATATTTTTGTTAATCTGTTTAGCTGCATCCTGTAAAAATATGATGAGAGGCAAATATATAGACACCGAAATCTGAATATATCGAATCAAAATAATTCTCGTTTTTGTGATTGGCGTGGTTCTAAATAATTCATATGGTTTTGTTTTAAATGTATTTTCAAAAATTGTAGACACCAGGAATATAACAATAATTGATACAATATATTGGGAATAAATATATAGCTGATTTGACAACACTATAGTCCCGTTAAACTGAATCTCAACATTGTACGGATACATTGTGAAAGAAATAAAGATTAGATATCCTAAATAAAAAAGATATATATATCTTCCCAATATCCAATCAATCTTGATAGACCATCGACCCACCTGAAACATCCCCAATACAATTTTGATAATACATCCAAATATCTTCGTTTGTTGCTTCAGTTAAATTGAAGTATTCCACTGGTAATGGCTTTTCTGAATATACCCTTACATAATTATTATTGGGTTGAATAGTTAAAAGAATTACATTAGGAAACTGGGCCTTCAAATTAGAAATGGATATATTTGTTGTGTAGATTTTCCCGCTAAGTACATTTTTGAATTTTTGATATTCACCATAATATACTAATTTCCCTTCATGCAACATAATAACATTATCCGCTAAAACATTTACATCCTCAAGTATATGTGTTGAAACGATGACAACTTTGTCAGTAAAGCAAGACTGTAAAGTATGATAGAGCTGAACCCTTTCTTTAGGATCAATACCAACTGTAGGTTCATCTAATAACACTAAATCGGGGTTCCCAAGGAGAGAGCAAGCTATTCCAATACGACGCTTTATTCCACCTGAACAAGTTTTATATTTTTTCTCCATGCAATCTAAAATATTTGTTTTAGAAGCGACATCTATAATGTCATTATGTCTAAAATTCTTATCAATGCCTCGCAGACCAGCAACAAATTGAAGTATTTCAGAAACCTTCAAAGAAGGGTATAGTTCAAAATCTTGAGGAAGATAAGCGAGAGCTTTTTTATACTCTATTGTTCCACAAGGTATATCATTGAAGAAAATAGAATTAGTCGATGGCAGTATACCTGCCAATAACTTGATAAGGGTTGTTTTTCCACTTCCATTTTCTCCAACCAAGAAAGTAAACCCAGGCTTTATATTCAGATTTAAAGGATAGATTATAGGAGTATTCTTTTTGTACTGAAATCTTAAATTTTGTATTTTTAACATACTTTCCTCCTATCTACACAGGAAATCCGTAATTCATAATCCAATAATCTTGATAAACAACAGGAAGGCCGAGAACTCCATATAGATCATAAATCAGGAAAGCGACTGGTCTTGTCCCAAAGGATTCATCTATAGTTTCTCCAGTGTAAGGATCAAGATACGGATACTCAGTAGCATTACCGTATATTTTATTATAATCAGTTAATTTATTATTTGAGGATTTAAATACAACTGTATTTTCAACTGTAAACGAAGTGAAATACCCCATAAATAGACAAAGCGTATCACTTTTTCCATTGATTTGATAAGTACCATCTTGATTTTTTTCCGGGATAATGTTTGAAATAATATTATTCTCTCCATGAATTTCAAGAGAATAGTTTTTAAGGGTATTATCTCCATCAATTATAGGAATAAATGCAAAAGATGAAGGGAGTGCCGTAGCACGGTTTGATGAAAAAATATTTAAACCCTCTATATCACTAATATAGTATACACGCCCATGATATACAAAGGATAGCGTGAATATATCATTTTTGGGCAAATATTCTTTAGGAATAGTGATATAATCTCCCTCATGAATATACGGAATAGCTTGATTGTTGAAACAAATCTGATCGACCTTAAAGCTCGCATCTAGTCTAAAGCGTAAATCTTGACAATTAGTGCTATTCTGTCCCACCGTCAATGAGCAAGTAGCTACCATCTTTTCGGATAAGGTAATCTCGCCTATATAGGACTTAATGGAATATGCTGGTATGCTTTCCGATGTTACGTATAATTTTGCATCATAATTATAAGGCTCTGGAAAACTCTTAACATACATAAAACAGCTTACCACTGTTATAGCGGTCAACAGTATGCCTGGCAAAAGATAATAAATGAGTTTTTGTTTTCTGAACCCAGTTATTACTACGATTAGAAAAATCAAAATACCTACAATAGCTAATATAAATACCTTTTTTGTTAACCAAAATGAATCGAGTAAATTGCTTACATAATCTAATTTTACTGATGTCATAAAAGGCTCTTGAACTGATAATAAATTGGTAATAATTAAGAACTCTTTTGAATTTTGTGGAAAAATATAGGAAAATAGATACGAATTTAAATAGCTAAATATAATACAAAATGGAATTACAACTAAGTAAACTAAGTATTTTTTTATTAAAGTTCCAATAAGAAAACCGAAAGAAGATGAAACTAGTATAATACAAAACCAACGTAACAGCACAGTTATGCCAACTTCGACATTAAACAAGAAGTCTGTAGATTCTAACAGAGAAGCAACTATAGTAAATACAAAGGGGAAAATAAGAAGACCAGAAGATACTATAATTTGTGATACAAGTCGGCCAATTACTGAATGAGTACGAGAAATTTGACATATATTTTCAAGACAATATTGTCTATGAGAAAAATATACAGCCATACAGAAATCTAATATAATTATGGTAATTTCGATATATGCTACAGCTCCCAGCGTTGCAGCAAAATTTATTGATGATGGGTATACCAAGTATACGAATAAGGAGAAGAAAAGGAAAACAAAACATAGGACTGCCCAATATATAGGTGATCTACATATTATTTTAGAATTTAATTTAATAAGAGTCCTCATTATTAGGGCTCCTTTCATTTACAAAATTAGGCGTCCACCACCTTTAAAAAGCGGTGGACGCCAAGAAAAGTTTTGATAATCACAAGGCAACTCATATTGATTTATTTCATATTAACAATGCTGGAGTCCTGGGTAACCCAAGTCGTCCCGGTAGTTCCATGATTGTTCGCCGCAGTAATCACAGAGTAATACCCATTTTCCCCGCTTGCAACAAAAGTTGCAGAGGTAGATCCGTTTTTAATATTAGATCGACTCGCAACCTGCGAATCAGGGAACAAACGCTTAACCATCATAAGTTTAGCATTAACAGAAGGTGAAGTGTTATCATTGGATACATACCATGTAGCGTCTCCCTCATATGTACCAAAGAGAAACCCCTTACTTTTTCCGTTCCACTCCGTCGAACCGGAAGGGATAGAATAGTTATATTCCCCAATTGTGACGGAAGTTGCTGCAGCGGGCAAAGCTAAACAGAACATTGTACTAATCGCCAGTACAAAATTCAAACATTTTTTCATAGATTGCACCTCCATATGATAGAATTGCCTTGAGATTTCAAAACACTTTTCTTTAATGAAATAATTGTGCTTTTCATAATTTTCATAGCATGTTTATGGTATCAATTCAACTCATTCACTTTTACCTCCGACTTGATATCTTTTCTTTACTTAACATATGTTTTGGGGCAGTTGTTTTGTTGCAAAAAAAATATGAATTCTGAAAATATATTTATAAAGGCGTTTTTGCCTGAATAATCCATTATCAAAGCCGATAGACTACGATACCATATCTATAAAAGATGATCCTGCCCGTTTCTTTCATCTCTGGGAGGAGTATGGTATAATGGATTTAGATTATCAGGAGATCGGCCGGAATATCCGCCGCTTTCGTCTGGCAAAAAGATTAAAACAGAAGGAACTGGCCGAACTGATTCATGTTTCTGACCAACACATCAGTCACATTGAAAATGCCCACACCCAGGTCAGCTTACCGACACTGGTTGCGATCGCCAATGTGCTCCAAACAGATTGCAATACTCTGTTGGGCGCTACACTGACAGAGGCCAGACAGAGTATTTTGCACCAGCAGCTGCTGGAGCTCACAGCGGATATGGATACGAAGAAATTGGACCTCACGGTCC
>ERZ1643251.3747-NODE-3747-length-13780-cov-14.110601_pt1 | contig 13780 bp, 17 predicted proteins | sample MGYA00579261_ERZ1643251 | MGnify/ENA primary metagenome ERZ1643251 (study PRJEB29033, sample SAMEA4952267) | chicken gut metagenome | biome: Broiler Chicken; feature: Gastrointestinal Tract; material: Caecum | place: Ireland | collected 2018 | study: Broiler... | reverse complement strand
GCGCTCCAATATCCCGTCACCGAGGCGGCGCTCTGATATCCCGTCGCGGAGGCGGCGCTCCGATCATCATCGGAACACTCCACCTTTTCTTTATCGACATGCTCTTTGACGTACTCTACATGCGCCTTGGCAAGTCCAAAAAAATTGAGCTCCGCGCCAATCGTTATCTTTTTTGCGCAAACCTTCGTGTCTTTATCGCGCCTCTCGTCAACCTCCTCCAATTCGACCTCATGAAATTTGTTGAGGTTTCCGTTGTCGTCGCACGGAGAATAGTACGAGAACACGTCCAGCGGCGCAAGGCAGGCGTGAAAGCCCTTCTCGCACAGCGCGGCTTCGTCCGTCTCGTAAGTCTTGCCCTCTTCGTACTGGAAGCCGCGGCAAGTCATGTCTGGACTAAATCCTTTATACGCCTTCATACAACCACCCCGCCGAAATAGTTCATGACCCTCCTGAGGTCCTCTTTGGGAATGTCCACGATGCGCCCGCGCCCGAAGTAGTTCGAGACGAAGCGCAAGATGAAGCACACTTCTTTAATGTTGCCACACAGTTTCATTATCTTCCTCCTTTTCACGGCGTAATGCCGACATTTTGCTTGTTGTAGCGATCGACGGGGAGCGCGTAATAGTCCAGGTAGTCTTGCACATGGACCTTGCCCTGTATCCCGAGGCGGTCGCTCTTGCGCTTGATCTCGCGGATGACCTTTGCGGCGTCTCCGTAGCTCAAGCCGAGCAGCTCCTGCATGTCCGCGATCGTCAGATAGTCCTTTGAGAATATCTGCTCGCGTTCCGAATAGGTCATTTCTCTCCCTCCTGCTATCGGTGACCCCTTTCGGGGTTTCGGCAGGGCGCATCCCTGCTCTCGTCAGACCGAATTCCTCATGTCAATCGAATCGCTGATGATATACGTCTCCGTGTACAGCGTGTACCACTGGTAGACGATGACGCGGACGCCGTTCTTCGTCTCGTCGAAAATCTTCTTGCTCGTTATGACGCCCATTTCGTAGTCGATATACTCCAGCGCCTGCGCTTCCGTGTCGTATTTCTTGACCTCGTACCCGTGCGTGACATAGCACATTTTTCTTTCCTCCTATACCCTATCGGGATTTATAACAAATCCTTGACTTCACACCCGAGCGCATCGGCGAGTTTGGAAAGAATGTCACGACGAGGGCGTCTTTCTCCTATCTCGTAAAGCGACAGCGCATTTTGAGAAATTCCAACAACTTTAGCAAGCTCGACCTGGGTCATGCCGCATTTAATTCGCATAACTTTTAAGTTGAGCATTGGTCTTCTTCCTTCTTTCACAGCTTACCTCCTTTCCGTTTTCCTTTTCTTTTCGAAAGGCATTTCATTTAACTACTTTTAGTTGTTTTTGCTTGATGATATATTATCACAACTATAAGTTGTTGTCAAGGGATTTTTGAAATATTTTACAACTTTTTTTCGTTGGACAAAGACTACTATCTGTTGTATAATACAACTATAAATTTTATGGAGTTTATTATGACGCTTGGCGAAAGGATTAAAGAAGAAAGACTAAAGAAGGACGTATCACAAGCAGCACTTGCTGAATTATGTTGCGTTTCACAACAAGCAGTTGGAAAGTGGGAAAAGGAAAGCGCTTCACCCAGTTTGGAAACATTGCAAGTACTCGCCGATTATTTTGGCGTTACGGTGGACTATCTGCTTTGTCGCGACAATAAAAAAACGCCCTCCGAAAACGGAGAGCGTAAAGGCGTGCGTATCCCAGTCTATGGAAGGATTGCGGCAGGTATTCCCATTTCCGCAATACAAGAAATTATTGATTACGAGGAAATCCCAGAAGACATGCTACAGCACGGTGAATACATAGCGCTGAAGGTCAAAGGAGACTCCATGGAACCAAGAATCGCAGACGGAGACGTGGTGATCATTCGCGCCCAAGAAACGGTAGAAAACGGTGAAGTAGCTGCCGTTTACGTAAACGGAAACGACGTAACCTTAAAGCGCTTGCGAAAAGAAAACAATGGAATATGGCTCATCGGAAACAATCCGGCTTTTCAGCCGATCTTTTATTCCCGTAAAGAATGCGAAGAGTTGCCTGTTCGTATTCTTGGAAAAATGGTAGAGCTTCGCGGAAAAGGAAAATTCTAACAACAATCGATTTATGAGGGGATAAATATGTCAAGAGGAATATCGGTCACGCAAATACAACGTTGGATTTCTACCGCGAACAGGCTGAAGCGGGAACGCAGAAATGAGGAGCTCATACAGGCTCAAGCCGGGCAAGAGAAAGATATGCTTCCGGAACAAAGTCTCGTAAGCGTTGACTTCAACAAAGAAACCCGCATCGCGCATGTCGTGTTTGAAGAAACTCAAATGTATCGTACCATAGATAGGTATGTGACGCAAAACTATGTCAAGTACCCTATTTATTCCTCGTGGAAAACAAAATGTAAAACCATTAAAAAAACACTCAAATTGACAAATGAAAGGCTGGAAGATTTGCACTGCGACTCAGATCGCCTCGTAAGAATATTTGCGAATGATATTATCGCAGCTCTTAACGATGATTCTCTCTATCCCGCATGGTTTATCATGCGTTTCTACGCGGATGAATACAAAGAAAAACTCTCCACGATCGAACAAGAATTAAATTCCTTCCTGTCCATAGAACAAAGTTTCATTCAAGGAGAGGAAAAGGAGATAAAGCGGACGCAGGACAAAATAGAGGCGTACAAACTTGTCATTCACAAAACTACGCCTAAATACAAAAAATTCTATCATAAGGTTGAAAAGATTGAATCCGCCAACCGTTCAATCATCAAATACCTTTTTTCTTTCGGATTATATGCTTGCATCGTTTCAAAGGCGCGAAAAAATAGACTCATCAAAAAGAGAGATGCTCATAAAAAAACCATAGAGAGCGCTGAGCAAAGCATTTCAGAACGCGAGGGAAAAATAGAAGAATTAAAAAAGGAAATATCAGACGCGAAAGCAAAAATCGATAAGAAGAAAGAAGAAAGTGAAAAAGTAAAAGCCGAGGAATACAAGGCATATTATAAAAAAATCAAATCGGTCAAACCCCTCGAAAAGTCTGCTAAAACAAACGAATTTTTCCCATTAAAATCCTTTGTCGGAATGGCTCATCAAAAAGTCGTTGGTTGCTATATTATCAGGAACAAGGAAAACGGGAGATGCTATGTCGGACAATCCAAGGACGTGTATAAACGCATCAAACAACATTTTCGCGGGACTGTTCCCAATAACATTATTTTTGCAGAAGATTACTACTCATCCAAAAATAAAGAAGATCTCTTTGAGATCATGATCATCCCAAAACAAACGAAAGATGAACTTGATGAAACGGAGCGTATTCTTATTGAAGAATACCAAGCCAGGGCGAAAGGATACAACGGGACGTCCGGCAATACATAACAGAAAATGCCTGCTGAATTTTACATTTCTTCAACAAAATATAGTCTGCAAGAGCGTATGACGAGGCGCGGAAAGGTCTACGACGTCATGTTCCGAATCGTCACGCTTGACGGCGTAGAGAAGCAAAAGAAGCTCTCAGGATTCGCCACAAAGACGCTCGCCAAGCAGGGATATACCGACTTTGTCACGTCAAAGTGCGAGCTGGTCAAGAATAATCCGATTAAAAAGAAAAAGATCGACAAAGAGGTTGTCCGCGTGGATGATATTATTCCTGAATATATCGCCTCTTTGTTCAATCAAAACAAGGCAAGTTCCATTCACGATAAACGAATGGTTTACGAAAAGTTTGTGTCCCCTCTCTTGGGCGATAAACCGCTCACTGCACTCACAAAAGAGGTGCTGTATCAATGGCAGGACGCGCTTTGGAATACGATAAATCCAAAAACAAACTCCTTCTACTCCTATAAATACCTCACGAAAATACGCGGGCATTTGGGTTCTATGCTCTCATGGGCGCAGGACAGATACGGAATCCCAAGCCACCTCTCCGAGGTTAAAAAGCCTAAAAGACGCGCCCCCAAAGCTGTCATGTCGATATGGACGCGCGAACAGTTTGAACAGTTTATTTCCGTAGTTGACGACCCGACCTATCATGCGTTCTTCACACTCCTTTTCTTTACCGGGCGACGCAAAGGAGAAATCTTTGCTCTATCCCCTTCCGATGTCAAAGGCAAGACGATCGTGTTTAATAAGTCGCTGACACGAAAGACGCTTGACGATTCCACTTACGCCGTCACCTCCACAAAGGCGGATAAGACGCAAGAAATCCCCGTCTGTTCCACCGTGCAGGAGGAATTGCAAAACTACAAAGGCGGAAGCCCCTTTCTGTTTGGCGGAAAAAAGCCACTCTCTGACAATGGTCTGCGCCGTGCATTTCGTGCATATTGCGAGAAGGCGAGAATAGAGCCTATTCGCATTCATGACTTGCGCCATTCTTTTGCATCGATGCTCATACATATGGGCGCGAACTTCACTGTGATTGCCGAACTTATAGGAGATACAGTCGACCAAGTAATCAAAACATACGGGCATATGTACGAGAGCGATAAGCAGAAAATCATCGCTGAAATCGGATGAAATATTACTAAAATGTTACTACAATAAAAAATGCACCATATATTGTGTTTATTATATATTTTATAATACAATATATAGTATATCGCAGTGTCCTCTTCTCTGCGCCACGCAAAAAAGCCCGCCTTGCGCGGGTTTTTTTGCGTGACGTGGGGAGAAGGCGAGAAATCCGGCATTCCCCGGAGGTCGCGCGCGGAGGCGGCGAAGCACGGCGCAGAGAAGGGACAGAAACCTTTCCCGCCGACAAAGCCATCAAGGGCGCAGCCCGCAGATAATCCTCTTCTCTGCGCCAAACGATGCGCATAAGAACCCTGATGAAATATCGGGGTTCGTATTCTTTTTCTCGCACGATTATTTCGGAATATGCCTGCAAAGATGACCTCCCGAATTTGTCTTTTTCGGTCGGCTATGGTAGCATAGTTCCTCGCGAATGTCAACGGCCGGAAAATTGTCACAGAAAACATCAAACAAAAAAAGAATGAGTCGAAATCGGATATTTCCGGTTTCGGCTCTTTTTGTTTTACGTAAGTCTTGTACGCAACAGTTTTCCTTTGTCCCGTTGACTTCCGCAGACCGATTGAGAAGATACTGTCCTTTTACCGTCCTATGCCCCTCCGCCTGTTGCCCGAAAAAGGCAAATACAAATTCAGAGGTGTTAAAATGGAAATGTTGGTAACAAAGTTCTCAAACGGAAAGTATCGCAATGAAGGCGAATTATTCAAAGAAGTAATCTCCGCAGAGAACGTCAAACTCATGGGTGAGATGATCGCCTTGCAGGCGTTGCGAACTCACAAAAAGTTTGATATGAAAGTGGCAGACAGACTATATATCGGCTTGATCAAAGATCTGCACCACATGCGCGAGATAGATTATATCGTATCGGACGGCTATGACGTGGCGCAGACCGCTATCTGTTTTTTCTATCAGTTCGCCGGCAGAAAAGTATCCGAAATCTATGGCAAAGACCGCACAGGGAAAGAAATCACCATCAAACTTGCCTGCTATCGCGAAGTAGATCATTTCATCCGGCTTCTGCGTAACAGACCCGACAGACGGGGAACGATCGTCGAATCCATAGATTTTACAAATTACAAAGCTCTACCAATGGATCCCATTAACTGCTTTGAACAGGAACAGACAGATTACAGCAAATACGACAAACTTGTAGAAACGTTACAACTCTCCACATTGGAGCTTGCGATCCTGAACTGCTACATGAACAGCATGAGACAATCCGAAGTTTGTGCCGAACTCGGCATCGGCAGAGGAACGATAAACCACCGCAAGGCAAGTATACGTCAAAGATATTACAGCCTTTACGGCTCGCTCTGATATGAAGCTAAACATCATACTCTCTTAAAGGCAGTTGCTTTATACGAAGCAGTTGCCTTTTTCTATGTTTTTTCATGCTGATCGCCATTTTTATTTTGCAACATTTTGGCACACAGTAGCGAAGGATTTCAAAACTCGTGTTACAATGAAAAAAATATATTCAAGAGGCAAAAGCATGAAAAAGCACATGATCCCTAAAAACTCCTACTTGTCGGATGATACAGTATGCTATTATAACCGTGATTATATCGGTTATCAAAAGCATGGAAATCCTGATTTTATCAACAGGCTTAAAAATATGACAGGGCGTTATGACGAATTGGATCTTGTGCGGGATTTCCTAAAAGTTTTTGATCTCGCCTACAAAGACATCCCTCAAATCATTGACGAGAAACACCTTGAAAATTGCGCAGTTGCAATCATCCCCAGGTCAAAAGCAGAAAAAACATATGACCCCTCTCAACTTATTTTCAAAAAAGCAATTTCATGCGTTGCAGATAAACTCAATCTTTACAACGCAACAGACGCGATCAGGCGCGTCACCGACACAAAAACAACTCACTCCTGGAGGCTGGAAAACAACTCCGGACAAATGCCCCATCGAGGCATCACAAAAGAGTCCTGCAATATCGATTCCGCTCTCTTTCGCAACAAAAATGTCATCCTGGTCGACGATATCTATACCGAAGGCGTTTATGTAGCTGAAGATTGTATGCAAACCCTCTTGGATTTCGGCGCAAAACGTGTTATACTGTATGTAATTGCAAAGACGAGGAACAGATCATGATCACCGAAGTTGCCCTGCGCTTGTACGCCGCAAAGAAAGAGGGTATTATCCGATCAAACGCGCAATTCTGGCGCGAATATTCGCATGGCAACAAAATCGCCCACCTTTCGGTCAAACCTGAAAAATATGTTTCCGAAATCGAAAAAGCCGGGATTAGCCTGATCTGCGCATTGGATGACGGGTTCCCCCCTCTTCCTGACAGTAAGCCGAGCGAAAAGCCATATTTATTTGCATACAAAGGCGATATTTCTCTCCTTTACGACAAGACAAACAATATTGCAGTCGTGGGGACGCTTACCCCGTCCCCGAAAGTTCTCCGCCGTGAACGCGCCGCCGTTGAGGCACTTACAGAGCGGGGGCTTCATATTGTGAGCGGCCTTGCAGAAGGCTGCGACACCGCCGCCCACGAAGCGTGCCTGAGATGCGGCGGAAAGACAATCGCTTTTCTGCCTTCCACGATTCCCCATATCTATCCAAAAGCCAACGCACCCCTTGCTGAGAGCATCGTTCAAAACGGCGGACTTATCATCACGGAGTACATTGCCGAACCTGAAACGCGCTATGAGCGCGTGCGCAGACTGATCGAACGCGACAGATTGCAGGCAATGTTTGCAGGGAATATTCTCCTCGTCGCAAGCAATCTTCCCGGTCAGGGCGACAGCGGATCGCGCCACGCCATGGAAAAGGCAAAAACTTACGGCGCCGGACGGTTTGTTTTGTATGATCGGACAACCGATGCCGACGACCCGTTATTTGCGTTAAACCGTCAGCTCCTTGGCGACGGCGCTTCAATCTTTACACGCAATGCATTAAACAGTTTATCTTACCCATGAAATACCTGTTCGATTTAGACGAGACTTTGATCCATTCAGATTCTTTGAATTGCGATGCGTACAATTATGCACTGGAAAAATGCGGATATCCGCGGATCGAAGACCATTTCCGATTGACACGTGATTTTCTGCAATTTCTCCCCGCTTCCGACTTGAAAAAGATCATCCGAATCAAACAGAACTACTTCACAAGATCATGGCTGCCATACAGGATCGTCCTCAACACCACCCTCCTTCAAAGAATCAGGGAATATGGAAAGACAAATTGTTATTTATGGACTAGCGCAAGCAAACAAAGAGCGCTATCTGTTTTAAGACGCTGCAAACTAAAACATTTTTTCAATAGGATACTTTTCGATAAAAAGACGAATATCACTGCATCAATGCAAAAACTGAAAGGACGGCTTCATTCAGACAAATTTATAATTTTTGAGAATGATCCTACCCTGCTTGAGAATAATCATATCCAAATAATGGAACGCATCGTTTCGGAAAAGTTTCACGTCTACGTTTATTCGGTCGATATGCGGTAAATATACGGGTGTGAGAGCGAGACGTGTGCTTGTCTTGAACAAGTCGGCGGCAAAGCTGACGAGGGCGGCGTAGCCGCCCTCGTCACCCGCTCGCTGCGCTCGCGGGCGCCGAGACAAGCACACGCCCCGCAACTGAAACCGACTGAAATACGGAAAAACGGAGCCGTTCGGGCGCGGCATCGCCGCTGAACCGCTTGGCGATTGCCGCGCGCATTCCGAAACGGGCATTTTCCGTTTTGATACCGTATTTGCACATTCGGAATATCTTGCCTTATCCGTTGTTTGGTGCTTTTGTCTGCTTGAGCTGCGCGTCTATATCACGCCTGCCATACATGACGCGGATGACCGTGACTGTTTTATCTTCTTCCTGCGGAATATAGAATACCAGATAGTTATCTACGGGCATGATGCGCAAGTTCCGTTCTCGCCACGGTTCTTTGTCGTAAAGTTGGTACCTCTCCGGCATTTCATCCAGCGAGAGGATTGCTTCCTCCAAGCGGTCAAGCTGTTTTATGGCATTCTCTCCCGCGAGCAGCTCATAGGCTATGTACTCAAAAATGGCGCGCAAGTCCGTGGCCGCTTGTTCGGTCGTAAAAACTTCGTATTTCATTTTTTATAGCTCCCGCGGATATCGGCAAACGCCTGTTTTGCGGAAACGGTGCGCCCGGCTTTCATATCCGCATAACCTTTTTCAAGCTCGGCGTTGAATTGCTCTTCGGTCATGTCCCCGACATCCAATGGATGCTGCGGCAACTTGACTTCAAAGGGGAGCCCGCGCTGTAAGATGATCTGCTTATAGAACATATTGATCGCGCTTGAGGCAGGAATGCCGAGTTCACTTAAAATGCTTTCCGCCTGTTCCTTGATCTCCGGTTCTATCCTTGCATACAAATTCGCCGATTTTGCCATAATGCACCTCCCATCTTATCTTGCTTTTTCTTCATCTATATTATACACGATTGTGCGCACAATTGCAATACATTTTCGCATTTTTTCTACAAATTCTTAGTTGCTCTTCGGCATTTTTGCTATGACCTCTTTGCTGACCTTACCTTTGTACTCTCCTTCGTCCCAACAGCCGAAGTCATCATACAGAAGCAGCTTTTGATCTTCTACTCCGAACGGACAGACAATATCTTCCTCCATAACGTCCGAAAGAAAGAATTGCGGGAGCCCCCTTGAATAGACGATCTTTTCTCCCGTCTTTTCGATGTACTTGACGATATATGCGATCGCGCCGCCCAAACGCTGCCTGTCCTCTATCGGCTCGAAATCGGAACGTCCGAAACGCTCGTTGAAATAAGTATTCTGATGCGTTATCTGCCGCTTTCGTGTATTGAAGTTATAATCTTCCACGTCCAGCATCTTTCCGGGGAGTGTCCCTTCGGGGATATAAAATAGCCCGTGAAAATGTAATCGTTTCTTCTTTGGCGAACGCTCCCATACTCCTACAAACTTCCAGCCCTTGCGGTTGGCGAAATTCCGCAGACACGTTTTCAATCCCTTTCTGAAACTTTCCTCCGTATGGAGTGCACTATCATAGGTGAAAGTCACAAAAAAAACAAACTCCTGCAAGTTGATTTTCCTTGTCATACGGGTACGACGGGATATCAGATTCCTGACCTTCCTGCGCAGGTTGACTTCCACATATGTTTTCGCAGCCTCTGCATCCTGAAAAAACGGACGCATCCCTTTGAGGATCGCTGCCTTTCGCTTGTAACGCGGCAGGCTCTGATATTTCTCATACAGTTCCTCAAAGAGCTCCTTCTTCGTCATATGTCTCTCTATGACAGATTTTTCGGACGACGTATCCGATATTTTCGGATTACCTTCACCAACTTCTTCCGCAAGAGGAAGCGGCGCGTCCTCGGTTGAGGGCGCGCTTTCTGTTTCCTGTTTCTGCCCGTCGGATATCTCATCCGTGACAGTGATGACTCCCTCGTGCGGTTTTCTTCGCGGTCTGTAAGGCCGTTCGGTATGAGGAATTGCGATATAATGACCGCCGTCTGAATAGATCTTACACTTCGGATATGGCATAACCCCTCCTTATTTTTTGCATGGGGATAACAGAGCCGAAAAACATTCGGCTCTGCCCCGTTCATGCGCCGTACAGCGCACGGATAAAGTAGCTGTTCTGCGCTTTCAGTTCGTCCACCGACGCCCGCTCCGTGACGTACTCACGATAATCGGCAAGCCCCACCCCGCTTTTGCTTGCCATATCGTTGAAGTAGTCCGAGAAACAGTCCGTAGCAAACCTGCGCGCGTAGATCTTCTGATTCATCAGAAAGTACTTCTTGTTCTCCACCTTGCCGTCCATTGTGCCGCGCTCTTTCTCGATTTTCAAGATACAATAGCCGTACTTGTTGTGCATACGCAGGTCGCGCCGCCACAGCCATGCCGTGATACTTTTGAGGATATGTACGAGCAAGGTATTATCTCCTCTGCGGAAACGGAAGTTCATATACAGCCGCATGAACTTACTGAACGCCCATTCCGAAATCATCTCCTCGATGGTGTAGAACGGCAACGCCAGCCGTTGATTGCCCGAGGAGACGATATGGATGACGTCGCACAAATCCCTCGCATCCGCGCCCCAGCTTTCGGGGCGTTGCTCATCCGTGAATACCTTGATGAACGGGAAGTTGTCAACCGTTGCGGAATGCCGGCACATTTTCAGCCATGAATTGAACAAGTCGTTCTTCTGATTGGTTTCATCCGTCCCCTTCCTGACCTCCTTGAGTTCCAGATTATTCCCGCGCTCCTTGCCGATCTCCGTAATGGCAACAACGCCGAACTCGAAGCTTCCGGCTTTGGGATTGTTCTCAATAACTTTCTTCCCGAGCCGAAGGACATCGAAATCGAGGATATGTGCGTGGCGCCCGTCCGTGATACCCTCAGGGAAAAAGTCGTAACACCACATGGGGAAGTTTCCCCTGTCCGCACACACATTGTCCGTGCGGATAGAATAGTTCGCCACGATGAGACTGCTCTGAATGACGTAAATAAAGTACGCCAGCGCATACGTTTCCAGCACGTCAAAGAGGAATTGTACCCTCAAAGCGTCATTGAACGTGGCGCCGTACCTGCGGATATCGTAGCCATAGAGCTGCCACTCTGCGTTACGGTGACGGAGGTACCGTGACCGCTTTTGTGCCACCCATGTCTTGACCGACGCTAAATTATACACGGTGCCGTGCTCCATGCACGCGCGCAGCTCATCCTCGAACATGATCCACGGGAAGTGCGGCAGCTTCATGTCGTTGGTTTGCAAGATCTGTAATGCCTTCTGCCTGAACATGACCTCTTGCGAGAGCACCATGTCCGTAATGAGCGTCGTTTTCTTCTTCCCCATGCTGCCGCAAGACATTGACACAATGGGCAGCTCGTTGATGAACCCGCAATTCCTCGCCTCGAAGTGCCGCAGGCGGTTGAGCGCAATATTCTTGCGCCAGCGATTGAAGATAAGCCATGCAATAGTCGCAATGCTCCACCACGGGAAGTGCCGGAATATGACCTGCAAGTCGATGAACAGCTTGCAGACCTGCACATACAGATTGCCGACGTCGAAACTCAACACAAAGTAGAAGTAATACGCAAAAAAGCCTATGACGACGCTTGCAAGGTTGAGGTGGAACGCCCATAGGAGCGTCCAACAGACGACGATCCACAGATGCCGCTTCAGAAAGGCAAGATAGCTTTTGATCCCTCTTTTTATGGGCTGATATGTCCACCGTGCCAGCCATTTGAAGATACGAAGCGGGAGCGTATCGTGGTTATGTTTGGTATTCGACCTGCGATACATTGCCCGCACGATGATGATAAGCAGCAGCACACACGGCAGCGCAATGATAAGAACTTTTGCAGTAATCCCCATAACGCGCCCTACCGCAGACCAATATCCCGCAAAGTTTTCGCCGCTGATGAGCAACGAGAAATACTTGCCCGCCGCGTCGGTAAAGCCGGCAAAGTCGGACGGCAACAAAATATCCCATTGCATGACGGCGGAGTATTCCACGACCGACGGAGTGAAAGCGTATTCCACCCCGAACAACTCACAGAAGTAGTACGCAACGGACAGCCCGAAATCACAGCATGCCTCGCCGAAACGCAGGTACGATTGCCAAAATACCGCCCCGAGCGCGAGAAAAACAAGCGAAATGATGACTGTAATGACGATATTCCTACGCACCCGCCTGCCCTCCCGTGTAAACGAGATAGCCGATAAGCAGGGCAAGGACAATGAGCGCGGCGACCACCGCGATACGTTTCAATGTCTTCATAGGTCATCCTCCCAATGCGACATTGCCTCGATATAATCCCATTCGTCGTCGCTCAGATGATCTACGGGATAGTCCTCCGCCATGACCTGCCTGTACCGCTCCTCCTGTTCCTCTTTCTCCCGCGCCTTTGTCTGCTTCTTTTCCTTTCGTCGCTCCTTTGCCTTTTTGCTTGCCGCGCCGATCGCCTTGAACGGAAGCGCGATCACTTTACCCACCGCAAAGACGAGCACGGGCGCGAACTTCAAAAGGAGCCAAATTACAAGAATGAGCGCGAGTACGGCTAACAAGATCTGCCACCAAGCAAGCTCTTTGTCCGACGTCGTATGCACGGGCGGCGTGCCGTCTGCCACGACGTCGATGGGCGAGGACACGATAGGAATAACGACTCTCTTTTCGCCGTCATCCCATCCCATCTGAATGAGATCCAGCCCGAGATAGACTGTCTCCTCAGCGAGATACCCGTTTGTATCGCTGTCCGACAGCTTGTACACCGTCTGAAAGCTTCCGCCCGGGCCGATGGCGTTCGGCACCCATTGCGTCGCCTTCTCCCACTTGCCCTGCGTGACTTCCCATGCGGAATACTCGCTCTGATCGAAACGGAACAGATAGACGGTTTTGTTATTGCGCTTTGCATCCTCGTACACGCCCGAAAACTCATCGTAGTCATTGAGGTCGATATACAGATTCTGACAGGTCTGTTCTTTGGATGCGCCGAAATCCTGCTCACTGACGGGATGGATGGCCTCGATGCCGTCAAACGTATCCGAATACTCGACGTGCGACGTGCCGAACACCTTTTCCCAAAACGTCTGCGAGATCTTCTCACTCGTCAAGGAATACTCCTTCTCCGCGGGAATATCCACGACAGTAAACGCCTCGTCCACCGAGGAAAACAATTCACGCGCGTATGTTCCCAATACCTTATCCGTACTTGACCGCGAATACTCCTTCATGTGGTCCAAGAGCGTTTCTCCACCCACATGATAGGTATCTGCGCTGTCCGTCTCCTCGCCCGAATTGAAGGCGAGGCAGATGCGATCCAGCTGCCTGTCCGCCGATTCCAGGTACCTGTACCACGGGTTATAGGCAAGCTCTGCCGTCCTGTGCGTCGTGATGAGCTCGCCGAGGCTCGTCGTCCGCTCTTCATAGCCGCCCAGAATACCGTACTCGAAGCCTTCCTCGTTATACTCACCCATCGTCTGCCCGAGATAACTTTGCAGGGCGTTGTACACGTCCTGATTGCCCGTGATGAAAAAGGGCGAGAGTACGGCTTCCAGCCACTGCACGCGGATGACGGCGAGCCGCCCGTACTTTTCGATGAGTTCGTTCGGAACGGAGAAGTACACCGTATGCAGGGTATCCTGCTTGAAAAAACTCCCGCTCACATTCCCCGACGGACGGTAAAATGTTTGATGCAGGTCGTCGTCCTCGATGACGAACACCTCGCCCTGCGAACGGGTATAGG
>ERZ1643251.3746-NODE-3746-length-13781-cov-78.410243_pt1 | contig 13781 bp, 16 predicted proteins | sample MGYA00579261_ERZ1643251 | MGnify/ENA primary metagenome ERZ1643251 (study PRJEB29033, sample SAMEA4952267) | chicken gut metagenome | biome: Broiler Chicken; feature: Gastrointestinal Tract; material: Caecum | place: Ireland | collected 2018 | study: Broiler... | reverse complement strand
ACATCCTGCACGCCGCCTGTTTTGGTCTGGTAACGGGCATCAAAGTTTCCGTAGTCTGACGGTGTTACCCGCCCAGTAACGTTCACCGCCCGGTTACTTTGTAACGCGCCATTCTGAAAACGGAATACGTGCTGACCATTGGCATAAACATCCAGCAGGCCATCACCATTCTGTTTCAGGCCGGTATCGTTATCCCCGAAAGCAATTGAGTTTCCGCCCAGCGCGTTCTGAACACCGATACCCAGCGCACCATTGACCAGAGAACCGCCGCCAACAGACACTTTATGCGACATGGATATTTCACCCGTCCGCAGATTAATAGTGAACGGTCGAAGTGGACCAATATCGCCATTTTCACCCTGGTTTTCCTGTGTTGGTATAAGGTGCAGGCACTCTTCCGAACGACGAAAAATCAGACCAAAGGCTTCGTTGAAAATCCTCAGCGCATTAACACCACGGATTTTCAGCTCCCCGGTCATGGTGTCACCATCACGCTGAACGGCATTTTTTGCCTTGTCCACCGTGGGTTTTAATCCGAGGTTTTCAACAGCCTCATCCTTGTCTTCCACATCCGAAAGATTCTTTTTTCGTTGCAGATAGCGTCTGTCTCCGATTTCCTGAGTAATAATGGCCCTGTCCGGATCAACTTCCAGCACCACGTTTTGTGCGTGCGTCAGCCCAAGAACCAGCGTCAGAATAACTTCCTTGATAACGGAGTCCGTCTGGTCTGGTAAAAAGGTGTCGGGATAACGTCCGTACGCGATAAGCGTACCTCTGTCGCTGATCATCCCCAGTTCACGAAGGGTTTTACCGGGGTATGATTTACAGTCAATCACAATATCCCCGCTGATGAAGCCCTCCTCCATCGCACCGTCGGAAAAGGGTTCCTGCCCGAATTCGCCGTACAACGATGTCATTGCTGCCATTTCATCCGGCGTGGATGGCAATGCCCGCCCGCCCCCGTCACCAAGCAGAACATGCCGGACGGTCACGGTTTGCCCGTTCTGATATGCTGCTTCAATTTCTGCAGCGCCGGACGTTGTCAGAATCAGTCCATTCATACACCTGCCTCACTCTGCCCGCCTGTGGGCACTGTCTTTGTTGTCACACCAGTACTTCTGATTTTTTCTGTCGCCATCACATAGCCGTAACCAAATCCACGCCCTGTGCTGTTCCCGTAAACGTGAATACTGAACCAGCTGCGCAGATTTTTGGCACGGAGCACCGCATGCTTAAGATCCTGATGATCATTCATCAGCACCGGTAAATCCTTCTGCTCCACGTTCAGACGAAAGGTATACGGCTCCCCGGGCGGGGTCTGCTCATACCACTCAACAATCTGCGACCGGAAGGGACTGTCAGCCAGCGATGCCATCAGCGCCGCTTTAGTCCCTCTGTGGCGGTGGATGTATGCAGCACGTTTTATCGCAGACCGTTTTTCCGCCTCCGTCCAGTGTTCATTCCAGGTGTCCACCGCCATTTCCCAGGCCAGCCATGGCAGCAATTCAGCAGGACATAAATCGGGATTTTTGACATAGCGGATCAGACATACTGCGATTTCCGCCAGCATATCACCGGCGGTACTGTCCACCACCCGCTCTGCCCGGCTGGCACTGACCGGCAGTATGCTCCTGATATCGTCATTCATCAGTTGTCTCCACCTTATTCAGCGTTACCTTGCGGCACCACGGTGCCTGCCCCATCGCAGGAACGATATCACTGCCCGGAGAGGTCAGATTCACCGTAATCACCCCGGTCTGGTGAAGGGCACCATCCATGCCGGAACGGGATGCCACCGAGCCAATCCGGTGGACGCTGTCAGTGTATGACTGCAGCGCCTTGCGGGCATTTGCCATAACCAGTTCACCATCCAGTCCGTAGGGAATATGAATATCCGCCACCACATCGTAGGGAATAATTTCTGCCGTCCGGACACTGACAAAATCCGTCAGGGGACGGGTTTCATCATCACAGACTGATGCTGCCACCTTATCCAGCAGGGGTTGTGATGCAGTGCCATTTCCGGACCGGGATAACACATAAAGAAAAACACGCCCTTCCTGTGAATGCGTTTCCGGCCCGTAAGCCTTCACATCCAGCACATCAGGATCAGCACTTTGCGCAAAATAGTGGTACGCATTTTTCGCGCCGGCGGTGCTCAGCCGTGCCCATGACAACTGGATACGTTCGCGAAAAGCGTCATCATCTTCATACACCGCAGGCGTGGGCGGAATGGTGCTGTCATCTGCCGGGGTAATCACCAGACGCTGCACCTGAAAATTCGCACCAATCTGATCCAGGTCGTTCCTCCGGGCACTCGCAAGCAATACACCCCGGACAGCATCATTGACCTGCTGGCGCATCAGCGCCACGCGAAAAGCCAGCGCCTCTGCCCATTTATACGCCGGATCGGATTCCACCAGGGCCGAAAACAACGTGTCCAGCTCCTGATACTTCGTCACTATCTGAGTGACCAGCACAGCAGTGTCCGGCACCTCCACCGCATCCGGTACCGGTATCGCAGACAGATCAATAATTGCCTGAGACGTTGCCAATTTTTATCTCCTCGAGTCGAATCGTATCCTGAGTTTCGTTATTCACCCCGACAAGCGTCAGCCACGCGCTTCCTTCTCCTGTCCACGTCACTTCCACCCGCCGGAGAGTCAGGCGGGGTTCCCAGCGTTCAAGGGCGGTTACCGTTTCGCGAACAATTCTCACCCGCGTGAAATCATCCTGTGGGTTATCAAGCAGACTGAAAAGTCTGCTGCCGTATTCCCTGAGCAGTACCCGGCTGCCGACCGGTGTTGACAAAATATCAGTGACGGACTGGCGCAGATGTTCGTTACCGTGCAGATATCTGCCGGTGGCTGAATCAATACCAATCATGTTGTTTATTCCGGAAAAAGAACTGAAAGGAGATTACATTTGCTGACCAGGCTGTCCGGTGCTGCCACCACTGTCGCCCCGGTGATTGTGACCGTTATAGACAATTCTGATTTGACTCATCGTTCCGTGATAATCAGAAACCTCACCACCGACCATCAGATCCGCCTTAACCACCGCCTCAGCATTCATGGTTGCTTTACCCTGTACGGTCAGGGTATCTGTGATTTCTACCGGACCGTCCAGGGTTCCCCTGCCGGTAATTTTATAGCTGCCGCCTTCAGCCAGCGTGATGGACAGGGCATTAGCCTGACGGTCGTAACGGATTTCCGTTCCGGTATCAAACAAAATAACATGTTCGTATTCACTGCCCTCAGGGACAGGAATGGCGTCAATATTGGCCCCCGGATACACCCGACCGTTACGCAAATCGCCCGCCTCCGATATCACTGTAACGGCATCTCCGGGAGCCGGGTAATTACTGACCTGCATGTAGCGCCCGGACTGTACCTGAATCCAGGGCAACGGAGGCGAAAGCACATCCCCGATATCCACCCGAACCATCACCGGGCTACCCGGGATCACCTCGTCCACCACGCCGCGACGGACCATGTCCGCCACCCTGCGGCGTAACTCTGCCACTTCATCTGCCAGACTCATCACCGGTGCCCTCTGTTTTCCAGATAAGACGATAATCCCGCTCATGTTTCTTGCCGGTTTCCGGAGCTTTCCCCAGCCAGACTTCCTGTAACGGCGCACCAGCCGGAACCTCGAACGGATCTTCTCCGACAGGAATATCCTGTTCAAAAGAAACGCGGAAAACGATGTAGTCATCCAGAAGCCGGTCGAAGGTATCCACCTCAGCATCAATAAAAACAGCCGGATCAACGTTATCCAGCCCGAACGTGGCCCCCTCAATCCAGTCAGATAAATCCATCGCCAGACAACGGGCAAAAATCTGCGGTTTTGGCACGTTTTCCGTCTTCCCGGCCCGGTCTGTCACCACAAACAGATCACATTTCAGCGTGACCCGCGTCTGCCCGTCGGCAAACTGAGCCTTGTCCCAGCCCGGTACATCCACAAACACGGCAGGCGTCACCAGTTGCGTCACTTTTTCCGGATACTCATCGGCATCTTCCACCCAGGGAATTTGTTTCAGACTGTCAATCACCGCCTGATGCCAGGCACCCATCATCAATGGCTCCATCACTCCAGCCCCTTAAATACCCGGAATTTCAGTTCATGCTCAAAATTTTTCAGGATCAGTGCTTCCGCATCCGGAAAAACAAAATCCTCTATACGGTTCAGCATGGCTTCATAAATATCAATTTCCGCTTCACGCACCCTCCGTCGTCCGGATGCCTGTCGGATCAGTATCGTTTTCCTTTTTGATATACGTCCGTTACGATTTTCCGCTTCGAACTGGTTGATAAAGGCATCATCCGTTGACCAGGCGGTGACAGGCAGGGATTCCCCGGCAGGTTTAAAACTGATCTCCCGAGCCTTCCTGCGGCTGGAAGCTGGTGCAAAACGCCCCCGCTCATCGCGCAACTGATGGCGTTCGCCGCGTCGTCCCCCACTGATGCGTCCGCGCAGATCGCGTACTTTGATGGCGTTCAGACCGAACCATACCTTCGCCTCATCAAACTCATCACCGTTACGACGAATGATAAAATTATGCAGAACACGCTTTTTGATCATTTTCTGACTGCGTGGGGCAACCTGTTTTTTAAACTCTGCCATAGCCTTCATCCGCAGTGCAGACGCGGCTCTTTTCAGCGCCACGCCCCAGGCTTTACGGATCTGACTTTTTGACCCACCCAGTTTAGCGATAATTTTCAGCACCTCATCTTCATCAATATCGACAACGAGGTTTCGTGCCAGCCGTCGCTGCCGGGCACTGCTTCGTTCATGCTCTCTGACTGCCATAACGTTTACTCGGTCGTTCCGGTGCAGCAGGTGTATTTCTCCCGGGCTCTCCACGCGCAAGGGTGATGGTAATCACCCCCTGACCCGCAGCGCCTGACTCATCCCAGCCGGGATCGACTACCTGATAGGGTTCGCCGTGGATCATGACCCTGTCATATTTTTTCAGACCGGCGGCCCATGCGCTCCGGGTAAATAACACGGGCGCAGTATCACGAATTTCGCCGCTGCCAGTGTTCATCCCGGTGTTATCTGCCGGGGCATCAAAAACGGCACGGATTTTTCTTTCCGTGCCGCCCGGATATATGCTGATTTCCGTCCCCATCGTATCCAGGATGATGTCATCCGCATCACTCATGGCCTGATCGAACAGATTATCGAACATCATCACTCCCGGATTTTTTCTGCCAGACCGTCTGCCAGCAACGCAGGAACTGCGGCTTCATTAACCAGCACAACACTGGAGGCCCGGGCAAACATCAACATTTTTCCCGTCACAGCATCACAGGCTGGCATATGCGCCGTTTTCAGCATACGCACCCGGGCGAGTCCCTGCTCAGAATGCATTCCGTCGCCGGATGCATCGTTGCCCACCTCTTCCTTCCCCGTCTCCTCCCCATCGAATCCAGCGGCCTCCTCCTCCCATTCCGCCAGACGCTGCTCAAGATCGGCTTTTGAACCTGAAATATCTGCTTCACGCCCCAGAATCACTGCCAGTTCCTGCAAACGTTTAGTCATCTGCTCTTTTGTCATCACATCTCTCCCGTGCGCTAAAGAAAAAGGCGGGAATATCCCGCCCTGTCTTATTTCACCTGAACCACCACAAACGCATCCGGATCCGGCAGCACCATCAACGGCGCAGACTGCGTCATGGTATATTCGCAACCAGGATCCCCCACTTCCTCCCAGTGTTTCGGATAACGAATCGCAGAGGTGATCCCTTCACTCAGCGCCTGATTATCCTGGATTGCGCCATAGCAACGGACGCCTTCCGCCTGGGTATTTCCCAGAATCAGTGTGCCTTCCGGCAGATAACGCTGTTCATCCCCGTTTTCGTCAACATACGTTGTCTTCGCCACCACGACAGCCAGATCGCCGTACCAGCCCTTAAAGGAAACCACGGACCCCAGGTCTTTCAGTGCGGTTTCCAGCTCAGATTTGGAGCCACGGCGGGTATCCAGTTTTTCACGGAACAGTTTAAAACCGTTCAGCATACGCCAGACCGTGCCGTCCATAATCGCGATATTGATGGTACCGGAAGCAAAATCGCAGTACGCATCAAGATCATGCGTCGGATCAAAGGTGTCAGCATTCTGCTTTGACCATTCGCGTCCGCCAGCCTGCGTAATGTTATTGGCGGCAGAACGCCCAAAATCCACTTCCACCGTCTCAAACTGCTCGCCGCTCATAGTGTATTTACCCTGCAGAACAGCACTGACTGCCTGCATTTCTTCCACCTGCACAATCGCCTGCTCTTCCTGTTTCAGGTTGTCCGTCAGAATACGCAGACGGCGGTAAGCCGGGTCATTAAGGCGGGCCGGATCTTCTCCCGGAAGACGTTCCACTGCCTGCTGATAATCAAAGCGGTGTTTTGGTTTTACATAACCGGGACGTAACACACGGGTTTCACCACCACGGCTGCGCAGCACTTTGCCTGACACCACCGGAGACACATACGCTGCAACCGGTGTTTTGCCGGTAATTTTATCCAGCATGACTTCCTGAGTATGGAAAGTGATCGTGCGACGAAAGAACAGCTCCAGAAACAGCGCACGAAATTTCACTTTCTGCTCGGTGTACCCGAGTAACTGACGCGTGGTAAATAACCCCATAATTTATTTTCCTTCAGAAACACAAACGGGCCGCATCGCGACCCGTTTTTTCAGTTAATCACTTCACCATCAGGCGTGGCTGATGGCACTTCCCACAAATGCGTTGGCTTTTTTCACCGCATCCACCGAACCAGGCCAGACCAGCGACTCAGTGGCAAACGTACCGCTTTTGTAGTACGTCAGCATGGGCTCGGTCCCGGCAAGCGCCAGAGCCAGCACACCCACAGCCGTTCCGGCTTTCTGACCATCCCAGACAACCAGTTTTCCGGTGGCGTCATCCACCATCAGTGGCGTCAGTGCAGGTGTGGCAGCACTGATACCACTGGTGGCTGTTGCGGTATGCGCCGGATCGCTTCCGGCAAAAATGCGCACATCTGCACGCTTTTCCGTGGTGGTTTTAATCATTTTTCAGCCTCCTGATTTATCTGAATTCCGGATATCGCTTACGGCATACTCATCAGCAGGTCTTCCTCCCCGCGCCCGGCAGTTCCGCCACCGGAAACCGCACTGGCAGCATGCTGTGCCATAAAGCGATCAAAAAGTGTTTCCTGTGACGGTTGCGATGCCGCCGGCGCGGCTGCCAGCAGCGTTTTCGCCTGCGCCACCGTCATTCCCGGTTGTTCTGTCAGTGCCTGTGCAAGTTGCTCGCGCCCTTTTGCCTCCGGCAGCGCCATAATCTGATCGCCGACACTTGCAGAACCCGCAACCGGTGCCGCCGCCAGTAACGTTTTGGCCTGGTCAACGGTCATTCCCGGCTGTTCAGCCAGCGCCTGCGCGAGTTGTTCACGCCCTTTTGCTTCCGGTAACGCCATAATCTGATCGCCTGTGCCTGCAGCACCAGCAGCAGGGGCTGCCGCCAGAAACGCTTTCGCCTGCTCCACCGTCATCCCCGGCTGACCTGCCAGCATCTGTGCCAGTTGCTCACGCCCCTTTGCTTCCGGCAGCCCCATAATCTGATCGCCCGTGCTGTCAGTACCGGCAACCGGCGCAGCTGCAAGCAACGTTTTCGCCTGCTCAACCGTCATTCCTGGCTGACCTGCCAGCATTTGCGCCAGTTGCTCGCGCCCTTTCGCCTCCTGACAATTCAGGATCCCCATCACGCGCTGATTTTCCTGGGCCACCGCTTCAGCAACGGTGAGATTTTTAACAGTCATTGTATTCTCCTTCGTAACAGAGTCATTCAGTGCAGAAACCATCACTTCAACGGCATCTGCAGCATTAATCAGTTGATCAGCCAGGCCTGCATCAATGCCTGCCTGACCGTCATAAACGGCAGCCTCGGTATTCATCACCGCCTCTGAACTCAGCCCCGTATAAAGCGCCACCTTGTCGACAAACATCCGGCGGGCCTCATCAATACGGCGCTGAAAATCTGCACGCACACCTGCCGGCAATGCCTGAATACTGTTGCCGTCAACCTTATGCTGCCCGGAGTAAATCAGCGTGATGTCCACCCCTTCCTGTGCCAGTTGTTTCTCGTAACTGGTGTGCGCCATCATCACGCCAATCGAACCAATTTTTGCCGTCTGCGTGACCAGCCGACGGGTACAGGCTGCCGCCAGCAACATGGCGGCTGAACAGGCCATGTCATTACACAGCGCCCACACGGGCTTCTGTTCCCGCAGACGGTAAATCATGTCAGCACAGTCAAACGCCCCGGCAGCCTGACCGCCCGGGCTGTCGATATCCAGCAAAATGCCGCGCACATCCGGATCATTCACCGCCATCTGAAGGCGGGCCGTCAGGCCGTCATAGCCAGTCATGCCGGAGTAAGGCCGCAGGGTACCCAGTTTATGCACCAGCGTGCCGCTCACCGGAAGAATGGCGATGCCATTCTTCACCTGGTAACTCTTTGCCGGACGCTGACCGCCCGCCATATAGTCAGTCACAGCCAGTTGCATACCATCAGCATCAAGCTGAACAGCCTGCTGAGGAACGGCAAGGCTGCCGGCTCCCATCTCTTTACCCAGCGCGCAAAAGAAAACCCGCGCATAGGCGGGTTCCAGTAAAAGCGGCTCATTAAATGCCATGGCGGCAATATGCGATAAATTACGACGCATCGCCATTTTCTCCCGTTGTCTGTCGGATCTGCTGCTGAAACGTGTCCTTTATCCAGATGGGGCGGGGAAGACCCGCTGCCTGTCGCTCCTGGCTTTCACGCAGTTGCTGGCGGAAAATCTCCTGATAGTCATCGCCCATCAGGGCCAGCTCTTTCTCGTACGTGCTCAGGCCACCTTCAATACGCATCACCGCCTCCTGCACTTCCTTAAGGCCATCAATCGCCATGCGACCGGCACCAATCCACTCGGCACGACACCATCCGGAACGGGCCTCCCAGAATGAAAAACGGGATTTCGGCGGGCGGATCACACCGCGAATAAGAGCTTCCTCCAGCCAGCAGGCAAACATCTGTGATGCCAGTCGGCTGGCCACAAATTTTCGTTTGCCCATAAAATACCGCCACGACTCATTGGCGGATGCCCTGGCACTGGAATAACTGACCTGTGAATAATCACGGGAAAGCTGTTCATAGGACACCCCCAGCCCGGCAGCAATGTAACGTAACAGCGCCTTTTCCAGTTCAGAGAAACCATTATCTGCATTCTGCGCTGTCTGCAGATTCAGTGAATCCCCCGGATAAAGATGCGGAATACGGACCCCGCCCAGCTTTACCGTATTGGTGGCGTAATAACGCGCGTAGCCTTTCATGATGGTGTTCAGGGGATTTTTACCGCCATCTCCCACCCCGGCGATATATTCAAATGCTTTTTCTGAATCCAGAGTGGATTCAATCGTCGCGGCATACATCGCCCGCACCACCGCCGACTGCAGTTGCGTGGCCTGCAGTGTGTCGAGCATCTTGAGGCGCTCCATCACGGAATAAAACTGGTTGGCCCCGCGCGTCTGTCCGTCCTCCTGCGGCTGAAACACATGGATCATTCCCGGTCGCCCGGAGGGCAGCGTCGCCGCAATCCGTGTCCAGTTGCTGACACCGTAACCAGGCCAGTCATCGTCCTGAACATGATAAGCCATCGCCTTTCCGTAACGGTTGATTTCCACTCCGGCACGCATAAAACGATCGCCGGTACCATAACCGGGCGTGCTGACGCGCTTCGGACTGATGGTCTTGAATTTTGTTCTGAATAATGACGTGGATTCCGTATCCCATACGGGCTGAACAAAAATTTCACCGTTAAACGTATGAACGCCCACCCCTTCACGAATAAATTCGGTAAACGAACGACGCCCTTCCACATCCATCGAACCAAACACCGGATCGCAGAATTCCATCCACGCCGCCTCCACATCTTCAATAAAGGCATGTGAATCGGCTTCCGACATTCCCAGCCAGCGCCAGTTGGGCCGGTAACTCAGACGAAACATGTGTCCGACGATATGGTCTTTATGAATTTCCACTGCATTTGCGGCAATACCGTTGTTACGGACCAGATCATCCGCACGGGCGTTACCCAGCTGAATGGAAGGTAAGAGCGCCACGTCGGCACTTTCCGGTGCAGGCAACCATTCCGCAAGCTGCCCGCCAAATCCGGTACCCCCTCCGGAATACCCCATACTCTGCCGCAGTGGCTGCCCGTGAAGATCCACCAGTTCCCTGTTCACAGCCCCACTCCTGCCGGGCCGCGACGCCGTCCGGATACACCCAGCGCACTTTCCAGCTCTTCAATATACTGACGCAGTTCACCAATCGTCGCCCGCGAATACTGAACCTGACGCCCGTCCTTGCTGACGGAAACCACAGCACGTCCGATCATCAGTTCATGTAATGCCCGTCGGGCATCACAAAGCATTTCATGCGTATAAACCATTCTTTATCCTCCACTCAGTGCAGCCGCGATTTCTTCCAGACTCATCTCATCGTCGTCCTGCTCATCTCTTCTGGCACGGGCCAGTGCTTCAAGATCCAGCTGCCACCGCTGAACTGAAATACGCAGGGCAGCATAGGCATATACCAGGCAGTCGAGGGCTTCGTTGCGTCGCCCTTTTTTATCCCACAGCAGTTTCACCCTGCCATTAACCACCTTCTCCACCAGCTCTTCCGCCACGATCTGACGCGCCTCTTCTTCCGAAAAAATGTCGGGGTTATCCGGAAAACGGAAGGTATACGGGGCGGCTTCACTGGCAGAGACCACCGGCAGGGCAAAACGGGCGTACAGCATTTCCTTGACGGTATCGGAGCCCACCTCACACAAAAACACACCACGCTGGTTGCGCTTTTTGGGCATGGTGATCACCGGCTTGCCGTACACCGATGCCCCTTTTATGGGAAGCACAAAAAAAGTGCCGTGTTTCCTGGAACGCTGATACACAATGTCCTGGTCGATACCACCGGTATCCCAGCAGACACGGGAAATGGAAATTTCAGTACCGTCAGCATGACGATATTTTTTCCGGATCACCGTATCAACACGTTTAAGGGTGTCCTCGTCTTCCGGTCGCCCCATGATAATTTGCTTATCAATCAGAAAGGCTTCTTCGCCGGGAGCCCAGCCCCAGACATAAATTTCATAGCGATCTTTCTGGGAGTCGATCCCTGCAGTCAGGTAAACCACCCGCAGGGGAACCTGCGCGCCATAGTGGCAGACTTTTTCCAGCAACAACTCAAAGCTCAGTTTTTCTGCCACGGCCTCTTCATAGGGCTCCCCGAGCGTGGTGTTAATAAACGTCTTAACACCGTTCGGATCCTTCAGCGCATCCAGCCAGTCATAAACAATCTGTACCCAGGTGGTGAACGGACTGTACGCCGTCCAGATGTGGAAAGTGACGGAGCGCGGCGGTGGCATCTCCTCATCGCCGGCGCTGTAAAATGCCAGGCCGTCGCGCGTCCACATCCCGGTATTGTCACAAATCCAGCGCCCGTCGGTCTGGTCAAGTTCCGACTGCCGGATCACACAGCCATTATGTTCACACAGGTAATACACCGTTTCCGGTTTACCCTTCTCCCATTTCAGGCCAAATGGCGTCGCATCATCGCCAAACTTCAGATACTGGGCCTCCCCGCAATGAGGGCAAGGGACATAAAACCGCATGAAATGCGCTGATTCATTCGCGGCTTTCTCAATCTGACAGGAACCTTTGATTTTTGGCGTTGAGCCGCGTATGGATTTAGGCCATACCGAGCCTTCGATACGTTTATCGCCAAGCAGCGTCGGCGAACCTTCTTTTTCCACATCCGGTTCAAACGAGGAGAGTTCGTCATAGCAGACCACATCCACAGATTTTTCACGGTAGTTTTTAGCTGCGGCTCCGCCCAGGCACCAGAAACCCACACCGGAGGAAAAACGCTTCAGGGTGAGTGTATTATCGCGGTGCTTTCTTCCGAACCATGGAGCCAGCTCAAGCAATGCAGGGACATCCCTGATCGTTGGCTCAACATGAGATTTCATGAAATCTTCTGCAGCAGAATCTGTTGGCTGAAAAAGCAGACTGTTGCGGGATTTATGCTCAATAAAATAAGCCTCCACCCCCAACAGCATTTTGGTGTAACCAACGCGCGCCGATTTAATCAGATTAACGGTGCGGATCCGGTCATTTCCCATGCTGTTCATAATGGCAACCTGAAACGGCAGGGTTTCCCATTGCCCGGGGGTATATGAAGATTCTTTCGGCAGATAATAATGTTTATCAGCCCACTGAACTGTCGTCAGTGGAACCGGAATATTGAGAGATAAAAGCCCTGTAGCTATCGCACCGGCTGCATTAGCTGCCTTCTGTGCGTCTGAAATCATCAATCCACCTGCCCACGTTTTCACCGGCTTTAGCTGCAACATTGGAGGCTTTCGCGATTTCAGTTTTCACCACATCAAGGTGTGACGGTGAAATATCCGGATATTTACGCTGTAATGTCAGCGGCACACGTACAAGTATCCCCGAAATCTCCTGTGCCACACGTTGCAGAATGAAGGTAAACAATTCCGTTTCCAGCACCAGCCCTTCTTCACGGGCATTTTTCAGCTCCTGTGCGTCAGCCTGTGCTTTGGTTAACCGGTAGCGTTCATAGTCAATGGTGCCGGGTTGTAAATCTGATTCTGCAGTCGCACGCAAATCTTCCAGTTCTTTGCGGAGCTTTTCGTTTTCGATATCTTTTTCCCGCTGCGCATACCACTCAATGGCTTCTGCAGTATTGAACATGGCTTCGATACCTTTGCCTCCCCCCGACAAAACTCTCAGCCCCTGACTTTGCCAGCCAGTGATTGTTCTGACATCGCACTCAAAAATTTCCGCCAGTTTCTTTTTGTTAACCTTCACGGCACATATTCCTCACAAAAAGAAGAAAGGATCTCAAAACGCTTTTTTCAGCGAAAAATCACCGCTGCCAGATCCTTTCTTTTTTTCAAGAAAATTCTATTAAACAACAGGTTAGCCAGAAGAAGAACGGATCTGCTTTTTTCCTGAAAATTTTCATAAATAGCGCGTTTTTGCGCGTATGGCTACCCCCGGTATTTCAGGTTCTGGAAAGGACCCGTGAAAATAGGAATGGTTTGCATATCGGATGCGCATAACATGACACGCATCATGGAAACAACATTCATTCACATTCCAGCAACATGATTTATTGCTTTCAACGAAACATCGAGTTAGGTTAGGAGCCATTGGCATCCTTTCGCCACCGGCATATCTTTAACGGATTTCCCTGCCGATTTTTATTCCTGTGTTGCATTATCGCAGCCCCTCACACAGAAGGGCTGCTGTAATGCCCGTTACTCAGTAACAACCGCGCCTTCCGGCAATTTCATACCAGCAAATACCGGACAACCAGGATGACGATCATCTTCTGTTGCTTCCAGCATTGACTCACCAAACCACTCCGTCGTGGCGCGACCATCAGCTGCTTTGTAGTGGATCAAGTACTGGTTTTCGCCATACGCATACTGCGCGCGGGCTTTAACCTCACCCCATTCATCACTGATGCGCATCTCCACCAGTTGAGACAACTCAAACTTAAACGGAGCAGCATCAGCACCAATTACAATCGGTTTGTTTTCTGTTTTTTCCATCATCGTCTCCTGATATCGAAGCCCGTCGCCGCACCGGGCACTGATCAACATTTGAGTATTCGCGGCGACAGAAAGAATTTATTTTATTGAGTAGCCACAAACACAGAATTTCATGCTTTCCGGA
>ERZ1643251.3744-NODE-3744-length-13787-cov-8.291800_pt1 | contig 13787 bp, 22 predicted proteins | sample MGYA00579261_ERZ1643251 | MGnify/ENA primary metagenome ERZ1643251 (study PRJEB29033, sample SAMEA4952267) | chicken gut metagenome | biome: Broiler Chicken; feature: Gastrointestinal Tract; material: Caecum | place: Ireland | collected 2018 | study: Broiler... | reverse complement strand
GAGGTTGTGACTAACAGCGCATATGAGCTAATTGGTTTTAGAAATTTTGGGAATAATGTGCAGAATGCGAGATTTCTTGAAGTGGAGGCTATAGACGACCTCGGATCTGGTAAAGTACTAACATGTAATGATGGAGAGTTCCAATTGCTGGTATTGGATACAACACCAGTTTATTGGGGATTCGGTTGCGCAGACTGCGGGAACGCCACTTTCGATGATATCGAAGTTGGTGACTCGATGTTTGTTTTGATAGATATAGACTCAGCATCATCTAAAGATGGGGCAATTTCGGTATCGCCAATTGAGGTTTGGCTTGGTAAAGATTTAAGTTGAGGAGACAGGTGTTATGAAACAGCGTATTTGGAGAGACAGAAAAAGAATTTTAGGGCTGCCGATTGGACTGACTGAGTATTCGCTAGATAATGATAGACTTTATATTCGACGTGGACTACTGAATTTGACAGACGATGAGGTACAGCTGTTTAGAATTCAGGATTTTCGAGTGGAATATAAGTTGATTGACAGAATCTTTGGAGTTGGCGACATTATCATAAAGTCAACAGACAGAACATCACCGACAGTAAAGTTGGAGAATGTCAAGTACCCTTCGGAAGTAAAAGAGCTTCTCTATGAAAAAACAATGGAGGCCAGAAAGCGGAACAGGGTTGTAAATAGAGAGCTAATGACTGAGACAGATGATTACGATACAGTGGAGTGATATAATGCCTATACTTCGAGATCGACCGGACTGCCCTATTTGTGGGGCAGTCCATTCTGAGTTTAATAGGGTCAATTGGTGGGATTCTAACGGGACTCCATATGGGCCCAACACAAAACCGGATAATGCGGTACTTATGTGCGATGAATGCGCAAAGAAGAGATTCGCTTGGAAAGAAGAACTTATCTGTCATCTTTCAATAGAAGAGCAGAAGGGAGCAGGCTCAAATATCTCAGAACTTCTGAAAGATGAGGATATCGATTTCAATGAATTTGATCAGAAGCTTGCTAACTCTGTGGTCATGGTCGCAAAGATCAAGAGTGTGACAGCAGGATTCATTTCGTTTAGTTTTGCACGGGAATCTGATAGACGAGCAAAGTATTTTATCACTGTTAACGGGTTTTTTGTTAATCCGTATTACAGAAACCTTGGAATTGGATTCGAGCTGTTCACTAAGATGATAGAGTGGCTGAATGGAGTGACTGTTAATTACTTTACTTTTGATGATAGCATCGCTGCCGCTGTGTTTCCATTCGCAAAAAAGATTGGTGTAGTACCGCTAGATGGTATTAAAAACAGCTTTGTTATTGAGGAGGACTAGCCGATGAGCAGAAGGGTTGTCCTTATTGGTATAGCGGCATTTATCAGTTTTATTGCAATTATAGCCCTAAGTGTATTTGCGTTCAGAAACCTGGATATCGGGAATGAAGCAGGAGATTACGAGCTGTCTGACGATGATATAGAAAAAATATTAACTGGCAACTATATGCTTACAGAGACGAAAAATGGATTTGAAGTTGTCGAAGTATTTCCAGAGACAGATTACGACGTACCATATTATATGACAAGAACAATGGGTGATTTTTTCTATGGGCCTGCTTATTCAGACGTCTCCTTGGATGGTGGGTACAGGTTTAATGTTATGCGAAAATATGCAGATGACATATCTGTGGAAGCTGAGGATTTGCCTATCGATGGGGTAGAGTATCAGGCTACTTGTTACCATGTATATTACAATGGTATTGAGGCTGCTCAGTATATTAAGTACCCTGCGGATTGCTTGGGCTATTTCGAGCAGCAATACGGAACAGTTGGCGAAACACTGTTTTACGATGGCATTTATGCAGTAGTGACTAGAGATATTGCAGTAGATGATCAAACAGAAGAGGAATCAATTGTGAGGTCTGATATTGGATGGTGTCTATTTAAGACAATTAGAAAGTAGGGGTTATATGGTTAAGAGGCTTGTCTTTGCAGATACAACATTTGACGCGATTATGGCAGCTGAGCTGGTAAAGGTTATTTATCCGGATACATCAGTATGGTATACAAAGCATGAGACAGACGCAGAAGATTTCTTTAATTCTGGCGAGTGTGAATCGTGGGATGAGATTTACTGCATCGGGGATGTTATGGATGATTTTACCCGCGATTACATCGCTACGCAGGATGTGCAGGCAAGGCTCATTGGAATGAGCGATTCACGCGCACAGGTGGAAGGATTTAACTGGATGAAGTTCTGCAATCCAAATGGTTTGCGTGCTGGATGGTATTTTAAGAGAATTCTTGAAATAGTGCATGATTTCAAAATGACAGAGAAATTCGCGCCGGTAATCTCAGCACTGATGGGAAAGTCAGGGAAAAGCTATAATGTGTTCATGGCAATGTATATGTCAATGGATATGGATTCTTTTACACAATGGGTACATGACAGATTAGAGTCTGTATCACGGGGAGAAGCAATGCTTGACGATATGTCTCAGGTGGTGACAGCGCATATCCAGCATTACCAAAATACACTGGAGGATGCAATGTTCTCGGCGTCAGAGACAGATGGTAAGTCAGCAACTGGATTTGTGCGCTCTGCCAGTACAGAAGAGTTCAGAAGGTACCTTGATTATTACACAGACGAGGAAGTAGTCAGGGTGTACTCTATTGTAGATAATATGGTGTATACATTCACACGGTGTGAGGAAGGGGAGTCTGTACTAAGATTGAATAACCGTTTCTATCGCATCGATTTAAGACAGGGGTGTATTGCCAATGCAGACTAGAATTGCTGGTGTTGGTGATTATCTGGAGTTTAGAAGATTGCTGTACCATAAGATGGAATCCGATATTGAATATATGGATTCCGGTACGCCGCATCCAAAAATCAGGGCATATACATCTGATATGTACTTACACCAGCTTATCGAATGCAAGGAGATTCTCCTGATGTTTGAAGATAATGGGGTAAGTTTTGGTTATGGATTTGTGAAGATGCTTAACGGGAGTTTGACAGTTTACAGCGCATATTTCTTAGAAGAGTTTTACGAGTCTTATAGCACACTTGAGATTTGCGTAGCAATTGGGAGGTGCTTGGGCTGCATTCCGCAATCAATTATGTTTGATTGCAATAAATCAAATATTGTTTTTAATTCTTGCAGGGACTCTGGCCATGACTTGGATGCATTTTCTAAGAATCTTGATATGCAGAGAAATAACATCACGTCTGAGTTGAATAACCTGATGAACCTTGCGGTGACTGCCGGTGAGCCTGAGAGACTGGATAGCAATAGCTCGCTGGAAAATAGCTTGCATGGTCCTGGAGCTGAGATTGATTTGGAAAAAGTGTCGGCAGGGGTGAATAAATATGTTGAGATGATAAAGGATTGGGGGTGCAGCGGATGATTATTGTGATTGCTTTGTTAGCTGCGGCAGTAGTCATTTCTGTTGCTTTTATAGCAAAGCAAATGCAGAGGGCATCAGCATTGAAAAAACTGCTGAGTTCAAATAAGGAACTTCTTGAATCTTATGTTAGTGGAAAGTCTTTTTCAGAAAAGCAGCTGGAGGCAATTAAAGAAACTGTTGATGATTTTCTGCTGAATAGGAAGGAAGAGGCGATTAACAGATATATTGAGGGTGTAAAAAGCGGAGAGATTGAAATTCCAAAAGAATTATCAAACGCTGTCCAAACCCATCAAGATAGGCATTATGCTGAAATGCAAAGGATCGTATCCAGTAAGATCAATAGAACACCGGGCGAAGATGAAGAGATTAAGGAATTGCGTGCTAAGAATGTCGAACTGCTTGATAAAATTGATTCAGTAAAAGAAAAATACGAGAGGTTGCTTGCGGTCGGCAAAAATGAATTGCAGTCAACAGCAGACAAGCTAACAGAAGCGGTTCAAGCAGCTGATTCTGTTAGGAAGAGGCTTAAGGAGTCAGAAGATTTACGAACTCAAGTGGAACAGGATGCAGCAGGATTGCGCCAGAAGATCTCTGATCTGGAGGGAGAGCTTGCTTCTGTGCGGGGAGAGCTGAACTATATGAAAGATAAGCCACCTGAGAAAGATATCAGCAAGGAGATTCTGGAATATGTGAAGCTAATTAAGAGAAAAGGGAGCGGAGAAAAACTTTCTCTACAAGAAGTGGTAACAATGGGTAAGTTTGAGCAGAGGGTGCTTCAATGAGGTTAGCCACAATTTTATGCTGTATCATTATTCTTCTTACAGGATGTACACGCAGACTTGTGGAGCCTGCGGAAAGCAGTTCAATTGAGGTTTCAGTAAATGGAGGAGTACAGGAGACTGTACAGGAGAGATACGCTGGTTTAATAGGGTCAAAATTGTGCTGGGTTATACCAGATGGTTTCGCGTCTGAACAGACAGATGATGGGTTTTTGCTTACAGATAGTGATAGAGAGATTGGAATTTCAGTGATTCGCAGGAGCCTGTGGGAAGTAGATTATACATATGCATCTGGAGTTTCTTTACCGGAAGATGCGTTACAAAGTAAATTACTTGATATGTTAAGTCTATTTGAGGATTATGAGATAGATAACACAGTTAAAGTAGTTATAGATGGTCAGCAGGGGTATCTTTGCAGTGGATCATATAAGGGGGATAGAAGCCTTAGACTGCTTTGTATGCAGTTTGGCTCTGATATAATCGCATTAGCCGGAACAGCACCTGAGGAGTTTGAGAAAGAACTAGACGATGCTGTCGGCGATGTAAAAGTAGCAAGAACAATTTTTACCACATGGGAAGGTGATTGATTTGAAGAGAGTAATCGTGCTGCTTCTGACAGTCGCTTTGGCCTTATCATCATCTGTAACTGCGTTTGCAGAGGATATTATAATTATCGCTGATGATAATGGGCCGCAAGCGCCAACTGCTACAGGCGATAGCTGGGAAAACCTAACCTACAAGGGAGGTTTATCTGCATATCAGAAGTTGATTGGAAGTGTTATTCAGGTATTTTCGTCCAGTGCAGAAGAACCTGTAACGGGGCCTATAGTAATTAAGGGCTACGTGGTTGGAACACCTTATGTGCCTCCGGCATCTACAACTGATACTCCAGCAGAGGAAAAGGAAGAGGAAGAGGAACCAGTATCCGAGACAGAACAGGATAATAAGCAGGAAGAGAGTACGGAGGCGGAGACTGAGAATATTAGCGAACAGGAAACTACGCAGGCAAATCTTTCGACAGCAGAGATTTCTACCATCAGCACAGATGTACTGTCAATGCTGAAGTTTGCTGTATCAACACGAGAGGACAGCAAGGTTGCAAAGTATACACTGCCTACACAGGAGGAGAAAGTTTCGACCTATTTCTCTAACAGAAATGCAGATATTTTGAAGCTTGACGATAAATCGGAAGTAAAGACAGGTATACAGGCAATCAAGACATTGATGCCTACACTTATCAAGGCGGATAAGGCAAAGGTCGAGAATGTAAATATTGTATCCAGCGATGAAGTATCTTTGAATGTTACAGTACCGGTTTATGCGGCTTACAAGACGATGAGCGAGGATATGCTGAAGCAGGTTGATAAGGATTTGGATGTTTCAACTCTCGGGTCTATCGGCGAAATACTGTCTGACCCTCTGAAAGCACGCTCCACTGTTGACGCTACACAGTACTCCGCAGCAATGACATTCTTCAGTAAGTTTGGGACGGCAATTGGATCAAAGGATTTGTACACTTCTAATCCAGAGCTGTATGAGACCGGAACTATGACCATTACATTGAGAAAGGTAGATAATGCGTGGAAGGTTGATGCAGCTACAGCTATTATTAACGCTAAGATTGATGGGGTGGATACGCAGATCTATCTGATTCCTCTGGAATAGTGGGGTGGTTACTTTGGCAGATGAACAGATGTCTGCAAAAGATGTGTGGTTGAGTACGCCATATGTAGAAGATCTCCATATTCTGCAGAAGATTGGAGTTCAGCCGGGTAAACTTGGAGGCATGCAGCAGATATTATCAATATATTTCGATATGCTGTTCCGGAAAAGACTGGATTCTGATAAATTCTGGGCAATCAAAGCTAAATTTGATGATACAAGAATGCGCCTGAAGAGTGACGAGGTAAGCCTTATAACAATTGCAGATGAGAGATACTATGGTGACTTCTGCGGCATTGCTACGAAGACCTCTTATAGCGAGACTGGGTATTCAGAAAAAGTTTTGGATATTCATTGCTTTTATACAGATGATGACTCATTTGATGACAGTAAGATACCATCAGCTTGCCGTTTACGGGAGTTTGAGAGGATCCTTAGAGGAGATGGGGTCGAGTACAAACAAGACAAGATTTACTGCATTATGAGTTATACAGAAGAATCCATAAAGCAGTATAAGGGGAGGTTTTGGGAATATGTTTTCTACATCCCCTCACGGCACATCACACGTTATGATTAAAAGAAACTGCCAGCGTATTACTGCGCTGGCAGTTTCTTTGCTTATTGTGCTATCTGGGTGTTCAAAAGGAAATGGCTCTGAGCAGTATGTGGTACCTGATGACATATATGAGGTGACTTTTGAGCATGTGCCATTCAAGGAAGATACTTACCAGTATTCAAGAGATGAAATTGCAAGTGGGGAGCCATTTGAGAGAGACGATTTGCAGTTTATTGTGAATGAAGATTTGACACTGCAGATGGGTAACGTTGTGGATGTAACACCGTGGGAGTTTGTTACAGAGTATGATTACGGAAGTAACGGCAAGATAAAAGAATACAAAGAAGTAACTGGAAACTATAAAGTTCTTGTTTCGGAGAAAGAGGGAAACAACTACTTAATAGCAATCCTGACGCTTAGCAAGTATATGAAAACGCAGAGAGGGATTCGTAACGGACTAAATGAGGAAGCGCTTGACATTTTAGTCGGAAATGCAACTTTTGTTACGAAAGAGTCAAAGAGACAGATTAGCAGGATTTATACGGTGGATGGCTACAAGTTGATTATTACGCTGAAAGATGGCATTGTGCGTTCTATTCAGATGATTTCGGGGGAGTACTGATGAAATCGGCTTTATTGATTATGGCGGTGGTATTTGGAGCACTGGCAGTCTCACTGCTGCTAATTGGGCTAGGGTTGAACGAGCTTACGTTAGATGTCTATGAGTGGTATGAGATGCTTGGGGTTGGGGGGAGTATAGGTTGAAAATTATACCTTGGAAAAAATATCTGTTTATTGCTTTAGTTGTAGTGTTAGCAATTATAGTTTGTGACTGCGCAATATTCTTCTATGTCTGTCATGAACAGGCTGTTGGGGCGTTCTATTCCTTATCGGATTTTAATTTGACAGAGGAAACAGCGCCGGGTGTAGCGAATATGTCGTTTGCAATGTCTGCGTTATTCGCATTGGCTTCAGCCATGTGTATGATTATTAGAAGGATTAAGTACGGTCAAAAGAAAGCGAAAAGTAAGAAATAAATTTGGAGGGTTTACAGTGAAGCTGTCTGTTCAGACTTACGGAACGCATATTGGCCATAAGTTGCATGTCGAGGAAAATGTAAATCTTGTGCAGCTGATTTGTGATACATGCGGATGTGTAGCAGCTAGTTGGGAGAGGCCTGTAGAAGAGGTAATCTATGTCGCATCACGGTGTACAGATCCGGTTAGTTCAAAAATGAAGGAAAATACAGAGCTGGCTGCGGTATTCGCTGATAAGATTGCTAAGGCCACATATACGCACACAGTTGCGCCACATGCGGACATGTTTGGCGTTCTTGATGACAGGGACAAAGACCAGCGGGATGCAATTATCGAATTCGACAATGCAATACTGGACAGGTGCGATAGGGTTTTCGTAAATAGGGAAGATATTGGGGTCTCGTTTGGCGCTACTGAGGAATGTATACGGGCTTCGAAGTCTGGAAAGAAAATTACAGGGTTTACATACAACAGCCTGGAAGACACCATCACTGTAACCAGTGTTACAACAGGTGGAGGATTCTTATGTACAGAACACAGTTTTCTGCTCTGGTAGATGCTGCTGGAGTAGAAAATAGGAGCGACATGCTGGAACTGGTTAATTTGTTTATTGAGTCGTGCAAGGACTACACAAAGATGCTTAATACAATATCGGTTCAATTAACTATAGCAAGGGTGAATATAGAGGATGTTCAGGAATATCAGCGATTCATTATTGGGCTGGACACAAGACGGAGAAACGTGCATAATGTAATTATTAGCTCAGTTAGAAACCTTAACAGATTGTGTTTGATGTTTGGTTGCGAGTGCATATTTTGCGAAATCCCTGATGATGACTCAAGGGATGATGTTTACAGGATCATCGCAGAACGTATTGCGGAAGAGTTTAAGGAGGAAAGCTTAAGTGCTTGAAAATATCAGTAATTTGATGAACGAGATAGATAAACTTGATGATGTTGAATTTGCTGAGGACGCAACGAATTTGGTGAAAGATATGATTTCAGATGCTATCGCTTATGTTAGCAGAGTTTGTGATAGTGAATCGGTGCGTATTTGGTTTAGTAATAGCAAATCAATGTCAATTGAGGACAGCAAATTTAGTCAGGAGCAGCTAGAGATTTTGCGCAGAAATGTGCATAATAGCTTTATCGGGTTGGTGGATTCTGTAAATAGGCTTTGCGACAGGATAGGTTGCAAGGCAGTTTGGGACAAGACAGCCAACAGGGTAGAATACGCGGAATTTGCGTTTACAATTGTTAGCTCTCTCTTTACTGGAAGGAGAATTTGATATGATCGACATCAAGACAGGAAAGTTTATGAACGGGGTCAAGTTTGAGAAGAGCGCAAGATTTGGTCAACAATGTGTTTTTGGTGATAAAACTGTTTTTGCGGATGGTTCTGTGATAGGACGCGGATGCAAAATAGGTAAGAATTCTATTATTGGAGATTGCTCTGTGATACTCCATAACTGTGAAATTGGCGATGGCTCTGTGATTGGAAAGAACTGTATTGTATTTTCAGGATGCAAGCTGGGCGAAAATGTAACGGTATCGAAAGGAGTCCTGTGGCAGTCGGAGGGCTTCTCCGCTAAATAAAATGGGCGGGTAGAGATACAAAATGGGTATGCAGTTTGACGGCTGCATACCCATTTTTGTTTTATAGTGTCAGAGCGCCGCCTCTAAATTCTCAAGATTCATGAATTGAGCATTTGGAGGTAGTTATGAAAAATTTAACTGACGCGCAAAGAATGTCTGACAAACGCCATATAAGACCGGAACCTTACGAGGACGGCGTTGACGGATATTCAAAATCAGCGGAGGATGAGTACTTCGAGCTGAGGTCTATATACTCGTTTGATGGTATCGATACGCTTACAGATTCTGAGCTATCCAGGCTCTATAAGTATTTTGAGCTGCAAATGACATACAAAGAGATAGCTGAAGAGGAGGGGGTAGCATACAGCGCTGTACGTAAGAGCGTGCAGAAGGCTATTGAAAAGTTAAAAAAGTTTCTATAAGTAGGTGCTATTTTGGTATAGTTTCTGTTCGGATATTATGGGAGGTGTTTGCGAACGCACCTTGACAGCTGAATATCCGAACATGAGGGTACGTGAGTTACGACCGTAGAAATGCGGAAGCGGCAAGTGACAGTACGCATGCGATACATACTGGGCATAAAATGTGCTTTGGCTGGCACATCCGCGAAGATTGTTCGTAACATGATAATGATACTCCTGCATAGTCGAGGTTAATTCCCAGAATGCAGCCCGCTCGAAGTCTAGGGGGAGATGAAATATCTGTGCGGCCCAAGCAGCCATTGGGCGGCTCTCATGTTCGCCGTAAGATGCGGAAGCAGTGCCAAATACACCTTGAACCTGCCATAAGTACTGAAATTTTCGCTAGGGGAAATTGGCAGTATGATGAAAGAGGGTACCAGAATGCTCTGGTACCCTCTTATCATTAAAGTATATCACGGAAGTTTTCTTTGAATTGTGGTAGGAATGGCTTGGAAGTGTCATATCTGTAATAGTATCTATCGACAAGGTCAGCAAACTCGTCAGGGGAATGCAGCCTTTTATGTAGCATGTCTGAAAGCGTGAAGGCAACTTTGGTTTGAATACGATATATCTCAGCACCATATTCAGTACCAAGGTCTCCAACCCAGTCTCGTACAGTTTGATTACCTCTTTTGCCGCAATGTGACTTCTGGAGGAAATAGACTGGCTGGTAGTCGATATCTGGCGATGTGGCACGACCGAGGGGATACAAACGGCATGCTGCTGGCTTAACAGGATCTATAGCACACTTTTTGTGTCTAAGAAATGGGCACACAACATCTGTATTTAAGCGTAAGAGAGATAATAAAGAGGAATTTCCTATATAGGAATTGCAGTATCTTACACTTATTTCATATAAGCTCCTGCCAAGGTATCTGCCGATGTTGTACAAATCATGCGGCATTAGGAGTATATCTGTGCGATAATCACAGCATTTGCCGCATTGTTTGCATTTAAAATCAAAAGTATCATCAAGCGTTAATCCAATTCGCTCTATATCTATATTCCGCTGTTGTTTTATGAATTTAATAAATTCAGTGTATTTATCTTCTGCCATATTGTACCTCCATACCTAGTTTCTTGTGATGATAGACAGCAGTCTTCTCGTAGACCAAATTTTGGAATAGTACATTAATGTAAACCAATAATTGTCTAAAGAATCCTTTACAGTAATTGGCTCTGTTAATGAATTACCTACCTTGACATAAGCCGCAACACCAAGCAATGACAGCTGGATATAGCACATGAGAGCCGCCACCATGTCAATATCCTGAGCGGATACTAAAATATGATTCTGATAATTCAGGTTAGCTTTCTCAAGTTTTTTCTTTGCATAGTTAATTCCGGCGATCAGAGTAGCTCCAGAGCCACAACAAGAGTCGTTCAGAGTGATATACCCATCTTTATGGACTCTTTCAACAACATCTTCCATGGTGATTTCAGCAATAAGCTTACAAACATTATAAGGAGTAAACATTTGCTTGCGTTCCATGCTATTAAGACCAAGATCTGTGTAGATACTACCTAAAAAGTCCTGATCCTGGTTTTCTTCCAGCGCCATAACAGTATGTGCCGCAAGTTCAGAAAACAGGAATTGATTATGCTTGTTGTACCTCTGGATGGTTCGCAAATATAACGCCTCTCGCACATCGAAGTGGTTTTTATCAACTGGATTTGATAGGGCACAAGCAAACATAATGATGAAATCGCTCCACACATCAAAAGAACGATGCTGATAAGTGAGTTGTTTAAACACTTTTAAAAATTCAATCCTATGATTTAACTTCTTTTCAGATTTAATATTCATGGCATCTCTCTTTATGTTGATTTAATCTGCGTACAAATATAATGAATATTCCGCCAAAGAATATTCATTATACTGATTGATAATAAGTGTTATTGATTAGACACGCTAGGAAGACTTTTTACTGGGTTGTACATGCGAATCATGTCAGCAACAGATGGAAGAGATAAGACGCATGTACGGGGACGTTTCGAGCGAGATGTTTTTGTAGCTTCTAAAAGGTTAAATACAATAATATCTTCTTCTGGGTATCTAACTCCGCTTACCTTGTACGATATTCTCTTTTCAAGACCTAAAGTTGCGCGAACATCTTTTACAATGGGTGAATTTGTAATACGAATTTCATTATGATTTTTATCATTGTAAAATTCTTTGTCATAGAAAGGTAGCGATATATCCTTATCTCCGCCAGGCTTTAGAATAACTACGTCACAATCTGGGGATATAAATAGGCATACGCTTTCAGGGTAGTTTAGCTCGGCGGCAGTAATTAGATTGAAGTAAAACGAGTCTGTGGAAATCCGCATTACGGAGGAAGTTGACTTTGTAAACGGACGCCGTTCAGTTGGGAGAAGAATTCGGAAAGCGCTGAAATCGAGTTGATCCTGCATGTATAACCTCCTGTTTACGCAAGCATGGCCTTGAACTTCCTACCTGGCAGACATTGGAATTCATTTTCAGATTCGCTAAAGTAGGCGTTAAATTCGCATGTGCCAAGAATCCGCTGAACCTTATTCCAAAGATCTCGTTGAATGATCGCTGGATGGTAGTTTTCAATATAATAACCACGCTCATAACCATCATTTCTAATACTTTTATGAGAGAACATATCAATTGTGATTGTTTTTTGCATGCGCACATCGCCGCAATATTTTTCATTTGTTAGGATGTACAATATTGTAGAGTTGCTCCAATCAGCGTTACCGCTTGGGGAGGGCACACGAGTGCTTCTTAAAATTCGTTGTACTTCCGCAATAGAATGCCCGTCAGCTACCTGTTGATACATCATTTGAATTATCTGACTTTCAGTTGGGTCTATTGTTAGGATTCGTTTATTGCGGGAGTACCCATATAAATCACGAAGCGCCGGTATGCCGTTGGCGAATCGACTTTTAATCCCCCATTTTACGGCATTGCTTTTTGTGACTGATTCGTATTCAGCAAAGGAGGCTCGAATGGATAGTTGGGAATCCATATCATTTCTAAGTGTATCAAGGTTATCTGTCTCAAATATAATACCAACAGGCGGGGTTAGATTTTTAAGCATCCTTGCGGTATCAACACAATCTACAACATTTCTGGCGAATCTTGATATCGACTTAGTTATTACTTTTGTGATACGACCGGATTTGCAGTCTTGGACCAGGCGCAGGAAATCCTTTCTGTTTTTCATGCTAGTGGCGCTTATTCCTTCATCTGCGTAGATATCAACCAGCGTCCAACTTGGATGCTTAAGTATGTAATCTTCATAATATTTCTTTTGCATTTCATAGCTTTCTACCTGAGCATCCGCTTTAGTGGATACGCGACAGTAAGCACCAATACGCTCTGGCCTGTCAATTGTGTCTTGCCCAAGATCTTGTCTCGATGGTATGATTCTTACGTTATCTGAGTTATTAAACGAGGAACGCAAATTTTCAGCTATTTGTTTTCTTCTTGACTGGGAATCTTCATTACTCTGCATATAGACACCTCAATTACTTTTTAGTATTTTAGAAAACGTATCATAGATTTTGACATTGTGAATCTGCGAATACCTGTCAACGAGATATGAGATATAATCAGGCTCTATTGATAAGTAGTACTGGAGCTGGCCTTGTAAATGCCTGACTTCGGATGCATCCCAGAACTTACCATTAGAATAGTCATATAGGAAGTTGTTTAGCATGATTTTTAGCTGTTTCTTACGTTTGTAACCTATCGTAATCTCGTTTTGGGAATTTAGCATAAGCCCTAGATTCCAGTTGCTCCCAGAAGTAGAACCATATCTTGTTTTCTCATCGTTTAATCTGAATGGCGCATGGAACGAATTTAGAACGTCCAGGATTAGATTTTGAACTTTACCAATATTGAATGGTGATCTGGAAGATATTTGCATGTCATCAGCATACCGCGTATAAACAAAGGTATGCTTATCAAGGCTTCTAAGCCATTTACTGATGTGAAAGTCTATTGGGATCATCATAATGTTGGTTAGCATGGGGGACATAGGGGTACCTTGCGGAAGACAATTGTTTAAGAAACATAGGGATAGAACCTGATGAAATAATCCACTAATCTGAGCATCATTAAGCAATTCGCTGAACGGGAATATCTGTTTCAGCTGTGATTCAAGGAATTCTTGCGTTGTACTGCCGAAAAAATTATTGAAATCAAATTTTCCAAACCATTTACTTTCATTTGATTGGTGACGCTTGATTGCGTCAAGGGGGCATCTCCCAGGTATATATGCATAAGCACAAGTATGATGAATCGCTAATAGCTTGTCCTCAAAAAGTCTTT
>ERZ1643251.3735-NODE-3735-length-13810-cov-5.068557_pt1 | contig 13810 bp, 10 predicted proteins | sample MGYA00579261_ERZ1643251 | MGnify/ENA primary metagenome ERZ1643251 (study PRJEB29033, sample SAMEA4952267) | chicken gut metagenome | biome: Broiler Chicken; feature: Gastrointestinal Tract; material: Caecum | place: Ireland | collected 2018 | study: Broiler... | reverse complement strand
TCCAGACCGCCGAAGCCGATGTCGTATGCCCAGCCGTCGCCGCCGAAGATCCAGATGGACTTCTTGGACAGGTATTCCTTCTCAGCCAGAACTTCCTTGCACAGTGCGCAGCCAGCCTCTGCACCCTTCTCGAGTACAGCAACCAGAGCCTTGGTAGCCTCTGCGTTTGCTTCGCCGTCGTCCTTGGTCTCGAGGAACTTCGCGATTGCTTCCTTAGCCTCTGCCGGAGTCTGGTCGTTCTGAGCCATCTCCTCGAGCTTGCCGATCAGGCGCTCACGGATTGCCTTCTGGCCGTAGTACATACCAAGACCATGCTCAGCGTTATCCTCGAACAGGGAGTTCGCCCAAGCCGGGCCGCGGCCTTCCTTGTTAACGGTGTACGGAGAAGTAGCAGCCGGGCCGCCCCAAATGGACGAACAGCCAGTTGCGTTGGAGATATACATGCGATCGCCGCAAACCTGAGTGATCAGGCGAGCGTAAGCGGTCTCAGCACAGCCTGCGCAAGAGCCGGAGAACTCAAGCAGCGGGGTCTTGAACTGGGAATCCTTGACAGACTTGCTCGAAACCATGTCTGCCTTCTCGGAAACCTTTGCTACCATGTAGTCGAATACGTCCTGCTGTGCAGCTTCCTGCTCCTGCGGAACCATGGTCAGGGACTTGGTCGGGCAAACGCCTACGCAGACGCCGCAGCCCATGCAGTCGAGCGGAGAAACAGCCATGGTGTACTTGTAAACACCCTTGCCCTTGCCAGCCTTGACGTCGACGATGCGTGCAGCCTCCGGAGCGGCAGCAGCCTCTTCCTCGGTCAGAGCGAAGGGACGGATGGTAGCATGCGGGCAAACGTATGCACACTGGTTACACTGGATACAGGTATCCTGGTTCCAGGTCGGAACGGTAACAGCTACGCCGCGCTTCTCGTATGCAGCAGCGCCCTGCTCGAAGGTACCGTCTACATGATCGCCAGCGAATGCGGATACCGGCAGAGAGTCGCCGTCCATACGGCCAACCGGCTCCATGATCTCCTCGACCATCTTGACGGTCTTCTCGCGGCCCTGCAGCTTCTCGCCCTTTGCCTCGTCCTGTGCGTCAGCCCAGGATGCCGGTACGTCGATCTTAACGAATGCAGTTGCGCCAGCGTCGATTGCCTTATGGTTCATATCAACGACATCCTGGCCCTTCTTCAGGTAGGACTTGGTTGCTGCTTCCTTCATGAAGCGGATCGCGTCCTCAGAAGGCATAACCTTAGCCAGTGCGAAGAATGCGGACTGGAGAATGGTATTGGTGCGCTTGCCCATACCGATCTCGATTGCCAGGTCGATTGCGTTGATGGTGTACAGCTGGATGTTGTTCTTTGCGATGTAGCGCTTCTCAGAAGCTGCCAGATGATGCTCGAGCTCCTCGGGAGTCCACTGGCAGTTGATCAGGAATACGCCGCCCGGCTTTACGTCACGCACGATCGGGAAGTGCTTGGTGATGTAAGACGGGTTGTGGCAAGCAACGAAGTCAGCCTTATTGATGTAGTACGGGCTCTTGATCGGCTTGTCGCCAAAACGCAGATGCGATACGGTAACGCCGCCGGTCTTCTTGGAGTCGTACTGGAAGTATGCCTGTACATACTTGTCGGTGTGGTCACCGATGATCTTGATGGAGTTCTTGTTTGCACCAACGGTACCGTCGCCGCCCAGACCCCAGAACTTGCACTCTTTGGTGCCTTCTGCTGCGGTGTTGGGAGCAGGCTTCTCCTCCAAGGACAGATAGGTAACGTCGTCGTTGATACCCAGAGTAAAGCGGCTCTTAGGAGCGTCTTTAGCCAGCTCGTCGTATACTGCGAAGATGCTGGAGGGAGGGGTATCCTTGCTGCCCAAGCCGTAACGACCGCCAATCAAGGTAGCGGTGTTGCCAGCCTCACGCAGAGCAGTAGCAACGTCCAAGAACAGGGGCTCGCCCAAGCTGCCGGGCTCTTTGGTGCGGTCCAGAACAGCAATCTTGGTTGCAGTTGCGGGGATAGCTTCCATCAGCTTCTCAGCAACGAAGGGACGGTACAAACGAACCTTTACCAAACCAACCTTCTCGCCCTTAGCGTTCAGGTAGTCGATAACTTCCTCAGCAACGTCACAGATGGAGCCCATTGCGATGATAACACGGTCAGCATCAGCAGCACCGTAGTAGTTAAACAACTTGTAATCGGTGCCCAGCTTCTCGTTTACCTTGTTCATGTACTCCTCAACCACTGCGGGCAGAGCGTCATAGTACTTGTTGCAAGCCTCACGATGCTGGAAGAAGATGTCGCCGTTCTCATGGCTACCACGGGTAGCAGGATGCTCAGGATTCAGTGCATGTGCACGGAACTCTTTGATAGCGTCCCAGTCAACCATCTCAGCCAAGTCGGCATAGTCCCAAGCCTCAATCTTCTGGATTTCGTGAGAAGTACGGAAACCGTCGAAGAAGTTGATGAAAGGAACCTTGCCCTTAATTGCAGCCAAATGTGCAACAGCAGACAGGTCCATAACCTCTTGAGGGTTGGTTTCTGCCAACATTGCAAAACCGGTCTGACGGCAAGCATATACGTCGCTGTGGTCACCGAAGATGTTCAAAGCATGGCTTGCAACGCAACGTGCAGAAACGTGGAACACGCTGGGCAGCAGCTCACCTGCAATTTTGTACATGTTAGGAATCATCAGCAGCAGGCCCTGAGAAGCGGTGAAGGTAGTGGTCATTGCACCGGCAGCCAGAGAACCGTGAACGGCACCTGCAGCACCAGCCTCGGACTGCATCTCCATAACTTTGACCTGAGTGCCGAAAATGTTCTTTTGTCCGGCAGCAGACCAAATGTCTACAGAGTCAGCCATAGGGCTGGAAGGAGTAATGGGGTAGATGGCAGCTACTTCAGTAAAAGCATACGCAACGTGTGCGGCAGCTGTATTGCCATCCATAGATTTTTTCGCTCTATGCATTTTTCTCTTCCTCCATAAAAATTTTGGTTGTAGTGGGCAGCAAACGGAAAACGTTATTGCTCATTGTCTATTGTAACAAATTTGCACCCAGAAGTAAACACAACCATTATGCTTTTTCGCTATTTCTGCTATATTTTTTTGGGAATGGCTTTGTGAAAAATCGAACTTTTTGTTATATCGAAGAATTATGTAGAAATTTGGTATTATGTGGATTGAATGCCATATTTTTCTATGCTATACTCAAGGCAAATAATATATGGAGGAAAGGTATCTATGGGCTTTTTACACAAAGTATCAGTGGCTTGCTTGTGTGCTGCAATTGGAATTTCAGCAAGTGGGATTCACACCATTTCGGCAAATACCATACGCCAACCTGTTACCACATTGCAGCAAAACTCTTTTGAAACTAACCAAAGTAATCTTTTACAGCTTTTTGAGCAAAATGGGTTTACGGATAAGGATTTACGAACCAAGGAATATTTACAACAGCTCTGTGCACAATCTGCAAACACCAATGAACAATCCATGAAAGAGCTAGTATATGAAAAGGTTCTAAACACTACCGACTACTACCAATCTGTGCACGGCAAATATCAAAGAAATGAAATTTACGCAAACAATACCTATACAATGGAATATGCTGTAGATAAAACCAATGGTATCACCGCTGCCGAAAAAATGTTGTGCAGTGATGGCAGTGTAGATATTAGCTTCTTTTGTGGTACAAATGGTTCCCGTTTTGTAATAGATGATATTTCCACTTTTAACCCCTCCACAGATGGAAACAAAGTCAATCTTATCCACCAAAACTACTTTGACCCAGAAGAATCCCTACAAAATGACTTTGTTTCTCTAATAAAAGCAACAAGCCGTACACAATATGACAATGAGGGCATTGGGCACTATTTCTACCGCACCGCTTTCCCCGGAATTTTGTATGCAAGGGAATCCATTGACCCACAAGAAATGGGAATTGGATACTTGGAGGAATTTAACAACTGGCAGATTGAGGCAGTAGAGCAGGTTGCAGGCCGTGACTGCTGGAAGTTGGTAGGCACCCTTTCAGGGGAGTATGCCGAAAAACTCCATGCTTACAGCTATGAAATGTATGTAGACTGCGAAACAGGCTTTGTTCTGCAATACTCCAACTTTGACCAAAACGGTGCTTTAACCGACCATTTAACCACACTCGAAATTCAGGTGAACCAACCAGTTTCACAGGACACATTCAATGAAATTGCAAAACAGTATCTAAATGCCTACAACACATTTTGGAATCTTCCTCTAGTATAATATTTTGTTATAAAGCCTCCCAAACAAGCTGTTTGTGGGGCTTTTTTCGTTGGTATCAGGAATTGACAGCAAATTTTAAAACCTTTACAATGAGAGATATTGCAACTACTTAATAAAATCGTAAGATTGAAAGGATGAAGAATACCGATGGAATCGGATGGCCTTAAAAATTTAGGCAAAACACTTAGCCGCTTTTTGGGTGGAAAGAAAAAAGAGGGAGAAATGACTCCCGAAGATTTGATGAATATTGTAGAGGAAGCCGCAGACCCAGACAGCATAGACTCTCAGCAAAAAGAGATGATTGTCAACATCTTTGAACTGGCAGACCTAAACGCCGGGGACATTATGACCCATCGCACCGACTTGATTGCTTTGGAGGAAAACGAGCCCTGCCGTAAAGCTATTCGCCTTAGTTTGGAAAACGGCACTAGCCGTATGCCTGTATACAAAAAAAATATTGATGAGGTAGTGGGAATCCTTCATGTGAAAGACCTTCTTGCTATGTTAGAAAATCCAGAGTGGGTAGAGCAGCCTGTCAGCCAATGGATGCGTCCAGTAATGTTTGTGCCGGAAAGCTGCCCTTCTCGTGATTTGCTCATAGAGTTCCGAAAAAAACACAATCAAGTTGCCATTGTTGTAGATGAATACGGCGGAACTGCTGGCTTAGTATCCATGGAGGATATTCTGGAGGAAATTGTAGGCAACATTCAAGACGAATTTGACAACGAAGAAGAGCTATTAGTTCCTTGTGAGGGTGGTTTTGTGGCAGATGGCTCTGCTGATGTTGAAGACCTATTCGACGCCATGGAACTGGAAATGCCCGAAGACGATGACGATGATGAAGAAAATGATTCTGTGGGTGGCCTTGTAGCGGACAAACTGGGGCGGATTCCCAAACAGGGCGAAACCCCCAGCATAGACTGGGGAGGGATTCGCTTTGAAGTACTAGACGCTGATGACCGCCGTATCCGAAAGGTGCGCTGTACATTGGCTGCCACTCCTGCACCAGATGAGGAGGAAAAAGAATGAGTCATTTTGAAGAAAAGCAATCCAGCCAAGAAGTTTTTTCTGGTCGAGTGTTTCAAGTTACAGTAGACCAAGTAAAGCTGGAAAACGGAAAAACCTCCCAAAGAGAGGTGGTACACCACCACGGTGGGGCTTGCATTGCTGCTCTTACTGCTGAAGGGGAGATTTATCTGGTGCGGCAATTCCGGTATGCTTTTGGGGAAGAACTGTGGGAACTGCCTGCTGGAAAGCTAGAAGCCGGCGAAAACCCTTTTGAGGCTGCAAAGCGGGAGTTAGAGGAGGAAGCAGGCATTACTGCCAGCCAATATTTTGATTTGGGCGTGTTATATCCCACTGTGGGGTATTGCAGCGAAAAAATCTACATATGGGCAGCCACTGGGTTACAATCTACCCACCAGCATTTAGATGAAGATGAATTTTTGTCGGTGGAAAAAATGCCCCTAGAGCAAGCTGTACAGCTTGTTTTGGAGGATAAAATCCGGGATGGAAAAACGGCGTTTGCCTTGTTGAAGCTAAACACATTACTACAACAGGGGAAAATTTCTTTAAATCCCTAAAATTGCGCAAAAATAAATGGCACTGGTATAATTCCGGTGCCATTTTTATTTTGCCACCTTTTGAAAAAGGTGGCGCGAAAACTTTTTTATTGAAGTTGTTCTAAGAACAGGGAGTGTACTTTTCCATTGGTAACTAGCAGGTCGGCATTTTTGGCAGGGTCTGGGGTGCCTCCTTGCCAGTCGGTGACTTTTCCGCCAGCCTCTTGCACCAGTAACCAACCGGCTGCATAATCCCAAGGCTTCAAGTCCAATTCAAAAAAGCAATCATAGCGGCCACAAGCCACATAGGCAAAGTCCAGCGAGGCGGTTCCTGCTCGGCGCAAGTCCATTACCTGCATAAAGATTTTTTCAAACAAGGCAAAGTTGCGTTTTGCATTTTCTTTTCGATAGGGGCTAGTTCCAATGGCAACCAAGCAATCTTTCATGGTTTCGCTGTTTGTTACAGAGATTGGCAAGCCATTTAGAAAAGCTCCTTTGCCTGCATAGGCGGTAAAGGTTTCCTCTAAAAAGGGGTTGTACACTACGCCAAATTCCATGTGGTCATTGTCCCACAAAGCTAGAGAAACTGCGCTGTGCTGACAATCACGCATTAGGTTGGTGGTGCCATCGATGGGGTCTAAAATCCACACCTTTTTCCCTTGTGCGCTTACACGTGCATCCCCTTCTTCTGCCATCATTTCCACATGAGGGAATGCCTCTGCCAGCTTTTGGGTAAGATATTCCTGAATCCGCAAGTCTACCTGTGTTACATAATCCGCTAATCCTTTTTCGGTTACTTCATGGCGCAGTCTATCATCAAAAATAAAATCTCTTGTGCTATGCACCAACCGAATGACCTTATTAAAATCCATCCTTTGCACCTCTATCTTCTGTTGCTTCCTTTTCTAAGGCATCACAAAGTTTTTGGAATAAATGGGGGGCTTTACGCTTTAGGCTAATAGGGCGAAAGGTTTCCTTGTCCACCCAGCCATGGCGGGTTTTTCCTCGGTTAATGGGGGAGTTTTCACCCTTTTTTGTTACTGTGTAGCAAAATTCCATCTGGGCGGCAGTTGCCTTTGTCAACCGACATTCTATTGTGATTTCATCTTCATAGGTACAAGGCAGCAGGTATTGACTTTCCACCGACAAAACCGGCGATAAAAAACCCATCTCTTCCAATTCTCCATAGGAAGTACCAAGCTGTTTAGTAAAATCTGTACGAGCTTGCTCATACCATACCAAATAGTTTGCATGATGTGCTATGCCCATGCGGTCGGTTTCTGCATACCGCACAGAAAACGTCGTTTTCGACACCATTGATTCCATCCCCTTTGTGAATACACTCTTTGGTCAGTATAACACACCTTCCAAAAAAGTAAAATACAGAATCTCCTTTCGGGAAATTCTGTATTTTATATATGCAATAATTTTCCATGTTAAAAATTGGGGTCGATTTGTCCATAATATATTTCAGTGGATTCCACTGTAGAGTGGCGTGGATTTTCTTGTATCCATTGGTTCCATGGCAGCCAGCACAGCAGACAAAACAGCAAGGCGGCAAGATGGATGGCAACTTCTGCCACTCGGAAGGGTCGTAGCAACCGCACCATGGCAAGCACAGACCACAGAGCCACCACTACAATGGCATAAGCTGCCAGCACTCGTTTGGGGGTAAGGCCAAAACAAGAGATATACAACCCCAATTTACTGGAAGCAATGGCAACAAAGAGCAAATTGCAGGCCATCAAGACCATAGCAAACCACCGAAGAACCCGACTGTTTTCCATGCCATTGCGGGCTAACTTTTGGCAAACAACCAATACTCCCAAATTTACCGAGGCAATGCGCAGCAATTCAAAAAATCCTTGGCGTGCATACTCTGCCACAGTATATTTTTGAGGAAGAACCCCCAAAAATCCACCAGTAAAATATTGCAGTTGACTTACAAAAAACAGCAGATACAGTGCAGCCAACAACACTACTGGAATAGCAAATACTTTTCCGGGAAATTGGCGAATTTTCTCCAAAAAGCTGTATATTTCTTGTGTTTTTAAACGATTTGTATTTTCTTTGGAATGGAATGCACCATAAAACAGCCCATAAAACCAACACCAAAAGAATCCATACAATACCAAAGAATAGAAATCAAACCATTGAGAAAGCATTTCCAAAGGGCTCCATTGTGACAACCAATACCCCCAACGGCCCATGGTATGCTCAAAAATTTTATCCGCCTGCACCAAAGTGGAAAAACTCCATAGCAACAAAGGAAGTGCCAGCAAAAGTCCCATAGCTACCCATAACCATTCTTTAGAACGAGAAAATTTTCTTGGTAGCTTGATACCATAACACAACACTTGTATATTTCTCAAGAAATTGGAAAAGGGGAGAATAAACCATGCCCGTACAAAGTCAAAAGGAATAAGGCTTCCGGCTTTGGATTCTGCTGCTCCTCCCAAACGGGTGAGGGCAAATTGTGCTGCTGTCAAGTGGAGCAATATCCATCCATAAGCCCCTAGAACCCACTCATTATTTTGCATGGTTGTACCCACTGCAATGGCCAACATTGCTACTGCCCAAAAGGCACTTTCTTTAGAAAAAGCAACTTTGCAAAGCCTTGCAGAAATTTCTACCACAGCAAAAAACACAAATAGAAAAAGCACCATACTCCATTCTGCAAAGGGATAAGATAATCCAAAAAGCACAAATTTTACATATGCTACGGACACGCCCAAAAACAACAAACTGGAAATTTTTTCTTGTTTTGAGGCAAAAAATTTCTTTTTTGCAGGTTGTGCCGCTGGTTGCTGTAAAACAGCTGGTGGAGCCTTTTTTGTGGAAGATACATCACTCATACTAGAAAAACACCTCTTTCTAAACAAGTATCAATCTGGTTTATACTCTAATAGGTCGGCTGGTTGACAATTTAATGCTTTGCAAAGAGCCTCTAAGGTAGAAAAGCGCACCGCCTTTGCTTTGTTATTTTTTAAAATAGAAAGGTTGGCAGGAGTAATTCCAATTTTTTCGGCAAGCTCTCCTGCGCTAATTTTTCGTTTTGCCATCATTACATCCAAATTCACCACTATGGGCATTTTGTTTCCTCTTTTCTTAAATGGTATAGTCCACTTCGTCTTTCAATGCCACAGCCTGTTGCATAATATTTTTTACTACACGGACAATCAATGCCATAAAAGCAGCAATGGCAGCCACAAACAAATAGGGCAGATAATAGGCTGTACTTGCTAAGCAAACCACTGCTACCCCAAAGCAACACCAGCTAATCACTCTCAGACGTCGAACATTTTCTTGAACAAAAACATTTTCTTTTCCTATCTGCACCAACAAGTGCCACAAGTTCCATAAAATAGGGAATATAAATACTGCGCCTGTATATATGGTTGCCATAAATAAACTTTGTTCCTGCTGCACATTTGCACGACTAAAGCCTACAAACCAATGGGTTACCCAAGGGGCTGTTATTACCAAAAGTGCCGCTACTGCTGCAAACAGTACCACACATATTTTAGAAAAAGCAATGCTTGCCTTACCATTCCAAGTCATTGTAACAATCTCCTTTTGTTAGATTGGTTTTACTATAGCATGAATTTTTCTGTTTTTCAAGTATTTTTTATCGAATAACAATAATTTTATTTTGTTTTACAAAAAATAAGAGTAGACTTTTTTATTGTTTTTTGGTATTCTAATTTGAAAACAGCATATAACAAACAAAATTTTGGAGGAGGACAATATGAGCACTTATATCCTAACAAGTATGTTTCCAGATGGCATACATGGAAAAAACAAAGAAGTATTTCAAAAGCTACTAACAAAAACAAAAAAATTTGCATTTGTAGCATCTGAATTTGAAAAGAACCAAGATATAACAGACCACTATTTTCGTTTTTTCTTGAACATGTTTGAAAAAATCGGAATTTATTTTGAAGATTCCTATGTTGTTGATGGTCGTATGAATGCAAATCAGGCAAAGGAAGCAGTTTCTAAAGCAGATGTAGTCTGGTTGGCTGGTGGTGATACACCTGTACAATTTGGCTACTTAGTCAAATATGGTTTGGATGAGGTTATTCGGCAACATAATGGAATTATTATCGGAATGAGTGCAGGCTCTATCAATCTAGCAAAAACTGCTATATGCACACGAACTTGCCAGCATACCGAGTACCAAGTATACAATGGATTAGGATGTGTAGATATTTCAGTAGAGCCTCATTTTGACTGTGAACATGTGACAGATGAATTGATAGAAATATCAAAAAAATACACCATATATGGACTATGTGATGACAGTATTATTATTTGTGCTAATGGAGAGAAACAATTCTATGGAAACATATATAAACTAACCAATGGAATCATTGAAAAGGTAGACACCTGACAAATTTTATTAGATTCTTTAAAAATGGTAAAAAAATAATCCTCCGTGTGGCTATAACCATACGGAGGATTTACTATTTTATGATGAACTGGCTATATAGTATAGATTTTTACCAAAGTATGCAAGGGGCAATTATTCTTGCTCTTCTGGTTCATCTTCCACTGGTTCATTGTCGCTGGCAGCGTCCTCTGCTTCCAGTGCAGCAATTTCTTCCAGTGTCAATTCTTCCATTTCTTCTTGCTCTGGCTTTGCCAATTCTTCGGTGTCGTCGTGCTCGGTTCGGGCAACAGTTACTACCTTATCAGTTTCACCCAAACGCATTACACGAACACCACTTCCATAGCGGCTTTGTACATTGATGTCAGCAGCGTGCATACGGATGATAACACCATCCATAGAAATCAAGATAATATCATCAGTGTCATCCAATACTTTGATACCTGCAACGGTGCCCTTTGCATAGTTTCGGATACCCTTACCGCCACGGCGTTGCATACGGTAATCTTCGATGTTGGTTCGGCGGCCCTTTCCTTGCTCGGTAACAGTAAAGACCGTTGCACCTTCACGCAATAGACCTACACCAACAACCTTGTCATCACCCATTAAGCGAACACAGCGCACACCTCTGGCAGTACGTCCCATGCTGCGTGCATCGGATTCGTAGAATCGGATTGCCTGGCCGTTTCGTGTTGCCACCAAAAGCTGATTTTCTCCAGTGGTAATGCGAGTCCATGCCAAAGAATCGTTTTCTTCCAGATTGATGGCGATTAGCCCAGATTTACGGATATTTGCATACTGGTTTAGGGGAGTACGTTTGATGTATCCACCAGCGGTAACCATGGTCAAATAGCCCTCCTGCTGGTCTTGGGCAAGACGCAGCATAGTGGTTACCTTTTCACCATTTTGCAGTTCTAGCAAGTTTACAATGTTGGTGCCCTTGCTGGTTCGGCTTCCCTCATAAATTTGGTAGCCTTTTAAGCGGTAAATTCTTCCTTGGTCGGTAACAAAGAGGATATAGTCATGGGTAGAACCAATAAACATGGTTTCTACAAAGTCCTCCTCCTTGCGTGTCATACCAGAAATGCCCCTACCGCCACGCTTTTGGGCCTGATAGGTGTCCTTTGGCAAGCGTTTGATATAACCAGCGTGGGTGAGAGTAAATACACAGTCTTCCACGGGAATCAAGTCCTCAATGTCCACTTCTCCCGAAACGTGTTGAATTTCTGTACGGCGGGCATCGGCATATTTCTCCCGCAATGCCAGCAATTCCTCTTTTACAATTCCCATTACACGGCTTTCGTCTGCCAAGATAGACTCCCAATCCTTAATATTGCTGTGCAGTTCGCCCAGTTCGCCATCAATTTTCTGAATTTCCAATCCTGCCAAACGACCCAAAGGAAATTTGCAGATGGCATCTGCTTGGGGTTCATCAAAGCCAAATTTCTCCATAATGGCAGCTTTTGCCTCTGCTTGACCTCCACCACAATGGCGAATGGTGTAAATAACCTCGTCCACAATATCAACCGCACGACGCAAGCCCTCCAAAATATGGGCACGGTCTTTTGCTTTTTTCAGGTCAAACTGGGTACGGCGGCGAATCACTTCTCCTTGGAACTGGATATACTTTTCCAGCATGGATTTTAGATTCATTACCTTAGGAACACCATGGTCAAGGGCCAGCATAATAACGCCTACGGTATCTTGCAACTGGGTATAGCGGTAAAGCTGATTGAGCACCACTTGAGGGTTGGCATCCTTTTTCAGCTCTACAACCACACGCATTCCTTGGCGGTTGGATTCATCGTTGATATCACTAATGCCTTCAATGCGTTTTTCCTTGACCAAATCTGCAATATGCTCTTGCAGTCTGGCTTTGTTTACCATGTAGGGAATCTCGGTAATGATAATATGGAAACGACCGTTTTTCTGTTCCTCAATTTCTGCCCGTCCACGAAGGGTAATTTTTCCCCGTCCGGTAGCATAGGCAGCACGAATACCGCTTTTTCCCATAATAATGCCGCCGGTGGGGAAGTCGGGGCCTTGGATATAGTCCATAAGCTGTGCCATATCCAATTCAGGGTCATCAATCAGGGCAACAATACCATCAATGACTTCTCCCAAATTGTGGGGTGGAATATTGGTTGCCATACCAACTGCAATACCGGTGGAACCATTTACCAACAGGTTGGTTTCGTCAAAGTTGGGGCCAAAATCTACCGTTTTCTTTTCAATGTCTGTTAGCAGCTCCACAGCCATTTTGCTCATGCGGGCCTCGGTATAACGGTAGGCAGCAGGGGGGTCACCATCCACACTACCAAAGTTTCCCTGACCATCTACCAAAGGATAGCGCAAAGAAAAATCCTGTGCCAAACGAACCATGGCATCATATACAGAAGCATCGCCATGGGGATGGTAAGCACCCAATACAGCACCAACTGTGTCGGCGGATTTGCGGTAGGGGTGGCTAGGGTCGTTGCCACGCTCATACATGGTGTACAAAATGCGCCGGTGTACTGGCTTTAGTCCATCCCGTACATCAGGAAGGGCACGGGACACAATTACCGACATAGAATAGTCGATAAAAGCAGATTCCATTTCTTCTTTAATATCCCGCACAATCAATTTTGTGCCGGGGGTAATATTTTCCGTCATGTTTTCACCTGTCTTTTCTTGCGGAGGAAAGCCAAAGGCTTACACATCCAGATTGGCATAATGGGCGTTCTTTTCAATAAATTCTTTACGGGGTTCTACTTTATCACCCATTAAAATACTGAAGGTTTCATCTGCCTTTTGTGCATCTTCAATGGAAATCTGCACAATCACACGGTTTTCGGGATTCATGGTGGTTTCCCATAGCTGTTCGGGATTCATCTCACCAAGACCTTTATATCGGTTAATTTTTGTACCTTGCCCCATCTCAGCAGACATACGGGTCATTTCTGCCTCAGAGTAAGCATACCGAACATCCTTACCCCGTGCCAATTTAAACAGGGGAGGCTGGGCAATATATACATGACCGTTTTCGATAAGGGGACGCATAAAGCGGAAAAAGAAGGTAAGCATCAAGGTACAAATATGGCTTCCGTCTACGTCGGCATCTGCCATAATAAATACTTTATGGTAGCGCAGTTTAGAAAGGTCAAAATCGTCTCCCAAACCGCAGCCCAAAGCAGTTACCACAGGCATCATTTTTTCATTTCCGTATACCTTATCCAATCGGGCCTTTTCCACGTTAATCATCTTACCCCACAAAGGCAAAATTGCCTGAATGCGGGAATCCCGTCCCATTTTGGCACTACCACCCGCAGAATCACCCTCAACGATATAAATTTCCGTTTGGGTTGGGTCTTTCTCTCGGCAGTCTGCCAGCTTGCCGGGCATACGGTTGGTTTCCAAAGCAGACTTTCTCTGCACCAATTCACGGGCCTTTTGTGCAGCAGTACGAGCACGAGCAGCAGTAAGAGCCTTGTCATAAACTGTACGGGCAACAGCAGGGTTTTCCTCCAAAAATTCTTTGAACTTTTCATAGACCATGCCAGAAACTAGGGTACGAATTTCGGTATTTCCCAGCTTTGCCTTTGTCTGGCCCTCGAACTGTGCTTCTGTTA
>ERZ1643251.3733-NODE-3733-length-13810-cov-54.866449_pt1 | contig 13810 bp, 10 predicted proteins | sample MGYA00579261_ERZ1643251 | MGnify/ENA primary metagenome ERZ1643251 (study PRJEB29033, sample SAMEA4952267) | chicken gut metagenome | biome: Broiler Chicken; feature: Gastrointestinal Tract; material: Caecum | place: Ireland | collected 2018 | study: Broiler... | reverse complement strand
GACTGGTAGGTTTTGGGAGCCCACTTGTGCTTGGTGCATTGTTTGGGCAGCCAGTCCATCAGGAACTCCGCCACCGTCACTGTGGACGGGATCAGGAAATTACCGGTCGCCAGCTCGTGCTCGATCTGTTTCTGGCGTTTTACCGCCTCCTCCTTGGTGGGAAAGCTCTCCCATTTGTCGCAGCTCTTGCCGTGCTCGTCCTGATAGGTGTAGCGGACACTGTAAGAGCTGCCGCGTTTCGTGATATATGCCATAGATTTGCCTCCTTATCAAGCTGCCCGGTAGAGCCATGCATCGAAACTGTCCTTCGGGATGCGGATGCTTCCGCCTGCCCGCAGGACACGGAACTCGGTGGTGCTGTTGCACAGGTTGTAGGCGGCACGCTGGCTGATGGCCAGCATCTGTGCGACCTCCTTCACCGTGTACACCAGCTTTGTGGTCTCAGGGCTGTTGGTCGGAGACTTGACGGCATTGGTTCGAGTGACCACCTCCATTGTAGCCGGATCAGAGTCTGACTGCAAGGACTTTTTCGTATAATCCAAAGATTTCACATTCTCGTACATTTTATTACACATAGGCATTGCTCCTTACTTATCGTGGCGCACCACAGGCTCCTGCGTGCGGTTCTCATAGAATCGAATGACCTCCGGCGGGATGCTGTCCAGCGTTTTCAGGGCGGCTTCATAGTCCTGCCGCAGCTTGGCATCCTCCAGACGCTTCAAGACGCTCCCTTCCTTCGCTTTGTCCAGCGAGGCAGAGAGCGTCTTGTTCTTCTCTTTTAACTTTTCATTTTCGGTGGCGGTCTTGGTGAAGGCTACGTTGTACTTTCGCAGCTGGTCCTTCATCCGTGCCACGTTGGGGATATAGCTGTCCAGCACCTTGCTGATCTCTGCCGCACGGCTTTTGCCGTTGAAGGGGGTGATACCCACCAGCAGGGCATCCAACTGCTCCTTCTGCTTGGTCAGCTGGGTCATCTCCTTGAAGATGCGGGGCGGGATGTGCTCCCGCCCGGTCTGGCTGGCGCTTTCACCCCGTTCCAGCTCCGGGTACTGCTTAACCATGTGCTGCCAGAACTCGTCCTGCCACCTCACAAGGTTCTTGCGGTTGCCGATGATCTCCTTGGCGCTCAGCCGTCCGTCAGGGGTCAGTGGCACAAAGCAGAGGTGCAGGTGGGGCGTTTTCTCGTCCATGTGGACAACGGCAGAGAGAAAGGTATCCGGGCGCTGTCTGCCCTCCAAAAATTTCAGGGCGTACGCAAAGTACGCCCTGATCTCCCGGTTGGTCTTATCCTTGAAAAACTCCGGGCTGGCGGTGACAAGAGCCTCCACCACCCGCACGCTGTCCTTGCGGACACGGCAGTGGGCGGCGGCTATCATGCGGTCGGCTTCTTCCCGGTACCTGCCCTGCGGCTGCACCAGATGGAGGTTGTAGCGGCTCCGGCTCGTGTCGATATCCGGGTTACTGGCGTACTGCTCCTTGGTGCGCTCGTTATGGGCTTCGATGGGGCTGATGGCAGGCCCCTTGTACTTTTTGAACCTTAAAATGCCGTATTGGGCTTTCATAGATCACGCTCCTTCTTGGGGTGTACAAAAAATCTGTACGGACTTCAAATGACCTGTACGGTCTGTACGGCGTACAGAAATCCAAAATACAAACGATAACACGTTTAAATTCTATTCGATTCGCCGTACGGATGCGTACAAGTACAGACCGTACAGGTTGTACGAACTTCTTCCGTGAAAAAATGCACTTTTTACGGGCATGGGTGGACAAGCGGCTCGATGCCCACGAAGCCACGCACCCTGCGGCCACCGGGCAGGTAGATGTTATTGGTGGCTTCAAGGTTATAGCGGCGGTCGTTCTGGCGCAGCTCTGCGCTGAAACGGATCGCCGATACGCTGTGGCAGGCGTTGTCCTCACACCACTGCTTATAAATGTCATAGAACTCCTTGGAACTGATGGAGTAGTCCGCCTTGAAGCGGAAATAACCCTCGGATTCCATAAAGTCGATGACATTGTTGCTGCTGCGCTTGATGGTGTCCACGTTGGCAGCGGCTCGTTCGCTGACCGTGAAGCGGAAATCGTTCTGCACCAGCCGGTGCAGCCCTTTCAGACACCACAGCAGGATGCCCTCCAGCTCGGCACACATCTTTTCGACAAGGAAAGGGTCATCCGTGCGGTCAGCAGGCTTGTCCTTGGTGGTAAGGATAAGCTGGCGGCGAAAGAAGCCGTCCGAATGGTCATACAGCGAGGTCAGCGCACCGTTGCCGAAGCAGAGGAACCGGGCGTAGATGTCGCGCTGGTAGCTCTGGACACCCTTGCGCTCCAAGTCCAGCTTGGCTTCGGCGGTCACGATGGTCTTGATATAGTTGGTCTTGGGCAGGGCGTTCATGTCCATGTCATCGTCGATCATCAGCAGGCGGCGTTCCAGATCAGCACGGGCAAAACGGTTGTTCTCGACTTTCTGGACGCTGCCGTTGCTGGCGGCGTCTCCCATGAGCCGTTTCAGTACCAGCCCGATGCGGGACTTGCCCTCGCCGCCCTTGCCGACAATGAGCATCATCTTCTGCCCTTTGGTGCTAGGAATGAGGCAGTAGCCCAGATACTCCTGCAAGGTGGGGATGTCGGCATCGTCCAGCAGCTCGTGCAGAAATGTCAGCCAGCGTTCCGGGTTGGATGCCTTGGGGTCGTACTTCACCGGCAGGCGGTTCTGACAGAACAGGCGGCTCTCTTGAAAAGAGCCGTCCGGCAGATGGTACACGCCGTTGTGGAGGTGGATGCAGTCCTGCTCGATGGGAAAGGGGTCGGAAAAGGCCAGCAGCTTGATGGTCTCCAGAATGTTGGTGACCTTTTTGGACAGGCCGGAGGTGACATATTCCTCGATGTTCTCCAAGATGCGCTGCTTGATCTCGCTTTCGTCCTCTACCGGGCCGTCCAGCGTGTACAGCGTTCCGTTGACGCATTTCAGCGGCCACTGTTCCAGAAAGGCACGGCCAAACTGGACTTCGTCAATTTTCTTGCCGTTGTACCAGTCCGGCCATAAGGGGTTGCGGGAAATGTTTTTCTTCATAGGGTGGTTCTCCTTTAGAAAAGTGAAGTGGCGGGTCTCACGGTGAGACCCACCACTTCAGGTGAATAAATTATCAGGCGCACTTTGCCAGAGCAAGGCGGTCGGTGCGCTCCTCCAGCATCAGCAGGTACGACCCGGACAGCAGCTGTGCGGCGGCAGCGGCCTTCTGCTGGGGCGTCCCAAATGCAACGCAGTCCGTCAGGTGCTCGATGGTCTCGGTCATGTGGAGGGCTTCCACGAACCGCTCGTCCAGCGGTTCTTCCGGGCTGGCGGGCTTGTAACGCTCTCGCCAGTCGTGCAGCAGGTCGAGATAATCGGTCAGCACCCGCAGGCAGTAGGCGATGTCTGCCCACTGCTCGTCCGTCAGGTCACGCTTGGGCGGCGGCAGGGCGATGGCATCTCCATTGGCCCCGCAAGCGAAACAATAATAGTAGGATTCGTTCAGCATCATACTGGGGTGGTTGTCGGAGTGGAACGGACAGCACACCATGCCATGGCGGTCTGGCTCCATGCCGTACATTTCTCCCACCTGCCGAACGGTGATGGCGGACTTGATTTTTTGATATAAACTCAAAATCTCTCCTTTGCTCAAAGGTTCTGGCACGGATCAATTTGATCCCTGCCACGTTCAAGGTCACCGGTGTTCCCCAAATGGGAACTTCGGTGAAGCCGGTCTCCCGTGCTGCCTCCCGACAGGAAATCTTTTTGGACTCTGTGTCGGCCCCATGCAGGGCGCTCGCTCCCCCGATGGGAGGTCTTGGCGGTCTGGGCAGTTCGGACGGTCATTCTGTTGTCAAGGTCCTGTTATGAAAGATATTTCAGAGGGCTTTCGCGGGAAGCCCTTAATATGTTCACTGCTGGGGAGTTATATGTTTTCTTTCTGTCTATAGGATAGCACCGCAATGGCCGCTGTGCCGTATATCCATAACGTCGGAAAACAGGTGCAGAATCTGCAAAATTCCACGCTTATGGACAGGAACAGCCGGAAGTGGTATACTGTGCAAAAAACATCGGAGGTGCGACCATGAACATCAAGCTGACACTGGGAGAACGGCTCAAAGACCTGCGTGTGGAGCGGAATCTGAAGCTAGAAGCTCTGGCAGAGCAGACGGGTCTGTCCAAATCGGCACTGTCGAAGTATGAGAGCGACGATGTGACCGACCTCAGCATTTATGCGGTGACAACGCTGGCTGAGTTCTATGGCGTGACCACCGACTACCTGCTGGGTGTGACGGAAAACAAAAAACGCCCAGATGCAGTCCTTTCGGACTTACATCTGAGCGATGGCGCAGTGGACGTATTAAGGAATGGAAAATTCAATCATCGGCTGCTGTGCGAACTGATCGTGCATGAGAATTTCCGGCGGTTCATGACCGATCTGGAAATCTATGTGGATGGATATGTCAGCGCAAACATTCAAAACCTCAATGCTGGTCTGGAAGCGACCCGGCAAATGCTGAAAAAGAAGTATGCAGCAGATGAAAATGATCTGTACATGAGCACCTTGAAGCTGGGGCAGATCGATGAAGATGAGTACTTTGGTCGGGTCTTGTATGACGAGTTGGTGGCTATCCTGAAGAACATCAAGACGGAACACCGCAAGGACAAGACCACTTCGGATGGTGCAATGGTCGACAACCTGATGAAGGAACTGGAGGATGCACAGAAACTTGAAGGGTCTGCGGATGAAAAGAAGATCCGAATAGCATTGAAGGCAATCGGCATCAACTACGATAAGCTGACAGAAGATGAAAGAAAGCTGATAAAGAAGATTCTCTATAAAACGGCAATGCTGAAACCGGGGACACTTGCAGGCAACCGGGGCAAGCACAGACGTTGATCATTTGCCCTGCGGCTTATAGGAGAAACGCTGCTGCGGCAGGAAGGAGAACGTACACCATTGGTTCCTCTGAAAGCCTGCGCTGGGTGGGCAGAAACCATTAGCTGCCATGCCCATCCGCGCATCCTTCTGCCACAGAACAGGTGCTTGCCGGAGCCTCTCGCAGCCCCTTTTCCGCATCAGCCGGAACCAAGGTGTAACACACTAGACTTTGCAAGCAAAGTCGTGTGCCAACGAGCGTTCCGCCGCTCTTTGGATTCTTCCCGGCAGGGCACTGGAAAATGGGGTGCCCTGATGAAAACGGTGGATGGTACACATTCACAAACCCCGAAAGGTGTGTTATTATAGTACCATCAACAAATTGAAGGGAGGGCGGCAGATGTTCAGCATTGCAGGAATTGACCTGTTGGAGCAGGAACTTTTGGATCATGAACGCACCCTCCTTGAGATTTTGCTTCAGGACAAGACCACCAAGAAAAACATCATCTGGGCAACCGATGATTACGCTGAACTGGGCGAACCATACAGCTTCAAAAAAGAAATCCTGCCGGAGCTGGTTACAGGCGAACAGGACAGCCTGATTCAGCCCAGAGTGGAAAAAGCACTGGAGCACCAGACCAACCGCACCCGTGACAAAGCAGAGGTGTTTACCCCCAGTTGGATCTGCAACGCACAGAACAATCTGGTAGATGAGCAGTGGTTTGGCAGGAAGGATGTTTTCAACATCCAGAAGGAGATGTCGTGGAAAGCTACCACCGATAAAATCATCTTCCCGGATGACCGTCAGCACACATGGCAGAAATATGTGGATGCACAACGGCTGGAAATCTCCTGCGGCGAGGCTCCCTATCTGGTAAGCCGCTACGACACCGTAACGGGCGAAACCATTCCCATTTCCCAGCGAATTGGCCTGCTGGACCGCAAGCTGCGTGTTGTGAGTGAAAACACGGATACCGAAGAAGAATGGTTCACATGGACAAAGCGGGCGTTCCAGAGCGTGTACGGCTTTGAGTATCAGGGCGACAGCTTGCTGCTGGCACGGGAAAACCTGTTTGTGACCTTCGTGGAGGTTTACCGGGAACGCTTTGGCAAACTTCCCCACCTGCGGCGGATGAAGGTGATCGCTAACATCATTGCGTGGAACCTCTGGCAGATGGACGGCACAAAGTATGTGGTTCCGGGCAGCTGTAAGGAAAACAAAATTGAAATTATCAGCTGGTTCGGCAGTGAGGAACAAATTGACCTCTGCCCCGGATGCAAAAGCGGAAATATCCGGGCGCACAACGGGATTTACAGCATCATAAAGGATTGGCGTTCCAATCAGACAATGACGTTCCTTTCGATGGTGAGGGGAGGAAGTGCAAATGGCAGCGTATAAACCAACCATGTCGTATCGGTTGATTTACATCTTTACGATTCACGATGCCCAGCACGAGGGCTACTGGAAGATCGGAAAGACAAATTTTGACAGCGTGAACAGCTACAAACAGCTTCCGCCCAACTGTGCGGAGCTGAATTGTGCTGCCCGTGACCGCATCGACCAGTATACCAAGACGGCGATGGTTGAATACGACTTGCAATATACCGAGCTGGCACGCAGAACTGTCACCTTCCCGGATGGTACGACCGATACGGAATTGTTCGATGATGACGATGTCCATAACGTGCTGTACAATTCTGGCTTTTCGGCCCGGAAGTTCTCCAATTCCAACCAGGACAGCGAATGGTTTGAGGTGCCGCTGTCCGTTGCCATTCGTGCGATTCAGGCGGTAAAAGAGGGCCGCACGGCTCTGACCGCTGCCGAAAAGAGTGAGGGGCAGATCAGCTTTCTGCCGCAGGCTGTCCCTGCTGCGCCCAAAAAGAGAGCCATTACCCTGCGGGATGAGCAGATGGACTGCGTCAATCAGACGCTGCGGGTGTTCCGCAAGGAAAACTCGATGCTCTGGAACTGCAAGATGCGTTTCGGCAAAACGGTCACGGCCTATGCGCTCATCAAAAAAGCTGGCTACCAGAAGGTGATTGTGGTCACCCACCGCCCGGTGGTGGAAGATGGCTGGCGCAACGATTTTGACCTGATTTTTGGCGAAGGAGACAACCGTGCTTTCCTGAAAAAAGACCGTTTCGATACGGATTCGTCCGTTTACGATGCGGCAATGGATGCACGCAACGATGCAAACCTGACAGCCTACCAGAATTCCGGCAAGGCGTTTGTTTACTTTGCCTCCATGCAGGACCTGCGCGGCTCTCAGCGGGCAGACGGCAAGTTTGACAAGAATAACGCCGTTTTCGATATGGACTGGGATCTCGTGATTTACGATGAAGCCCACGAGGGCACCCAGACCCAGCGAGGGCAGAAGGTGCAGTCTTTGCTGGAAGCGGAAAAGAATGGCAAGGCTCCCAAGGTTCTGCAGCTGTCCGGCACACCGTACAACCTGATGCAGAAGTATGAGAACAACGTCTACACATGGGACTACGTCATGGAGCAAAAGCGCAAGCGGGAGTGGGACACCCTGCACCCCGGCGACCATAACCCCTATGCGGACCTGCCGGAACTTCGCATCCTGACCTTCGACCTTGGGAAAAGTCTGCCCACCTCCTACCGCTACGAGACCTTGGAGATGGCGTTCAACTTTACCGAGTTTTTCCGGGTGTGGACGGGAGACCCTGCACGGGATTTTCGTCCTCTGCCTGCTGGCGCACAGGTGGGCGATTTTGTCCACGAGGCCGATGTGCGCAGCTTTCTGGACCTGATTTCTTCGGAGAACCCGGAGAGCAACTACCCCTACTCCACGCCGGAGTACCGGGAGATGTTCCGGCATACCCTCTGGATGGTTCCGGGCGTGAAAGAAGCCAGTGCCCTGAGCAGGCTGCTGAAAGACCACCCTGTGTTTGGAGCGTATAAAGTTGCTAACGTTGCAGGCGATGGCGATGCAGAAATGCCCTACGACAATGCCCTGACACTGGTAAAACAGGTCATCAAGGCGAACCGCTACACCATTACCATTTCCTGCGGCAAGCTGACCACCGGCGTGACGGTGCCGGAATGGACGGCTGTGATGATGCTGACCGGGTCGGCAAGCACGGCTGCGTCCGGCTATATGCAGACCATCTTCCGGGTGCAGTCGGCAGGGGTGCTGGACGGCAAGCAGAAGGAACGCTGCTACGTCTTTGATTTTGCCCCGGACCGTGCCCTGAACGTGATTTCTGAGGTCAACCGCATTACCAAGCGGGGGCGGACCAACGAGGAGCAAAACCGGGCGGCACTGGGCGAGTTTTTGAACTTCTGCCCGGTGATTGCGGTGGACGGCACCCAGATGACTGCATACAGCGTCTCCAGAATGATGCGGCAGATCAAGCGTCTGACGGTGGATAGAGCCATCAAGAGCGGCTTTGACGATGAATCGGTCTACAAACAGGACACCGGCATCGTCATGGACGAGGACGATGTGCAACTGTTCCATACCCTGTCGGACAAGCTCAGCGAGCAGAAAGCCGCCAAAAAGGAAACCAAAGTCCACATCAACCATCAGGGGCTGACGGGCGAGGAATACGAAAAGGCGGACAAGATTTCCAACAAGCCCAAGCGGGAGCGCACCAAAGAGGACGATGACCTGCTCAAGAAACTGCAAGAGCAGAAGAAAGAACGGGAAAAGGTCATCCGGCTGCTACGGAATGTGTCCATCCGTCTGCCCCTGCTGATTTACGGTGCTAAGGTGGATTTGACCGAGAGCATCAAGATGGCAGACTTCATCACGCTGGTGGATGAGGAATCCTGGCAGGAGTTTATGCCCAAAACCGTGGACAAGCCCCTATTCCGCAAGCTGCTGAAATACTACGACGAGGATGTGGTCAGCGGGGCGGGTCTGCGTATCCGCCGCATGGCAAAGGCTGCGGACGAGCTGCCGCCCACCGAGCGTGTGAAGCGCATTGCCGAGATCTTCAGCCACTTCCGCAACCCCGACAAGGAAACCGTTCTGACCCCATGGCGGGTGGTGAACCTTCATCTGAGCAGCATGGTGGGCGGCTACTGCTTCCTCAACGAGCAGTTCGATTCGCAGGAGGTTCTGGAGGAGCCTCGTCTGGTGGATCAGGGGCAGGTCACGGAGGACATCTTCCTCAACCCGGAGGCACGGATTCTGGAAATGAACTCCAAATCCGGCCTGTATCCACTGTATATGGCATACAGCCTGTACGCCATGAAGCTGCCCGGCCCGGAGGACAAGCTGCCGCTGGAGCAGACACAGGCTCTCTGGCAGGAGACCGTGGAGCAGCAGATCTTTGTTCTGTGCAAGACCCGGATGGCAGAAAGCATCACCCGGCGGACGCTGGTGGGCTATCAGGATTGGACGGTCAACACCACCTACATTCCGCACCTGCTGGAACGGATGGAAAACGACCCGCAGCGTCTGGCAAAGAAGCTGCAGCGAACCGATACATGGGGAAAGGAGGGACAGCCCATGAAATTTGATGCCATTGTGGGCAATCCGCCGTATCAGGAGATGGATGGCGGTGGAAAAGGTTACAGTGCAAAGCCTGTCTATAATTACTTTGTGGGCGAAGCAAAAGCCATTGAACCGCACTATATTTCAATGATAACGCCTTCTCGTTGGTTCTCTGGTGGCAAGGGCTTGGATGATTTTCGTGCAGAAATGCTACAAGACAAACACTTGAGAAAAATAGTTGACTATGCGGACAATGAAGCATTGTTTTCCAATGTTTCGATTGTTGGCGGTGTAAACTACTTCTTGTGGGATTCGTCTTATGATGGTGATTGTGAGGTCACTTCAATTCGTGGTGAAAATGCGGTAACACTAAACCGCGATTTGTCCGAATATGATATTTTCATTCGAAACAATAACGCATTGCAGTTGATTCGACGGATGGAAGCGTCTAACGACCGCAAGATGGATGATGTGGTTTATCCGAGAAATGTATTCGGCATTTCTTCTGATTTGCGTGGGCAGGACAACAAGGACGAAAAACATCAGCTTGCATTGTTTTCCAGTCAAAAGAGCAATAGCATGGCAATGAGCTATATTTCTGGTGATGAAGTGCAGAAACAGCACGAGCTTATTGGAAAGTATAAAGTCATCATGGGAAAAGTCGTTCCTCGTGGTGGCGAAGTGGGCGTTGACCCCAGTGTCGGCTATCGTGTTACGTCCACCTTGCAGGTGCTGTCTCCGGGTTCTGTCTTTACGGATTCGTATCTTTTGCTTGCTGCATTTGACAGTAAGGCAGAGGCCATCCATTTTGCGGAATATATGTGTTTGAGATTTCCTCGTTTTTTACTCCACGAAACCTATTCGTCTATGAACATCTCCAAACAGAACTTCCGTTTTGTTCCGTTCTTGGATTATTCAAAAGAATGGACGGATAAAGAGTTGTTTAAGAGGTATGGTTGCAACGAAGAAGAAATCTCGATGATTGAATCTATTATCCGACCGATGGAATATGTATTCCATGAATGAGAGGGTTGCTATGAACCAAGACGAGCGAAAAAAGTTTTGGGATGTGCTGCTTACTATGCACGATGCCGCACCAGAACATCTTCAGCAGTTACAGAAAACTATTATTGTTCCAAACACGCTGTGCAGATTCCGTGCGGTCAATGAGAATAGTTTAGCACAACTCCAAGAAAATAAGCTGTACTTTTCAACTGCTGATTACTATGATGATCCGTTTGATACATATTTTTATGTGAATTATAGACTTTTACAGCAAAGCATAGACGTAATGTATTCAATACTTGCGAACCCGGCACATCAAAGGGATATAAAAGATACCCTTATGGCATCTGGAATACCAAAGGAAAAGATTGATACTGCGATAGAAAAAACGCTTGCACATCCGGTGAGGGGAGATTCGTTTCGTGAATTAGTGAAAGAATCAAGAAATCGAATACTTCAAAGCCTGTATTCAATTTGTTTTTGTGAAGATCCGTTCAATGAAAATTTATGGCTCAAATATGCGGATAATCATCATGGCTTTGTTATGGTGTATGACTTCTATGATAACTCTACCAATCTATGCGGTTATAAAGATGTTTGCAAAAATTGTGTAATTAAAAACAATTTTCCGGTTATTTATCCAGTATACTATACGGATAACAGGTATGATGCTACTCTTTATGCTATGTCACTTTTACTAGAGGATAGTATGAAACATGACCATGTTCCAATGAGTGAAGAAATTCAAAACAGGGTATGCGCTACTAAACTATGGGAAATTGAAAAAATATCGCTCAACAAAAAGTACATACACCATTATGATGACGAATGGCGAATGGTTTTGCCAACAAATTGCGCGAATCGACCCTTTATAAGGCTAAAACCTAAAAGCATAATAATCGGCTTAAGAACATCTGATGAAGATGCTAAAAAAATTATTATAGCTGCACATGAAGCAGGAGTTACAGATATTCGTAAAATGTGCATAAGTATAAATGATGATTTGGAGGCTCTTCCAGTCAGGATAAGGCAATAACAAAAATATATTTTTCAAGAAAGGAGGCCCCCACCATGACCGAACAAGCACTCCGCAAAATGATTGCTGCCGGGGAAAGCACCCGGCAGGAGTTTAAGTCGTGGGTGAAGTGCAAGGACTACCGGCAGCGGAAAGACCTTGCGGTGAAAAGTGCGGTTGCGCTGGCAAATACAAAGGGCGGCGTTCTGCTGTTTGGCGTGGAGGATGATGGCACCATTACGGGCTGCCCCAAGAGCGACCCGCAGGCACTGATGGAAGCCATCTACGATATGACCCGGCCCAGCCTGTTTACCGAAATCGAGCCGGTAGAAACCTCTGACGGTGTGGTGCTGGTGGTATCGGTGGAGAAATCCAACTCTCATGTTGCCACCACCGGTGGCATCTATTACAGGCGGCTGGGGAATGTGACAAAGCCCGACTACCCGGCAAACGATGTGTACTCCCCTGCCGATAACCCGGATTTTTCGGCAAAGATCGTGGAGGGCGCAACCGAAAGCGACATTGACCTGCTGGAAGTATACCGCCTGAAAGAGAAACTGCGGATTCGGGATGCAGGCTCTGCCCTGCCAGATTTGGCAGATACCACCTTTCTGGACAACCTGAACCTGATCCGCATGGACAAGGACGAAGTGCGTGTGACGGTGGCAGGGCTGCTGTTTGTGGGCAAGGCAGCGTCTATTGCCCGGTTGCTGCCTCAGGCAGAGGTGATCTACCTCCATTACAGCGACGAAGCGCAGACGGAATACGACAACCGCATGGATATGCAGGAGCCGGTGATCTCGATTCTGGATAAGCTGACCGAGCGCATCCGCACCTATAACCGCCTGACCAATGTGCAGGTGGGGCTGTTCCGGCTGGAGGTGTACGATTTCTCCGAAGCGGTTTTTCAGGAGGCTTTGCTGAATGCGCTGGCGCATCGCTCCTATGAGGACATGGCACCGGTCTACGTCAAGCACTACCCCACAAAGATCGTGATTGAAAACCCCGGCGGCTTTCCGGGGGACATCAACGAAAGCAACATCATCACCCACCAGTCCATTCCCCGGAACAAGCTGATCGCCATGACCCTTCAGCACCTGAAGTATGTGCAGCGTTCCGGGCAGGGTGTGGACATTATGTTCCAGAGTATGCTCACCGAGGGCAAACCCTACCCGGAGTATGCCAGCACGCCCAACTCCGTCCGGCTGACCCTTCGCAGCACGATGGAGAATCAGAGCTTCGTGCGTTTCATCGCAGAGACACAGGATAAGCGGTCCAAGATGTTCACGCTGTCGGAGCTGATGATTCTGCACTATCTGCGGGAGCACCAGAAAATCACCCTGAAGCAGGCGGCAAAGACGATTCAGGAAACCGATGACAACGCCCACAAGGTTCTGAACGCTCTCCGGGACGAGGGGCTTTTGGAACTCAACGGCAAGACCTATATGCTGTCCCTCAAGGTCTACGAAACGGTGAAAACCGATGTGGCCTATGTGCAGGATAAGACGGTCAGCCAGATTCAAGCAAAGGATCGGATTCTCGAATATCTGAAGCATAAGCCGTCGATTACGAATCAGAAAGCTCAAGAGCTGTGTGGGTTTAATAAGAATCAAACCTATTATATCCTGCACCAGATGTGCAAGGACGGAATCTTGCAGCCTGATGGCGTAGGCCGAGGAACGAAGTACAAAAGCGTGAAGTGAAAATTTACGCTGACTTTTACGCTGAAAGTTTGATTTGCGCTGAATTTACGCTGACTTTCCGGGATTTACGCTGAAAATACGCTGACTTGGCATGGATTGCGCTGAATTTACGCTGAGAAACGCGCGCCGCGCGATTAGCAGTTTTGCCGCGCGTTTTCTAAGATTCAATCTTCCAGCCTGCTGTGGCCACACCCTAGCGACAGGTAGTGCTCCATCTCCCCTCTCAGCACCATCTGGGCATACTCCAAGGGCTTGTTATAGAGCAGCCAGTCCAGTTCTGCCCGCTGTGCCGGGGTGTTGCCGTACTCATCCTCGACGGCGATGCAGTCGATGGCAAGAGTGGTGCCATCCTCGAACCGGGCTTCCACCCGGTTGGTGTCCATGTTATAGCGGCAGGAAAGCAATTTCGTCATAATAGTATCCTCCAAGACTTGATTTTTGGTGTGCGGTCACTCGAACCAATGCCGTCAAGTCGTTGTCGGATGAAGTGGATTTTAGTTTATCTGGGAGTAAGTGCACGGTTTCTGCACGGTTTTTGCACGGTTTCAAAACGTGCAAAGGGTGCAAATCGTTGCAAAATCGGACAAAGGGTGCAGAAACTCGAAGCTAAAAATCTGCGATGCTTCGCTGATAAATAACGTTAAAACGTAACTTCCAAAAATTGAGGGAATCGCCCGGCGTGCGCTACGAATCAGTAGGCCGGGGGTTCGAGTCCCTTCCATCGCACCAAAATCC
>ERZ1643251.3730-NODE-3730-length-13815-cov-4.930814_pt1 | contig 13815 bp, 10 predicted proteins | sample MGYA00579261_ERZ1643251 | MGnify/ENA primary metagenome ERZ1643251 (study PRJEB29033, sample SAMEA4952267) | chicken gut metagenome | biome: Broiler Chicken; feature: Gastrointestinal Tract; material: Caecum | place: Ireland | collected 2018 | study: Broiler... | reverse complement strand
ATTTCGTCATTTTTTCTATTTAAAAATTATAAAAAATGATATATACTAAAAGGAAATGGAAAGAAAAGGTGTAAAAATTTGGAGGAAAGCAGAATGGAAAACAAGAAAGAAATGGTTCAAAAGCCGGGGAAGATTTTGGACCAGAAAAAAGAGAAGGCGCCTGGGAATGATAAGTTCAAAACGGCCGGTAAGAAAAGGAGCAGAGAGCCGAAGCAGTCCGGGAAGTCGGGATTCCTGCTTTTCAGTATCAAAAATAAGATTGCAGTGTGCTTTCTTGTTCCCATTCTTTTTATGATCGTAATCGGCATATCCGCATACCAAAGGGCGGCGCAAGGCATGAGCGCCAATTTTCAGGACTCCACAGTGCAGACCATAGCCATGGCCATCGAATACATCGATATGAGCTGCACTTTCATTGAATCGGAGGGAATGAAATATGCCTTTGACACCGATTTGAATGAATATTTTCTTGGAGTATATGAGAATGATCCAATTGGAAGGCTGAGCGTGACCACCCGCATCAGAACGGATATCATGTCTTCTCAGACAATCAATCCGTTTATCAGCGATATACATATTGTTACGAAATCGGGCATTGCCATGCTTTCTACAAGATCCAGCGTTCTTACAAATGAGACGAGTGGCGGCATACTGGAGGAATATCAGGAATCGGTGTCCACAGGTGCCCATACAATAGAGGAATGGATAGACAGCCATCCCCTTCTTGACGAGACATTTGGACTTACAGAATCGGATTATATTATGGCATTTGAGCTGATGTCAAGGTATAATAATGCCTGCATCGTAATAGATATCAAGCCTTCAGCCATTGAGGATTTTATTTCCGGCCTGGATCTTGGAGAGGGAAGCATTGTAGGCTTTGTTACGGAAAACGGCCGGGAGATTGTATGTGAAAATACGGCGGAGGGAGCGGAGAGCGTGCTTTCTTCGGGAGAGGCTGTGTTTTATGGACAGGATTTCTACGATATGGTGGAGGAGAGCGAGGAGCTCCAGGGAGTTTCTCAGGTAAGCTTTCAGGGAGGAGATTATCTGTTCATTTTCAGCAGAAGCGATGAAATTAATGCTTCCGTCTGCGCGCTGGTGCCTATGGAGATTGTGACGGGACAGGCTGAAGAGATTAAACAGATCACAGTGGGGCTGGTGATCTTGGCATGCGTGATCGTTTTGGCAGTGGGGATTTTGATTGTAGTGGGAATCCAGAATAATATGAAACGTATCTCCAAAAAGTTTGGCGAGGTGGCCAAGGGAGACCTCACCGTTTTGGTAAAAGCCAAGGGTCATGATGAATTCAAAGGGCTTGCAGGTTCCGCCTCCAATATGGTCGAAAATACAAAGAATCTTGTGCGACAAGTCAAAAATGCCACCAAGCAGTTGGAGGAGTCCTCCGGGGAAGTGGAAAAAGCGTCGGAAATCATCAACGATTATTCTCTGGACATTACCCAGGCCATCAGTGAAATTAATGAAGGTATGAGTAAGCAGTCCGAGCACGCCCAGGAATGTGTTGCAAAAACAGACATTCTGTCCAATGAAATACAGGAAGTCAGCAGGGTAGTGGAAAGAGTGGAAAAGCTGGTGGACGAGACAGAAGGCATGATTAACCGGGGAATGGAGATTGTTCAGGTTCTGGGCGGAAGGGCGCATGAGACCACCCAGATTACTGCCAAGGTGGGAGAAAGCATCCATTCTCTGCGCAGAGAATCGGAGATTATTAATACTTTTGTGGAGACCATCACCGATATTACGGAGCAGACCAATCTTCTGTCCTTAAATGCCTCCATTGAAGCAGCAAGGGCAGGCGAGGCAGGAAGAGGATTTGCCGTTGTGGCAGAAGAGATCCGTAAGCTGGCAGATGATTCCGCGAGGGCGGCAGGAGAAATCCGAAATAATGTGAGCCATATTGCGGCTCAGACAATGAACAGCGTGGAAAGCGCCAACCAGGCACAGGAAATGGTGGCTCTTCAGACAGAAGCCGTAGAACAGGTGATTTCGGTATTCAGGGACATGCAGCAGCGCATGAGCGACCTGATAAACGGGTTGAAGGCTATCGTGGAAAGCATGGAAAAGGCAGACAAGGAGCGCTGTGATACGGTGGCGGCAGTGAAAAACATTTCCGATATTATTGAGGAGACTGCAAACAGCACGGAAATTGTAAATGACGTGGCCGGCAGACTGCTTGAAAGTGTAACGGATCTGAACAAGACAGCGAACGCCCTGGGCGAAAACATGGAAGGGCTGAAAAAGGAAATTTCTGTATTTAAAATATAGTTTATAACAGCGAGGAGCCAAAAACATGCTTTCTGCCGTCAACATAAGGTTGTCAACATGATTCCCGGAAGCGCAAGAATCAAAGCAGATTACCTTTAGGTATTTGAAACCCAGCTGCCCAAGATTGGGGGCAGGGTTTCTTGTTAGGCGTAATTGCAGCCGTAATCCCAGAAAAACCAAAATTTCTAATTCTGCTGGTCAGACATTTGTAACGCTTGCTTTATCTTCGCGGTGAGAGATGAAGGAGCGATGCCTTTCGGGCATCGGTATCGTTAAACTGATAGGTATTGGACTCTCTTTACGCTTTTTAATATAATCAATCTCAGAGAAAAGGATGGTTTTACAAATAACATAAAATCAGAGAATCACAAAAGAGGATGGGAGGCGTAAGCATGGATTTAAGCGAGACAAAAGGAGAGGTGCTGAACAGACACCCTTGGGAATTAAGCAGAACACAGTGTGTCTTGAAGTCCTTTTCAAAATATATTGACCGCTTGGGAAAGCAGTCTGTTTACATCAATGCCGGGGCGGGTGATTTATATTTTGACAAGGCTCTTTTGGAAAGGCACGGCGGCAATCAGGTACATGCGGTGGATCTTGCATATGAAAGTCTGGACTCTGAGGATGACAGGATTTATAAATATCATTATCTGGAGGATATTGACGAAAAAGCTGTGGATTATGCGGTTATGATGGATTCTCTGGAATATATGCAGGATGATGTGGCTTATATGAAAGAAATGTGCGAAAGGATAAGAGGGGGAGGTTTCTTTTTCTTTACGCTTCCTGCGTTTCCCTGCCTTTTTTCGGATTATGATGTGAATATAAAAAATCTTCGCAGATACAGTAGAAAATCCTTTGATGAAGTTTTAAGCAAAGTTCCCGAGCTGGAGAAGCTGGAAGAGCATAATTTTTATACATCGCTTTTTGTGATTCGTTTTCTGCAGAAGGCGTTTCGTCTTCCCATAGATCCTGATCATAAATTTACCGCAGGCTGGAAGTATGAGGAGGACAGCCTGATTACCAGATTTTTGACGGCCTGTTTGAATCTGGATTATGAGTGCAACAGGCTTCTTGGAAAAATCGGCCTGCGGCTTCCGGGGCTGTCCATGCTGGTAATCTGTCGGAAAAAACTATGAAAAGAAGCAATGAAAACTATCATTGATATATTTTAGATGTCCGGCATATACTCTTTAGAAAGAAGGGAATAAGCGGGAGCTTATATGAAAAAAATAGCGGCGGCAATCCTGATTTTTGACTGTATATTGGGGTTGCTGCTTTTTGGTTTCCATACAAACAAGCATACTGCAGCAAGCTCGGACAGTGCTGTCGCAGTTTTGAAGGACACAGAAGCAAACAGGGAAGAACAACAGCAGAAAGACGAGGAGGAGAAAAAGATAGCGCTGACATTTGATGATGACGTTATAATAGGACTAAGTCAAAGAGAACGGCGGTCTTGATTTCCTCAAAGCCGCCGTAATGAATAATAGGCAAGTGAAAATGTGTCTGCTCTGCGACGGCTTTTTTCTTTTGCCGTCGTCCGGCAGATTTAATTTGTATATCTAATAGAACTCTTAAACAATATCCATGTACTTATAAAATAGCAAACCAGTAAAATGGCAAGAATACTTATCGTTGCGCCTATCTGTAACATTAAAGTGCTTAGCCCTATATAAGCTGAAATTTCTGCTGATATAGTCAAAATAAAATAGGCAGTAATAATCGTTGCAACCATTACCGCAACTATGACAGGAAGCCCAAACCAAACTCCCAATTGTTTTAGTATGAGTTTTGTTATGCGCTGTTCTTCCACTCCCAATTTTCGTAATACCGAAAAGCGATATTTGTACTGTCCCGCGTCTAATAGCTGCTGTAAAGAAAGCACCGTAAGACAAATGACCATTAGCACAATCGCCCCATAAAGCATAGAAGCCTGCAAAACAAAATTCCCCGCTTTTGTGCTGTTAATTTGCAAGGTACTTAAACGAATTGCAAAAGAAATACCATTGTCTGTCTGCTCCGGGTATTCTGCTGTAAAGAGTTTTTCCAGTTCAAGTGCATACGGATAAGAAATCGTTTCCGCTGTGATAATATATCGGTTTTGCATAACAGACAGTAATTTTTCACAAACGCTGTCCGGGAATATATAGATAACATCTGTATAAGAATTGTAAACGGTTTCCCCGATTGCCTCCTCATAATAAGAATGTTCGGCAAGAGTCAATTCTCCCGCGTCAGTGATAACACTGGTATGCTCTGTGAGAAAGCTGTCCTTTTCTTCTTCTGTTGCAATGGACTTCCAATGTGTTGTAAATTCGTTTTCCAATAAAGATACTGGCTCATATCCTAACATTTCCCGTATCGTGTTGTAATCGCTTAAAGAAATTGCTGCAACAGGAAAATCATATTTTACCCGGTTATCAAAAGCCGCTTCTTCTGGCAGATATAAATGAAAGGTACAGTCATAAGCTGTTTCAATTTCATGTTTGGCGAGAAAATCTGAAATCATTTCGTAACCGTTATTCGGCAGATACTTTTCTTCATATACGTTATTATATCTGGAAAAAACCTGCACGTCATACATAGAACGTATATCCAGATACCCGGAAGCCCAGTTTACTAAAATCGGCGCAGCGATAAATAGGAAAATAGCAAACACTAAGGTTATGCAGCTAAGTGTCATGGTTTTACTGGTCGTATTTAACTTTGAAATAATCTGCCCGAAAAAGAACAAGGTTTCGCCATTATATCTATGCTCCGGGGATTTCTCTTTCCATGCGATAATAAAATTCCCTGTAAGATATACCAAAGCGCAGATAAAGAAAAGCAAATCAATCAGAATAAACGTCATATATTGATTGATTGTCCCTGTTCCCCATGATAAATAGTATTTGTTTGTTAATAACGGGACACTTGCTGTCATAAAAGCATTGAGGACGGAAAAGCCTAGTAATGCGGGAAGCAACGTGTAAAATCCTGCTTTCTTCTTTACAATCAATCGCCAGACAGACCAAAGGAGAGTAGCGGCAGGAAAGAAGATGTTACCCCAAAACATGATTTTGACGGGCAGAGCAAAACGGCTGTCATAGTAAAATACAACTTTATTGATTCCTGTAATGAACGCCCAAACGGTAAATATTTCAAACAGTACCACAACAGCAACAATCCAACGGCTCTTTTTCAGCTCCGGGTCATTTTCCCTGTCTGCCGAAAGCATATCAATAATTTTTGTTTTCCGAATTGTACGGGTATTGAATACTCCTATCACAAGGAAACTCAAAGTAAAGAACCCAATCGTCAGTAGGACTGTATCTGGGAACAGCGTCCATGTCAGCCCATAGTATTTCCCATAGGACGTCAGTAGCATTGCCGTAATAAACTGTGAGCAGAACGCACCTACAAAAATTCCAATTACAATAGAAATAATTCCCATAATCAATGTTTCGGCAAAGAAAAGCCTTGCAATGGTTTTCTGTTCCATTCCCATAATGGATTGAACCGCAAACTCTTTCTGTCTGCGCCGCAACATATAGTTATTGACAAAGCGTATCAAAAACAACAGGCACAATGTAATCAGACAAATTGCTATTTTCATGCCGTCACTAAGCAGCGTAAAATCATATTCACTTCCAATATCCGGCTGATAATATCTGCTGGAAATGGACAGGAACGAATAAAATAGAGTGACACATATTGTCATAGTCACAATATAAATGAAATAATCCTTTACGGAGCGTTTCGCATTTTTGAAAATCAGTTTAGCATACATGGCTTTGTCCCCCTCCAATCATGGTAAGGACATTCAGAATTTTGTTAAAGAAGCTGTTTCTGCTATCGTTACCTTTGTGTAATTCTGTAAAAATTTCCCCATCCTGTAAAAACAAAATACGGTTCGCATAGCTTGCTGCAAAAGCGTCATGCGTTACCATTAAAATGGTTGCATTAAGCTGTTCATTGATACTTTGGATTGTAGATAAAAGCATTTGTGATGAATGGCTGTCTAATGCGCCCGTAGGCTCATCAGCTAAAAGCAGCTTCGGGTTATTGATGATTGCCCTGGCACAAGCACACCGTTGTTTCTGCCCGCCCGACACCTGATACGGGTATTTGTTTAGAATATCGCTGATATTCAGCCGTTTCGCAATATCCATAATACGCGACTCTATGGTTTTTGTAGGTGCTTTATTGATTGCTAGTGCCAACGCTATATTTTCAGAAATCGTCAGCGTGTCCAAGAGGTTAAAATCTTGAAATACAAAGCCTAAGTTTTCTCTGCGAAACCGGGCGAGTGATTTCGGTTTTATCTCCGTTACATCAGTTCCCTCTAAGCAGATATGTCCGGCACTTACTGTGTCAATCGTAGAAATGCAGTTGAGCAGCGTTGTTTTTCCAGAACCAGATGCGCCCATAATACTTAAAAACTCGCCTGCCTGTACGGAAAAGCTAATATCTTTAATCGCTTTTGTGATGTTTCCCTCATTACCATAGTATTTTTGTATATGTTCCAAATTCAGAATGTCGTTCATGCTTCTTGCCTCCTTGTCGTTCATGCCTTTATTGTAAACGGTGTGCATTGATTTTTGTATCAAGTTTTCTTACGCAGTTCTTACAAAAATGTAAGAAGCGCAGAGCGTATCAGCCCTGCACTCCTGTAACAAAATCATTGATATGAAAAGACAGCGTAATCGTTGTTCCTTTTCCCTCTGAATATGCAGTCAATCCTATTCCAAGTTTATCACAAAGACGCTTGCAGAGATATAAGCCAATCCCCGTTGAGCTTTGAATAACCCGTCCATTCTGTCCGGTAAATCCTTTTTCAAAAATACGGGGCAGGTCGCTTCCTGATATACCCATCCCATTATCTTCTACGGATAAAAGGATTTGGTCGTTTTCCTTTACAGTAAAAAAGCGAAAAACCGGCTTTTCTGTACGATATTTGACAGCATTGCTGATAATCTGGTTTAAGATGAACCGTACCCATTTATCATCTGTATAGACATTGTTATCTATGTTATCTGCTGTAATGACTACATTATTTTGCCGCAGAAGATATTTGTTGTCTGCGATTGCAGAATGTATAACATCACTTAGCTCTATTTCTCTGATAAGATAATCTTTTTCTGTATGTTCACTACGGGCATAGTAAAGAGCCTGTTCCGTAAAACAATTGATATTTTCTAACTCTGCTAACATTTCTCTGGCAAGTGGAGAATAGTTGTTTTCGCAAAGTAGTTTCGCTGCCGTAATAGGCGTTTTGACCTCATGTATCCATTGTTCAATATATTCTTTGTATTCTTTTCGTTCCCGCTGTACCTCGCCTATTTTTTCAAGCATGGATTTTTCAGCCATTTTCAAAATGCGATAGAATACTGCTTCTTCAGCTTTTTCCGGAATTGTCATAACTTCCGGCAACAAGTATTTTTCTTCTAATTGTTCTGCCATTTCTAACAGCTTACACAAATGCTTTTTTTGTGTGAAGTAGAGAATAAAAAAATACAGGATTATAACAGCAATCCAGAAAACTACAACAAGCAGACTAACAGGAGCAGGATTGCCGTTAGCTGTCAAAAACAGGACAAGGGCAAGCATACCTGTAAGGTTGATTAAAACAACAGGCAGTTTATTTTTCAAAAATAGTTTTCCATTCATAATATGTACCCCTGTCTGTGTTTTGTCTTGATAAAGTCTGTCAAACCAATCGCTTCCAGTTTGCCGCGAATACGGGTCATATTCACGCTAAGAGCATTATCGTCAATATAAAGTTGGTTGTCCCAGAGAAAATCTACGATATCATTCCGGGCGCAAATTTTCCCCGCGTTCTTAAAAAGATAATAAAGGATTTTTAGTTCATTTTTAGTCAATTCTGCTTTTTGCCCGTTGTATTCTATTGAACTGTTTTCCAAATGCAGCGTTGCTCCTTTCCATGTAAAAACTTCCGCTTGTCCTAAATTATATGCCCGCCGTAACAATGCGGCAATTTTGGCAAGCAGAATAGCGGTATTGTAAGGCTTTGTAATAAAAGCGTCCCCTCCAAGCATGATACTGTTTAGCTCGTCCATATCTGTATTGCTGCTTGTTACAAATATAATAGGCATAGCTGAAAAAGCGCGGATTTGGGAACATATATCAAAACCGCTATTTCCCGGTAGCTTTATATCCAATAGGACTAAATGAGGTAAAAACAATCTCACTTGCTTGATTGCTTTTGAAAAATCTGTGACAGTGGCAACCTCATAGCCGTTTCCAGATAAAAGAGTTTTAAGCTGTGTCTGTATTGTAAAATCATCTTCGACAATCATAATCCGATACTCATTCATTTCCTTTTCCTTTCTATCCTCGTTTCGTCCGTCCGTCAATCGGCTTTTCCGCGTCCTTTGGTATCAGCCACATATAACCGATTTTTGAAATGTCCGATATTCGATTGTCCTCGCAAAGTTTCTGTACCCGTCTTTCTGAAATCCCCCATTTTTTCGCTGCTTCGGGGCAAGACATATATTCCATAATCCGCCCGTTCTTTCTTTAAACTCTATCATTTATAAACAGCCCGAATTCAAGGTTGACAGAGGGTGCCGCATTGGACGGAACTATACTGACTTTCAAAAGTTTCTGGGAGATCATCCAGAAACGACTGTCGTACAAATGGATAGTGTGATCGGACGTGTGGGTGGCAAGTGTCTGCTTACCATACATTTTGTTGAAACCAGTTTGATGCTGGCATTTCTACGGGATGCAAATACGTCCGCTTCCGTTATACGGATTATAAATCTGTTGGATAAAGTTCTTGGAACCAAGACGTTCAATCGTCTGTTTCCGGTTATTCTGACAGACAACGGGAGTGAATTTTCAAATCCAAAAGAAATTGAACAGCGTGATACAGTTCCATGTAGCAGAACGAATGTATTCTATTGTGATCCAAGTGCTCCATATCAAAAAGGGGCCTGCGAAGTTAATCATGAATTGATACGGCGCATCCTGCCCAAGGGAAGCAGCTTTGACGATCTGACACAGGAAGATATTTACCTGATGATGGATCACATCAATTCATATAAAAGAAAAAAGCTGAACAACCGTAGCCCATACGAAGCGTTCAGCTTTTATTACGGAGAAGATGTGCTTAAGAAATTAGGATGTTCACCGGTTGCTGCCGAGAACATCATCTTGAAGCCAAAACTTCTCAAAAAATAACAGATAAATTTGCAGAATGCCGCCAGGATAGAACAAAGAAATCCAATCAAAACAGGGATGGATTCTCCGAATACAAAAATTTCGAGAGGGAATTGATCTCTGGCTGCTGTACGCAAATTTATTGCCGAACGTGCTATAACATATCCATGCGCGAATGAAAATCCGGGATTCTCGGCTTGCTATTTACCCTACGTTTTCTTGCTTTTACAAAAAGTGACAAATAAATCGTAAAAATGACAAGAAAACCCGTAAAAATTACGCATAACAAATAATGGAAAATAAAAATAGTATGATAATTAAATCAGAACAAAGCACCTTTAGATTATGAAACGTATGGGAATAACATGAAAAAATTAAATGCTTTATTGACAGGAATGCTGGTATGCCTTCTGATGTGCATCCCGGTATCGGCTGCAGAGGAAGTAAAGCAGTTGGAGAAGAAACAGATTATTTTTCTGTTGGATGCAAGTCAATCTATGAAACAGGAAGGACGTTGGGAGAGTGTCATTGACAGTGCGGTGATGATTGCTGCTGCACTTCCGGAAAATTATGAGGCAGCGGTCATGGTTTATAATACAGAAATTGTATTTAAGGAAGATTTTGGAAAGATAAGCCGGAGTACGAAAGAGAGCATGGAAAAGATTGATTTGCAAGGGTATACATGCCCGACAACCGCTATGGAAATGGCAGTATCCATGTTTGACAACGATGCAGCAGTTCGAAGAATTATCTTTGTTTCGGATGGAGAGATTTCAAAGCCAGATGCAGAATCGACAATAGAAGCAGTCGAGAGCTATAGGAAAATGTCAGAGGAAACAGCGGCTGAGGGTATTAAAATTGATATGTTTGCATTACCTGGCGAGAATATTGAAAATATGACAGCGTATGGGCCAGAGGTGAGCGATGGTGCATTATATACAGCGGGTGAGAAAGAAACACTAGAAGAAATTGCGGCAGAATATCTGTTTGAGGTACTGAAAACTGAAAAAATAGAGCTTGGGGAGACTTTTTCAGGGGGAGGAAAGCTTGACATAGATTTACAGGATACTTATTTGCAGACGGCTTCGATTGTGTTGGTTTCAAAAGAAGAAATTGCGGATTTTCAGATTGCGGGACAGTGTGAAAAGATAGAAACAGTACAGGGAAGTAGATTTACCGTGGCAAAGGTGACTAATCCGCTGGAAAATCATTTTTTTATGGAATATATGCTGAAAGAAAAAGCTGAAGTCAGGTTTTACCTGATAAAAGAATATAACCTGCAGGTACAGGCAGAGAGAAGCTATACTTCTGAAACGGGTGTATTTGAAATAGAAACATCCATAAAAAACCATCAAGGAAAAAGTGTTTTGGATGCAGAGGATTTAAAAAAAGAAACTGTCATTTTGCTGAATGGGAAGGCTGCAGATTATAAGGTGGAAAAAGGAAATGCACTTCTTGCATACGAGACAATGGAATCGGAAAACGTCACTATAGAAGTTATAACGAAGCCGCCCGGCAGTATTATTCACAGTACGTCCATGACAGATACCGTGGAACTTATCGTACCAGCTGTGGAGAAAGAGCAAGATTACCGGGTGCTCTGGATTGTTCTTATTACATTATTTTCGGTCCTGCTTTTAATTTTTGCCTTATATAAATGGAAAAATCAAAAAAAAAACGATACAAAGGAGGATATTCTTAAGGAGAGTAGAAAAAACAGAATGTCGGAAATTCTGACCCATGATTTTTCCGGGCAGATTACTCTCTATCTCTTACAAGGGGAAATGAATCTGGATTTGCCGCCTAAGAGTATTAAGCTCTTTGGGATGGTGCGCAAAAAAATATCTTTTGCATGGATTAAAGACAAATGCGGTATTCACTATAGACTGCTGGATGCAGATAAAATATATTTGTTTGGTGGAAAAGATAATACACTTTGCTTTAAGAATCGTGGAAGCGCTACTATTTTAAAGAGTAATGAGCTGCTAAGGCGTGACAGGAAATACGATTTATATTATGGGGAAAAAATTCTTCTGGTTTTTAATGATGGAGAAACGGAAATGGAACTCCACTATAAAAATATCAAACCAAGTGAAAGGTAAGGGAGGAGTATGGTGAATACAATAACTCAGACGAATAGGACGATTCTCTTTGAAGAAATCAATCCGGAGAAACTGGATCTTTTGACACTGGTAGGAGATGTCAGAGGTGTAAACAGCATAAGCGATGATAAGGTGAAGGAGATTAATGATGCTTTGCTAGTCCGCAGTTTTGACGAATTTCTGGAAAAATTTGCGCCGGTTGTATATTCCTATTTTGATGCGAACAATCAAAAGATTATTTATACACTCAAAAAGCCGGAAAGCATTGATGAGAGCTTCTTGAGTGAGACACCGCTGACAAGACAGAATGACTATCTGAAGATGCTGATGAACCTTGTGGAGACAAAGAGTGCATCAGGAAGCATGAATGTTGACTTTCAATTTGAGAAGCTGACAGACATGATTTCACCCAAAAAGGTGATGGATGATATCAGGCAGAATCGAAAAGAGCTACAGTATACTTATGGAGAGTATGCGAAGTTAGAGGATGGGGATCCGAAGAAACTGGACATTGCAGATAATCTTAATCTTATGTTTGAAGAAGCAAGCGCCAATTATAATAATGTGATGGCAATGCTTCCGCTGGCTATTGAAGATATCAAAACACGTCTTTTGTTAGGGGATACACAGAAAAAGAAAGACGAAACACCACTTTGCCTTGGAGTTCTAAGCATGGACGAGAGCGGGGAATTAAAAGTACTGGAAGCCCCGAAGGAAAATAAAAAAGAACTGATGGTGCTGGATGACCATGCAAATGCCGGGTTAATCGCTGCGATTGAAAAGGACTACGAGGATCTGAATGAGGATGGGAATGAATATGTAAAGTCACTGGTTGCAAGAACCTTTTGTCCACTGGTTTCCACCATGGAAAGTACCGTGGATGTTGCGAGGGAAGTGGCAAATTATAATTCTTACCTGGAGTTTTATAAAAGGAGTAAAGATGATTTTATAAAAACTGTGAAGCCTCTGGTAGAAAAGATTATGGGAGTTTGGTCGTTTTTTGAGCAGTACCCGAAGAACTGTAAAGGAATGAAACCAACGCTTCTGATCTCCAATGTGAGCAATGATCTGCTGGTAAAAAGCAGTAACGTCCCGAGACTGCTGGCATACTTAAATACGGTCAATGCAAAGAACCATTTTGAGAATACCATCTGGTATGCAGTTGTCCCGTCTGTTTCCTTAAACAGTCAGTCAAAAATAAAGGCCGTCAAAGAGCGTTTTAAGGGTAATGAAAATGTTGAGAAGGAGGATATCAACAGTGTGGAATCTCTAATCCGTATAATGGATGTCTTAAAGGATTATGAGATACAGTGTTTCTTCAGTTATGAGACAGGGGATAAAACGACTTTTAATGTTATGGCAACAGAGGGAATTGAAGGATATGAGATAAAATGTGCACCATTAAGCGGCAAGGCATTTAGTGAGTATGCAATTCCATGTATCCCCAATTTTACGATTATTCCCAAAGATAAATCTGGCGTTATTCTTGATAAAAAAATGCTCGTGACAGAGCAGAATACTGCAGAGCTGTCAAAAGAAAAAGAAGATATTATGAAAATATGGATAGACGGAGTGTACATAGGAGCTGCCTATGTGGCGGCAGGGTTGGTGGCAGCTTACCAGAGTCCGGAATATCTGAAAGAAATATTTAAAAAGAATGTGGACGAGACACTTCCAGGCGTGAGATTTGATTTGGAGGCAAGGGATCATGCACTGCGTGTGCATACTAGTATGGCAAAAGAGATTACAGGATATACAAATGACATTAAGAGCAGTATAAACAGAAAGAATTTCGGCTTTGTATTTTCCTCGGAGAATGCAGTTATTGGAGATCAGAGCATCCAGAATATCATGGTGTATAAAGCAAGAAATTTGTTGACAGACGGTAAGAGTTACGAACCGATTTATAAAACACAGGTCACAACCTATATCCAAAGAGTCATGCGGTTGGCAACGGGGGATTTTAAGCAAGAGAGCATAGTGGAATTTTTCTCCAGCAAGCCGAGCAGTCAGAGAAGTCAGTGGATGGAGAAGAAGGACTGTATCAATGCAATTATCGGAAATGGGGATGACATCAGATACAGCATTGATGAAGCATCTGGATATTGTGTGCTGGATATTGCATTTAATGGAAACGTAAAAAATCTTGAAATAGAAATTAACCGGGTTAACGGAGAGGATAGAACATTTTAAATAAAGTCCAAAAGAAAAGTCCAGCTAAGAAATGTCAAGGGGTGATAAGAAAAAAAGTTAGATTTATTAC
>ERZ1643251.3729-NODE-3729-length-13815-cov-6.614753_pt1 | contig 13815 bp, 15 predicted proteins | sample MGYA00579261_ERZ1643251 | MGnify/ENA primary metagenome ERZ1643251 (study PRJEB29033, sample SAMEA4952267) | chicken gut metagenome | biome: Broiler Chicken; feature: Gastrointestinal Tract; material: Caecum | place: Ireland | collected 2018 | study: Broiler... | reverse complement strand
AAAAAAGTAATTTATTAAAAAGAGTGATACTATAGGATATATAATGAATCTAAGAAAATATGTTGGCCATGAACCATTAATTGGTTTAGGTGCTACAACATTAGTGGTTAACGATAAAAAAGAACTGCCTTTAAATTTAAGAACTGATACAAATACATGGGGGATTCCAAATGGTTCAATAGAATTGTATGAAACAATAGAAGAAACTGCTGTAAGAAAATTTAATGAAGAAGAGCTGTCTTTATTAGCAGATATGATATAATAATAAAGAAATAAAAAAAGGAAGTGATTAAAATGAACGAAAATAAAAATAATGGAGTTAATAAAACCGGTATCAACTATTTTCCTGGACACATGGCTAAAACAAGAAGATTAATTGCTGAAAAATATCCAATGATCGATGTTGTCTATGAAGTTGTAGATGCAAGAATTCCATTTTCTTCAAAAATTAAAGATATCTATAATATTATTGGCAATAAGCCTAAGATTTTAATTATGACCAAAAAGGATTTATGTGATTTAAAAGTTACTAAAGAATGGATTAAATATTATGAGAATTTAGGTTGTCATGTTCTTTTAATGGACTTAAATAAAGATGACGAATGTGAAAAATTAATTAATTTAACTCATGAAATAATGAAGGATGTTCAAGAAAAAAGAAAAAATAAAGGCTTAAAAGAAAAAGAAATTAAAGTTTTAGTTATAGGAATTCCTAATGTTGGCAAAAGTACATTAATTAATCGTTTATGTAAAAAGAAAGTGGTTAATGTTGGTAATAACCCTGGTGTAACCAAAGATGTTAGCTGGTTAAAAACAGAAAGTGATATTTTACTTTTGGACACTCCTGGTATATTATGGCCAAAATTAGATCAAGGTGAGAGTGCTTTAAATTTAGCTGCATTTACAGCTATAAAACAAGAAATACTACCAATTGATGAAGTTGCCATTCATATTTTAAAAAAATTAGATGAGTATTATCCAGAGATTTTAAAAGAACGTTTTGGTATAAAAAAATTGGGTGATATTTTAGAAGCATATGAAATCATAGCTAAAAAAATTGGGGCCATGCGAAATGGGGAAGTTGATTATGAAAGGGTTTCCTTTAAAATTGTTAACGATATTAAATTAGAAAATATTAAAGGAATTACATTTGATCGAAAATGAAAAAAGAAACAATTGATTTATTAAGTTATGAAAAAAAATTATATGAACAGGGATATAATTTAATATGTGGAACAGATGAAGCAGGGCGAGGTCCCCTAGTCGGGCCAGTTGTTGCTGCTGCAGTAATCCTACCAAAAAACTATCAACTTCCAGGCTTAAATAACTAAAAAAAATAAAATAAAAAAAAACGAGAAGAGTACTTTACTATAATTAAAAAAGAAGCAATAAGTTATGGAATAGGTATAGTTGATGCTAAAACTATAGATGAAATAAATATTTATGAAGCTTCCCGTTTAGCTATGCAAAAGGCGATAGAAAATATGAATATCACTCCAGATTTTGTTTTGACTGATGCAATGCCGATGAAAGACTATAAATTACCAGTTATGCCAATAATTCATGGAGATGCATTATCAATAAATATTGCTGCTGCTAGTGTCCTTGCCAAAGTAACCAGAGATCATATAATGCTTGAACTAGATCAAAAGTATCCTGAATACGAATTTAAAAAGCACAAAGGATATCCGACAAAAAGGCATTTAGAACTTTTAAAAATATATGGTCCAACTAAAGATTATAGGTTTACATATAAGCCAGTTCGTGATTTAATTAATAAAGGTGATATTCATGAAGAAGTACTATAGCCGAGATTTTTTATTAGAAATAATTATTTTTACAGCCTTTATATTTGGTGTTGAAGTTATTTTTCGTGCTGTAGAATGTTTTACCATTTTTGATTGGGCAACTTTTAGAATTTTTCTTTCTGCTTTTTTTATTGCAACAATAATTGAAATAATTTTATCATTTATAAAAAAGAATAAAGTAAAAAAAACTATTAGAATAATAGTTCTACTATTAATAACAATTTATGCTTGGGTTCAAGCTGGTTTTAACAATTTTTTAGGTGTTTATATTTCAGCTGGAACAAGTAGTCAATTTGGCGCAGTTACATCTTATGTTAAAGAATTTTTAGTTAGTTATAAAATTGAATATTATTTTATTTATATGCCTTTTATTTTATATTTGATTTACGTATTAAAAAATAATAACTTTTCTCATCAAGTTAAATATACATATCAAAATAGACTTGGTATATTTTCAATTATGATTATCACGACTATAATTTATTTTTTGACGTTATATATCCCTTTTATGCAAAATCCAATTCAAATGGTTTTAAATAAATATTTATTTTTTTCGCCAACAAATTCATCTGTTGCTGTTAACCAATTTGGTCCAACCGTTTATGCTTTTTTAGATATTAAACAATTATTTTTTCCCGTTTATTTTTTAGACAGCGGATTTGAACACACCGAAAGTGACGAAAATGATATCCGAGTTTTTGATGATACTTTATGGAAAGAAGTTACAAAAGAAGAAACTGATCCTACCAAAAAAACATTAGATCAATATTTTTTGTCAAGAAAAATTGCCCAACCAAATGAATACACTGGCTATTTTGAAGGCAAAAATGTAATTGTTATAATGTTAGAGTCAGTCAATAATATTATTTTGAATTCTGAATATTATCCCAATTTTAGCAAAATTTTAGAACATTCTTGGTACTGGGAAAATAATTATAGTCCTCGTAACGCTTGTGCGACTGGTGACAATGAATTTAGTGGCATGACTTCCATTTATGCTTTAAATACTTCTTGTACATCTAATGTTTATCCTAATAATGAATATTTTACATCGATATTTAATGTTTTTAAAAATTCTCAATATACCGTAACTAGTTATCATGATTTAGATTCAACATATTATGCTCGGGATATTTTCCATAAAGCAATGGGAAGCATGGCTTATTATGATGGTAATGACTTAGGAATATCTTTTGATTCTAGTAATTGTTTAGAATGGCCTAGTGATGTTGAGTTTGTCGAAAAAGCATCAGCAATATTTACTCAAAATACACCATTCATGGCCTGGCTTACAACAGTAACTCCTCATCAACCTTATGATGGACCAAGTACTTATGGAGATAAATATTTAAGTTTATTCGAAGATACAAACTATAGCATGGAATTAAAAAGATATATGTCAAAATTAAAAGTAACTGATGATGCTTTAGGAGCCTTAATTAATTCTCTAGAACAAAAAGGAATTTTACAAGATACAGTAATTGTTTTATATGGTGATCATTATCCATATGGTTTAGTAGATAGTGATGTCGCATCTGTAGTCGATTATGACATTCATGATTTTTATGAAATAGAAAGAACACCATTTGTCATATATAATAGTGAACTAGAGCCGGTAACATTTAGTTCTAAAACATCTTATATAAATATATTACCAACCCTTGCTAATTTATTTAATTTAGATTATGATCCAAGATTTTACTTTGGTGAAGATTTGTTTAGTCCTGATTTCTCTAATCGTGTTGTCTTTGCTGATAGCTCATGGGAAGATAATATTGCTAGATACGATGCTAGAAGCGGGCTAGTTACATATTTAACAAATCAAAGATATTCAACAGCAGAAATTCAAAAAATAAATCAAGAAATCAATCAGAAAAAACAAATGAGTAAATTAGCTATAACTTCCAATTATTTTGCAGATTTAGAGTCAAAAATTAATGCTAAAAAAAATACTTTAAATGAAAATGATATTAATGAAGAAAGGAATTAAAAAATGAGCAAATTAATGATAGTCGAATCACCTCATAAGAGTAAAACAATCAGTGCGTTTTTGGGTAGTGGATATAAAGTAGTATCAAGTAAAGGCCATATAATGGACTTAGCAACAACTGGAAAATTTGGCTTAGGCGTAGATGTTGATCATGATTTTTTACCAACATATGTTCCTATATCTGGCAAAAAGAAACTAATTAATGAATTAAAAAAAGAAGTAAAAAATGCAGATTTTATTTACCTAGCAACCGACCCCGACCGTGAGGGAGAAGCTATAAGTTGGCATTTAAAAGAAGCTTTGGATATAAAAGAAGAAAATTATAACCGCATTACATTTAACGAAATTACTAAAAATGTTGTTGAAAATGCTTTAAAAAATCCTCGAAAAATAGATGATGATTTAGTAAAAAGTCAAGAAACAAGAAGAATTTTAGATCGGATTATTGGCTTTAGACTAAGTAAACTAATGCAAAGTAAAACAGGAGGTAAAAGCGCAGGCCGTGTTCAAAGTGTTGCTTTAAAATTAATCGTTGATCGTGAAAGAGCCATTTTAGCTTTTAAGCCAAAAGAATACTGGACTATTTCAGCAGATTTTAAAGATTTTAAAGCTGATTTAGAAAAATATAATAATAAAAAAATAGAAATAAATACTTTAGAAGAAGCTGAAAATATAATTAATTCTTTAAATAAAGATTTTTTAATTGATAAAGTTGAATCAAAAAAAACAACTAGAAATTCTAAGCCAATTTTTAAAACAACTACTTTACAACAATTAGCTTTCAGCAAATTAAATTTTCCATCTTCAAAAACTATGAGAATAGCTCAAAAATTATATGAAGGTGTCGAATTAGGCAGTGAAAGTGTCGGTTTAATAACTTACATGCGTACTGATTCAGAACGCGTTTCAAATGAGTTTGTTATAGAAACCAAAGATTTCATTGAAAAAAATTATGGTAAAGAATATGTCGGTCAAGTAAAGGTTAGTAAAAAGAAAGAAAATGTTCAAGATGCTCATGAAGGTATTAGACCAACAAGCATTTTAAGAACGCCTGAATCTATTAAAAAATATTTAACAAGTGACGAATATAAACTATATGATCTTATTTATAGAAGAGCCTTAGCCTCAATCATGGCTGGAGCAGGTTTATTAAATACAACAGCAATTCTTTTAAATAATAATTATACTTTTAAAGCAACAGGTTCTGTTTTAGAGTTCCCAGGATATTTAAAAGTTTATAGTAGCTTTGAAGAGCAAAAAGATACCATTTTACCAGATTTATCCCAATATAAAGATGGGGTAATAACTTCAAAGGAAATTACTAAAGAGCAACATTTTACCAAACCTGAACCAAGATATACTGAAGGATCATTAATTAAAGAAATGGAAAGCCTAGGAATAGGAAGACCAAGTACATATGCTCCAATTATTCAAACACTAAAAGATCGAGCTTACGTTTCAATGGAAGACAAAAAATTTGTGCCAACAGAAATAGGAATCGAAACAACCGATAAATTAGCCGAATTTTTTAGTGATATAGTTAATGTAAAATATACTGCTAAAATGGAATCTGATTTAGATTTAATTGCTGAAGGTGAAAAAAATAATATTGCTGTTTTAAAAGATTTCTATAATACATTCGAACCAATGGTGGAAAATGCCTTCAAAAATATGGCAAAAAAGGAAGCTGAAAAAACTGGTGAAGAGTGTCCAATGTGTCATAGTCCACTAGTTAAAAGAAGAGGAAAATACGGAGAATTTATCGCTTGTTCTAATTATCCAAATTGTAAATATATTAAAAAAGAAGCCAAAGAAGAAATAAATATTATGCCTTGTCCTAAATGTGATGGCATGATTGTCGAGAAAAAAACAAAAAGAGGCAAGATTTTTTACGGTTGTAATCATTACCCTAAATGTGATTTTGCATCATGGGATAAGCCAGTTAAATTATGTCCGAAATGTGAAGGGATAATGGTCGAAAAAAAAGATGAAGTTGTATGTCAATCATGTGGCTTTAAAGAAAGTTAAGTGAATTTTAATGGCCAAAATTGCAATAATAGGAGGCGGTGCTGCTGGCTTAACTGCTAGCATTAATGCCGCTAAAAATAATCAAGTGACAATTTTTGAAAGAAACAGCATTTGTGGTAAAAAAATAACTATTACTGGTAATGGTAAATGTAATTATTGGAATGAAAATCAAGACATATCTAATTATCATAGTGATGATCCAGAACAATTAAATAATTTCTTTGATGATCGTATTTTTCAAGAAACTAAAGCTTTTTTCAAAAAAATAGGCTTAATACCTTTTATTAAAGATGGTTATTATTATCCTTATTCTAAACAAGCTATAAGTGTTCGTAATGCTTTAGAAAGAACTGCTTTAAAGTGTGGTGTTGAAATAAAAAAAGATTTTTTGGTAACAGATATTATCAAAAAAGAAGATTCATTTTTTATTAATCCTCAAAATGAGAACCTTAAATTTGACAAAGTTATTATTACTAGTGGTTCAAAATGCGCTCCAAAAACAGGGTCAGATGGGTTAGGTTATCAGTTAGCGTCTTCTTTTTCACATAAAATCATTAAACCAAGACCAGCATTAGTTCAGTTGGTTAGTGATGCTAATTTCTTAAAACATTGGGCAAAAATCAGATGCGAAGCTTTAGTAAAACTTTATAATGAAAATAAAGAATTGACAAAAGATCGTGGTGAAATACAACTAACTGATTATGGTGTAAGTGGAATATGCGTTTTTAATATTAGTTACTTAGTTCCCAAATTATTAGAAAAAAAACAAAACATTTTCTTACATATTAATTTTTTGCCTTTTTTAAGTCAAAAAACATTTGAAGAAATATTTACTTTTTTTAATGATCGAAGTCAAGAATTTTCAAGAAATACACTTGATGAAATGTTAGAAGAATTAATTCCTTACCAATTAGTAGATGTTTTATTAAAAGAAGCAAAAATAAAAAAAGAACTAACTTGGCAAAAATTAAATTATAATGATCAAAAAAGACTTATTTTAACACTTACCGATTTTTCACTTAAAATAGTTGATACTTTAACTTTTAATGAGGCTCAGTGTGCTAGTGGTGGTGTTTCATTAAAAGAAATCGATGTGAAAACGATGGAATCAAAAAAAGTTAAAAATCTATACTTTGCGGGCGAAATATTAGATGTAAACGGTAATTGTGGTGGGTATAATTTAGGATTTGCTTTTATGAGTGGAATAAAGGCGGGTAAAAGTTGCTAATTTAGGCCAACAAAATCATATTTGCATTTTAAAAAGAATATGATATAATGTTAGGGTCCGAGGTGAAAAATATGAGTTTGAAAAAAACTTCTGAGTTTTTACAAATCGTCGATGATATTATAAATAACGAAAAATTTTTAGCTTTAAAGCATGAGTTACATCATGGAATTAGTCGCTATGAACATTCAATGCGTGTAGCTAAAATGACATATATGATGACTAAGAAAATGCACTTAGATTATGAAAGAGCAACAAGGGCAGCCTTATTACATGACTTCTTTATAGATAAAGATACAGAATGCTATACAACTAAAGAAACTTTTAAAGTTCATCCTAAAATAGCTTTGATTAATGCCAAAAAATATTTTGACATTGACAAAAAACAGGCAAATATGATTGAAGCCCATATGTTTCCTGTAAGTGATGTAATTCCTAAATATAAAGAAAGTTGGATAGTAACTCTTTCAGATAAAATAGTTGCATCTCACGAAATGTACCGTTATAAAGCTCAAATGGCTATTGGCATTTGGTTAATCTTTTTATTTAATGTGATAGCAATTCAAAAATAACGTTTTTGGATTGTTATCTCATTTTTTTTTTGGTATAATTATTAAAGAGTAGGGGTAGAATTATGGGGAATAGAGGTCAAGCGTTAGTTGAATATGTTTTAATAATTGCTTTAATTAGTGTTATTACTATAAGTATAGTATCTTATTTTGGCGGTTATTTAAAGGACGCGATTACTAAATCATCTTGTAGTATAGCTGATAAAGTTTATGTTGAGGGAGATAAACCTGGTGAAGCTACGTGTATGAGTGAAGAAGAATTAGAATTACAAAAGGAATGACGTTTAATGAATAAAAAAAGGGGTCAAGCATTAGTCGAATTTGTAATAATTTTGCCAATTTTTGTATTTATGGTGCTGGCAATTATTGATATTGGTAAAATTATTTATATAAGAAATGAATTAGAAAATGAACTTAGTGACGTTATTGATTTATATCGAAATAAAAAAACATATAACGATATTTTAAATGACGTCAAAATAAATGATAAAGATGTAGAGTTAGAGATTCAAAATGATGATAATGAAAAAGTAACCTTTTATTTAACAAAAAACATCGAGATTATTACGCCAGGGTTAAATATCATATTTGAAAATCCTTATCCAGTTGAAGTAAAAAGAGTGATTGGTTATGAATAATAAAGGTCAAACTTTAATTATGTTTATCATTTTAATTCCTGTTTTTTTGATTTTAACTGCCATAATAGTTGATGTAGGAATTATTGAGCATAGTTATCAAAAATACAAAGGAATTGTTGATGAAAGCATAAAAGAGTTTTTTTTGAATAATGGTACTGATTCATTAGAAAAAACTCTTTCGTATAATGAGATAGATAAAGAAAACTATGAAATTATAGTTGAAGATGAAACTGTAACAGTTTTAGTTAAATCTAAAATAGATTCCATTTTTGGGAAACTAATCAATATTAATGATTATGAAATAAATGTAAACCGAGTTGGAAAAATAAAAGATGGCAATATCATAATAGAAAAAAAGGAGACTTAGTGATGAAAAAGAAAACAGGAAAAAGCATATGTATATTTTCTGGTAAAGGTGGTGTTGGTAAAACAATATTTACCTTAAATCTTGCTGGCATTTATCAAAGTATAGGCAAAAAAGTACTCATAATGGATTTAGATTTATCCAGTGGTGGAATTTCTTTAGCAATTAATAAACCTTTTGACAAAACAATTTATAATTTAGTTGACGATTATAACAACAATCGCTTTCATAATTTTAATGATTACATAACTAAATATAGTGAAAACATTGACGTATTAGCAAGTCCTAAAGATCCTCGCCAAGCATCAAAAATAGATTCAAAATACATTGAAATAGCAATTGATAAAGCCGAATATTTTTATGATGTTGTTTTAATAGATACTAATCATAATTTAAATGAAACAAATCTAGTTATCTTAGATGAAGTAAAAAATATTTTATTTATCATGACAAATGATCCGTTAGATCTTAAAAACATGAAAAGTTTACTTTCAATTTTTAGAGATTTAAACAAAAACAATTATAATATAATATTAAATAATTCTCGTGAACCAATGAAAAAATATTTTAGTCTTTTTGATATAAAAAACATATTAAAAGCTAATGTAGATTACATCATATCCGAAGAATTTTACATTAAAAATATTGATAATTATGTTATGAATGGTGAGATAATAACCCTTCAAAATAAAGCAGCCTCAATTTTTAATAAAGATTACACAGTCATGATGAAAATTGCCACAGATATTTTAGGAAAGGAAGATGACGAACATGAAGAAGAGCTTAGTTGAAGCGTTTAATATTGAAAGAAAACCTAATAAAGTTCATTATGTTTCTGATTATGAAATCTTTCCTGATAAAAAACTTTTAGATGAATTAAGAACTAAAATAGTTGAAAATTTAATTGATAAAGAAATTCCTGAAGATAAATTATTAAATCAATTTATTAATGACGAAATCGATAAAACAATAGAAGGTTATGATTTATCTAATTTGGAAAGAAGTCATTTATATAATTTAATTGATAATGAAATTAATGGCTATGGTCCTTTAACAGAATTATTGGAAGATAAAAACATTACCGAAATAATGGTTAATAGTCCTAAAGAAATTTATATTGAAATAGATGGCCAAATCATTAAAGATGAAAGTGTATCATTTATTAACGATGAACATATCATCAGAACAATTGAAAGAATGATTGGCCCAATGGGAAGAACAATCGACGCAACTAATCCTATGGTCGATTCCAGGTTAAAAGATGGTTCAAGAATAAACGCTGTAATTCCTCCTTTATCAACAAAAGGACCAGTTATAACAATCAGAAAATTTAGAAGTGAAATGACTAGTGCTGACGATATGATTAGAATTGGTTCAATGACCCCTTATATGGCAACGTTTTTGGAAGCAGCAGTAAAAGGAAAATGTAACATTATTGTTTGTGGTGGTACTGGTTCTGGTAAAACAACTCTTTTAAATATTTTGAGTAGTTTTATTCCAGATAATGAAAGAATTATTACTATAGAAGATGCCGCCGAATTAAAATTAGAAAAAGAACACGTAATATCACTAGAAACTAGAGTTACCAATTATGATAATGAAGGGGAAATTACCATTAGAGATTTAGTAATAAATGCTCTTCGTATGCGTCCAGATCGCATTATCGTTGGTGAAGTTCGTGGCAAAGAAGCTTTTGATATGTTACAAGCTATGAATACCGGTCATGAAGGATCTTTAACAACGCTTCATGCAAACGGCCCAAAAGATGCTTTGAATCGATTAGAAACAATGGTTTTAATGAGTGGAATGGATATTCCAATCAAAGCCATTCGTGAATACATTGCTAGTGCTATTGATCTTGTTGTTAATATTGATAGAATGAGTGATGGAAAAAGAAAAATAACATCTATTGCCGAATTAGAAAACTTTCATGAAGGAGAATTAGAATTAAGAGAAATTTTTGCTTTTAAGCAAAATGGTTTAACCAAAAATGGTGAAGTTGATGGCGAATACTTTTTGTACAATGATAAAATTCCAAAAGTATATAATAAAATTGCAACAAAAGGTATAACTGATATCGACTTTATGTTTAATAAAAAAAATTAAAGAAAGGAAGATAAACATGGAAAATTATTCTTGGCAAATTTTAATAACCCAAAGTATTGTAATCCTAATTCTTATCGTGCTTATTATTTACTTAATCAGACAAAAAAGAATAATTAAACTTGAAAAAAGATTTGAAGATTTTGCTTTGATAAGTATCCATGATAAAGAAAAATCTTTCTTTGAAACAATTACTGATTATTTATGGAAATTTGTTCATAAATTATCTTCTTTATTAAATAAAAGTGCTTTTTTAAAAAAATATGGTTTAAAATATGAAAAACACATTAAATATGAAGATAAAGATAGTATAAGTGGCATGGATTACATTTCTATAAAATTTATTGTTGGTTTCTCATTTATTCTATTTAATATTTTAACATTTATGTTCCAAGTAATGGAAATGACTTTAATGAGTTTTTTAATATCTTTTTTAATAGGATTTTTTATTCCCGATATATTTATTAATATTGAATATCAAAAGAAAAGAAAAAAAGTTGAAGAAGATTTGTTAAAAGCTATTATAATTATGAATAATAGTTTTAAATCAGGAAGAAATATAATGCAAGCTGTCCAAATTGTTAAAGAAGAACTAGATGGCCCAATTAGTGATGAATTTAAAAAAATTTATTTAGATATGACATACGGTTTAAGTATTGAAGTTGTTTTTGATCGTTTTTATAACCGAGTTAAATTAGATGACGCTAAATACATTACAAGTTCTTTAACCCTTTTAAATAAAACAGGCGGAAATATAGTTAAAGTTTTTGGTACTATTGAAAGATCATTTTTTGATAAAAAGAAACTAAAACAAGAAATGCAAAGCTTAACAAGTGCTTCAATTTTTGTATTTAGAACTTTATGTTTTTTACCATTATTATTTATTTTGGCAATATATATATTAAATCCAAGTTATTTTGCCCCAATATTTACAACAACGCTTGGCAAAATGATTTTAGTTTTAGTAATTTTATTATATACATTATATATTATGGTTATTAAGAAAGTATTAAAGGTGAAGATTTAATGAATGAAAAAAGTTTAGTCAGAAAAATTTATTCAGAAAAATCAATTAAAAGAATTGATAAAAAAATAAAATTACTAGGATTGCATTGTCATTATAAAGCAATTGATTTATTGAATTATCGTTTATTAATTAGTTTAGCTATCTTTTTCTTATTTTTAGCTTTTAATAAAAACGGCTATATTATTGCTCCAATTGCTGTCGTAATTTTTCATTATTTAAGTGAATATATCGTTTTAGATTATCCAATAAAAAAACGAGAAAAAAAATTAGAAGAAGAAGCTATATTCTTTTTTGAAGTTTTGTCTTTGACTTTAGAAAGTGGTCGTAATCTAACTTTATCTTTACGTATTACTTCTAAAAATATTCAATCAGAGCTTTCTGAAGAATTTCAAAAATCATTACAAGAAATGAGTTTAGGCAAGAGTTTTCCAGAAGCTATTACTGATATGAAACAAAGAATTCCAAGTGACACGATTAATAATGCTTTATTAAATATTGTTCAATCAAGTGTATTTGGTAATAATATTGAAGAATCTTTAAATAATCAATTAGATTTTTTAAGAGATAAAAGACTATTAGAAATAAAAAGTCAAATTGGTAAATTACCAACTAAAATTAGCATATTATCAGTTATCTTTTTTATTCCGATTATTTTGATTGTCATTTTAGCGCCTGTAGTTATTGATTTTTTTATTAGTTAAACTTTAAACTATTAAAAAAGATTGCTATAATAAAAAAAGAAAAGAGTGGTCTTATGAAAGAGAACTTAAGTTTTAAAAATATATTTAAAAGAGAAACAAAACTAGCAAGTTATATAATAATATGTTTAACAGTAGTAGTATTAAGTTTATCATATGCCATGTTTTTTAAAATAGATGGAAATAGTAAAAATCAAGTAGTAGAAGCAGGAGATTTAGTATTTACTTATGAAAATTCTTCAGGGACAATAACAAGCAGTGAAAAAAGTATTTGTTTTACCCCAATGACAGTAGAAGAAAATAGTTTATATTTAGGAGAATGTGATTATAAGTTAAGTGTTAGAAATACAGGAAGTTTAAAAGGAAGTTATACAATAAGACTAATAGCTAATGAAGATAATACAATAGAAGATAGTAAAGTAAAAGTAGTACTAAGGCGTCAAGTAGGAGAAACACTAGAAGTAGTAAGTGGTTATGAAAATGGAAAAACATTAAGTGAACTAACAAATGGAACACTTATAAGTGAAGAAGAAATGGAAGTAAACAGTACAGAAGTATATAGTATAAGTATTATAATAGATGAAAGTTTAGTAACAGATGAAGATACAAATAAAGTAGTATCATATAAAATCGAAGGAACAGGCTTGGTTCATGAAGATCAAAACATCAATACAGATCAATATCAAGAAACAATATTAAATGGAGCAGATCCAATAATTAAAGATGAATTAATTGCAGTAACAATAGAAGATGATGGAACAGTCAAAAAAGCAGACATAACAAAACCATGGTATAGCTATGAAAATAAAGAATGGGCGAATGCAATCATTTTAAAAGATGAAAGCACAGCCAATAATTATGTAGATGGATCAGTAATCCCAGAAGACGCAATAGAAAGCTATTTTGTGTGGATACCAAAATACCGTTATCAATTATGGGATCTAGGACAATATGAAACTTTAACAGCAATAGATGAAAGTAAAGTACATGAAATACCAATTATCTTTGGTGATTACAATACAAGTGATTCGGTAGATGGAGAATGTACAACACCAATGGAAAGTGGAGCAACAGGTAATTGTCAAGCAGGAGATTACATGACACACCCAGCCTTTATAAGTATACCAAGTACAGGCTTTTGGGTTGGCAAGTTTGAAGCTGGCACAACATTAACATCAGATTATAATGTCAGAAATGGAGAAGCCATCCAAATCAAACCAAATGTAAGTTCCTGGCGAAGTATTCAAGTAGCCAATGCCTTTTATACAAGTTATGATTACAAAAGAAATTTAGATAGCCATATGATGAAAAATACAGAGTGGGGAGCAGTAGCCTATTTACAACACAGTGTTTATGGATCACAAG
>ERZ1643251.3727-NODE-3727-length-13825-cov-5.146623_pt1 | contig 13825 bp, 7 predicted proteins | sample MGYA00579261_ERZ1643251 | MGnify/ENA primary metagenome ERZ1643251 (study PRJEB29033, sample SAMEA4952267) | chicken gut metagenome | biome: Broiler Chicken; feature: Gastrointestinal Tract; material: Caecum | place: Ireland | collected 2018 | study: Broiler... | reverse complement strand
GCTTCCACCGAATCCGAAGCTGCTTCTTCCGAGGCTGCTTCTTCCGAGGCTGCTTCCTCTGAGGCCGCTTCTTCCGAGGCTGCCACCGCCGAGGCTGCGTCCGGCACCGTGCTGAGCCATGACGAATACATGGCCGCCGATCTGGACAGCCAGGTCACCATCGAAGCCTACGTCCAGGCCAAGCAGGCCTGGTACGCCGAGCAGTCCACGGCCACCGTTTACCTGCAGGATCAGGACGGCGCTTATTTTGCCTATGACATGGCTTGCTCCGAGGAAGACTACGACAAACTGACCGAGGGCACCTGCATCCGCGTCACCGGCTTCAAGAGCGAGTGGAGCGGTGAGGTCGAGATCGTGGACGGCACCTTTGAATTCGTGGACGGCGCCGACACCTTCGTGGCCGAGCCCCTGGACGTCACCGAGCTGCTGGGCACCGATGAGCTCATCGACCATCAGAATGAGCTGGTCGCCTTCAAGGGCCTGACCGTGGAACCCAGCACCGATGGCAACGGCAACGAGGCTGCTTTCCTGTACAAGGACAACGGCTCCGGCACGGACGGCGATGACCTGTACTTCAACGTCTCCAGCAATGGCCAGACCTACACCTTCACCGTGGAAAGCTACCTCTGCGACAACACCACCGAGGTCTACAGCGCCGTGAAGAACCTGCAGATCGGCCAGACCATCGACGCCGAGGGCTTCCTCTACTGGTACGAGGGCGCCAACCCCCACATCACTTCGGTCACCGTCGCCGGCTGATCGGACACAACCGCAATTTCTATGGGCGGCACAGCTTGGGCTGTGCCGCCCTTTGTGGTATACTGGACCCAAAAGGAGGGAACTGCCATGCGGATCGTCACACTCATCGAGAACACCCCCGGCGCACCGGGCTGTGCCCACGAACATGGCCTGAGCCTGTACATCGAAACCGGACACCACACCCTGCTGCTGGATACCGGGGCCACCGGCGCCTTTGCGGACAATGCCGCCGCCCTGGGACTGGACCTGTCCCGGGTGGATACGGTGGTGCTCAGCCACGGACACTATGACCATGCGGGAGGACTTTTGCGCCTGGTGGAACTGGCCCCCGGCGCCGCCGTGTACATGCAGCGGGGGGCCGGACGGGATTTCTACCACGGGGACCGGTATATCGGCATCGACAAAACCATCCTGGGTCTGCCCCGCCTCCATTTGCTGGACGGGGACTGCCGCCTGGACGACGAGCTGTTCCTCTTTGCCGGCATCACGGGACGGCGGTTCTGGCCCCGGAGCAACCTGGAACTGCGGGTGGCGGAACCGGACGGTCATCTGGTGCAGGATGATTTTTCCCATGAGCAGTGTCTGGTTCTTTCCCAGAACGGGCAGCATATCCTGCTGTCCGGCTGTGCCCACAGTGGCATCCTGAACATTCTGGACCGTTACCGGGAATTGTTCGGTGACGACCCCGATGTGGTCATCAGCGGCTTCCACATGAAAAAAGCCGACCCCTACACCGATGCCGAGTGGCAGACCATCGAGGAAACCGGCCGGGCGCTGCAAGGCTACCGGCACACCCGGTTTTTCACCGGCCACTGTACCGGCAAGCCCGCCCAGGAGCGGCTGCAGGAAATTCTGGGGGACCGGCTGCGGCCGCTGCACAGCGGCGAGGCCCTGGACCTGTGATGCCAAGACCCGGCAAAGTTTGCGACTTTGCCGGGCTTTTGTTGTAAAAACGCAAAAAAATAATAAAAGGACGGCAAGATTTCTGTTGCTTTTTGAACAGGGTATGCTACAATGGAATAAAAATAACACTTGTTACAAAAAACATGAAAAGGAGGGCGTCATGCCGCGTTCCAAGCAAGTGGAAAAGCAGGATATCCTGCACGCCGCCACCGAGGTGATCCGTGCAAAAGGGCAAAACGCCCTGACAGTGCGCAACATTGCGGCGGAACTGGGGTGTTCCACCCAGCCGCTGTACTATGAATTCGAGAACATCGACCATCTGCGGGCAGAACTGCTGCCCTATGTGCGGCAGCAGTATCTGCAGTTCCGATTCAGCAATTACAAGGAATTCGGGCGGCATTTCCTGAATTTTGCCCGGCGGGAAAAGGAACTGTTCCGCTTTGTGTATTTACGGCGCCGGGAGCGGGGCGAAACGCTGCTGGATGACATCAACTACGACCAGACCATCCGCCTGCTCTCCCAGAACCTGGAGATGGATGTGGAAACCGCCCGCCGTATGCACTACCAGATGCAGTTCCGCTGTTACGGGCTGGGGGTCATGCTGGCCACCGACTACTGCGAAATGACCGACGACCAGATCGAGCGGGAACTGACGGAGTATTACCAGATCATTCTGCGCCATTACAAGGGCATCACCGACGACGGGCAACTGCAATACTGGCTGAACCGCTCCCGCAACCTGATTCTGTAACCGGCGGCCGGTCAGCGGGTACCGTCCGCCATCCTCCCCGCAAAACGCCTGCCGGGCCCTGGGCCCGGCGGGCGTTTTGTGTAAAAAAGGAATTGACAGTCCGCTGCGCATTTTCTATAATACCGTAGGAAATTTGGTAATGAATGAGGCGTAGGAAGATGAAAAGCGGTCTGGGGCAGCGGGTGGCTGCCTTTTTCAAGCGGGAAACGGTGTTGTGCATTGCGGCGTTGCTGGCCATCCTGTCGGTGGCGTTCAACCCGCCCCGTGCGGCCTATGCGGGGTATATCGACTGGGAAACCCTGGCCATGCTGTTCAGCCTCATGGCCGTCATGAAGGGCTTCCAGAAGGCCGGACTGTTTGTCTGGCTGGGCAACCGCCTGCTGCGCCACACCGACACCACCCGCAAAATGCTCTTTGTGTTGGTGTTCCTGCCCTTTTTCTGCAGCATGGTCATCACCAACGACGTATCCCTCATCACCTTTGTGCCCTTTGCCCTGGTGGTGCTGCACATGGCGGGGCAGGACTGGCTGGTGGTGCCGCTGGTGGTGCTGCAGACGGTGGCGGCCAACCTGGGCAGTATGCTCACCCCCATGGGCAACCCCCAGAATCTTTACCTCTATACCAAATCCGGCATGAGCTTTTTCCAGCTGGTGGGGCTCATGCTGCCCTACGCGGCGCTGTCGGCGGTCTGCCTGGCATTGCTGATTTTGCGGTGCGAGTCGGTGCCGGTACAGGCCGCCCCGGTGCAGAGCAAACTGGCGCCGCCCCGCACCCTGGCGGTGTACGCTGTGGGGTTTGGGCTGTGCCTGCTGGGGATCTTTGACGTGGTGCCGCCCCTGGTCATTGCAGCCATCGCAGCGGTGTTTTTGCTTTTCTACGACCGGCAGGTGGTGGCCAAGGTGGATTATTCGCTGCTGGGCACCTTTATTGCGTTCTTTATCTTTATTGGCAACCTGGGCAGCGTGGCCTGGTTCAAGGCGTTCATCGCTTCGGTGCTGGAAGGCCATGTGGTGGCGGTGTCGGTGCTGGCCAGCCAGGTCATCAGCAATGTGCCCGCGGCGCTGCTGCTCTCCGGTTTTACCACCGACTGGCAGGGACTGCTCATCGGCTGCAACCTGGGTGGTCTGGGAACGCTCATTGCGTCAATGGCCAGCCTGATCTCCTACAAGCTGGTGGCCCAGAACAGCCCCGAACGGCGCAACACCTACCTTGTCTGGTTCACCCTGTGCAACGTGGGCATGCTGGCATTGCTGCTGCTTTTGTATTGGATTTTATAAAAAATTCTCCCCGGTCCCCGCAAGGACCGGGACTTTTTTTGCACATTTTGCACAGAAAATATACAGGAAAATGTGCAATCAATCTATTTCTGACGGGATACAAAAGTGTTATAATAGTAAAAATTGACTTTTTGCACCCCGGTGTGGAAAAGTGTGGTTTGGTAAGCATGGAAAAGCGGAAAAAACCGCTTTTTTGTTGTGAGATAAGGGGAGGTTTGTCATGAAAAAACGTTTGCTCAGCGTCTTGCTGGCATGGTCGGTCCTGATGGGCGCCCTGCCGGTTTATGCGCTGGAAGATACGTCGACGGCGGTCCCTGCCGCGTCGGCGCAGGAGATGGCCACCGTGGAAACGGCGGACCCGCTCCAACAGGAGCCTGCGGCAACGCAGCAAGAATCGCAGAACGAGCAGGAGTCTGCGGCAACGCAGACCCAGCAGGAGACACAGGACCAGGCGGCTGCGTCCCAGGAGGATGGGCCCCAGGAAGAAGTGTTTGAGGTGGAGGTTACGGTAGACACCTCCGACGCGGATCTGCCCGATAACGACGAGCTGTTTGCCCTCTATCTGCAGCAGCAGATGTACCCCGACCGCGTACCTTCCACGATGGCCAACTGGGGCCGCACAGAGGATGTTCTGAATGCGGACGAGCTGGCCATCTACAACACCCTCCGGGAATATATCGAGAAGGTGGCCAAGGGCGAAGTGAGCAGCACGGAAGAGATTCCGCTGCCCTTTGAACACACCTGGACCTATGAGGAGCTGGGACTCAAGGACAAGGATGACGAGAATCTCGAAAAAGCTGTGACAACGGCGGTGGACCAATTGGTGGACACCCGTCTGCTTTTGAACTGCCTGCTGGTGGATTGTCCGGCCGACCTGTATTGGTTTGACAAGACTGTGGGAATCAGCACCCCGTACTCTTATTTGGCAAGTTCCAGCGGTGTGAAGGTGTACAACAGGCGGGCAAGCCTTGCTGTCGTCCAGGCCTACAGCGACGGTACGCTCTATGGGGTGGATACAACCAAAACCGGTGCGGCCCAGACGGCCCTGGCCAAGGCTCAGGAGATTGTGTCCCAGAACAAGGACAAAACCACCTATCAAAAACTGCTGGCCTACAAGGACGCCATCTGTGAGCTGACCAGCTATAATACTGCTGCTGCCAATGGCGGTGCGTCCTACGGCGATCCCTGGCAGCTGATTTACGTCTTTGACGGGGATCCCTCCACCAACGTGGTCTGTGAGGGCTATTCCAAGGCCTTCCAGTACCTGTGCGATCTGTCCGGCATTCCCTGCTACACCGTCACCGGTGTCATGCAAGGCGGCACCGGCGCGGGCCGTCATATGTGGAACATCGTACCGCTGGACGGCAAAAACTATCTGGTGGATGTGACCAACTGCGATGCAGGCGCCACCGGCTACCCCGACCTGCTCTTCCTCAAGGGTGCCACGGGAAGTGTGGAAAATAGCTACGTGGTCCATGGAATCACCTATACTTATGATGCGGATATCATCGACCTCTATAACACAGATATCCTCACCCTGTCCGATACCGACTATGATCCCAATCAGACGGTGCACACCCACAGCTACGATGCCGACGGCTTCTGTGAATGCGGATTCTACCAGCCGGCAGAACTGCAGGACGGGGTCTATCAGATCGGGAACGCCGGCAACTTCTTCTGGTTTGCGGCGCTGGTGAACGGCGATACCACCCATGCGGAATTTGACGCAAAGGATATTACCGCCGACGCCGTCCTCACCCAGGACATTAACCTGCAGGACAAAGCATGGACTGCCATTGGCAAGACTAGCGTCAACAACACCTACGAGGGAACTTTTGACGGCCAGGGCCATACCATTTTCAACATGAATGCGCAAGAAGCCTCTGATTCCCTCTTCGGCAGCGTAGGCGGCGACGGCGTAGTGGAAAACCTGGTTCTTGCCAGCGTGACGGCAGGCAGCACCGTGATGGGCGGTATCGCGAATGAAAACCGCGGTACCATCCGCTGCTGCGGCAACCTAGCCAACCTGTCCACCCAGGGCAACTATGCGGGCGGTATTGCCCATGGCAATGAGGTGGGTGGCCGGATTGAAAACTGCTACAATCTGGGTACTATCACCAGCCAGGAAACGGTAGGAGGCATCGCCGCTACCAACAACGGCACCATCACCGGCTGCTACAGCATGGGTACCATCCAGAGCAGTTCGGACAGCCGGTATGTGGGAGGCATCGCAGGTGTGAACTGGCCCTATGCCCAGGTTACCGATTGCTGCTACCTGGACACCACCGCAGATGCCGGCGAAGGCGAGGGCAGCTTTGTGAAGGGGGGAGCTACCCCCCAGCATCAGGACGCTTTTGCCAGCGGCGAAGTGACCTACCTGCTCAACGGCAAAAAACCCGGCGAGGCCAACGTCTGGCGCCAGAACCTGGACAACGGTCAGACGCGGGATGAACGTCCGGTACTTTCCGCCGACCACGGCATCGTCTATGCCGTCACCGGCGGCTATTCCAATACCGAGGAACAGGCACCCCAGGACCAGGAACAGGCCGCACTGACCGTTTCCGGCTGGCAGCAGAAGCCCGCCTACGGGGATGTGTTTGCGCTGTCCGTCACGGGCGGCAGCGGCAGCGGTGCCCTCCGCTGGAGCTGTGACGGTCCGGTGAAACTGGTGGAAGGCACTGACCCCGCCAGTGTATCCGTCCAGGTCACCGGCGTGGGGGACTTCTCGGTGACCGTCACCAAGGCCGGCGATGCCACCTATACCGAAACCTCCACCACCCTGGCGGGTACGGCTTCGGCCAGAGCCCTTACGGTGGAAAGTGTCACGGCGGAGGACAAGACCTATGACGGTTCGGCCTCTGTGCAGGTGACTGCCGCTGTGTTGGCCACCCCCGTGACGGGGGACGACGTGGCGCTGGACCTGACGGCCCTGCAGGCCACGGTGGACGCCGCGGATGCCGGTGCCTACCAGGCAATCCACCTGAATAACCTGCAACTCACCGGCGCAGCTGCCGGAAATTATACCATCCCGTCCTTCTGTGTGGTGGCGGGTAACGTGACCATCGCCCAGGCGGCGGCACCGCAGCTGAGCGAGCAGACCGTGCAGTATTTTGTCACCGAAACGGGTGAAAAGACCCTCTCGGTGGCCGGCCTGATGCCCGAGGATGCCGGCACGCTGACCTACGCGGCCGGCACCAAGCAGGATGACAACAACCTGGTCACTGACTGGTCGGTGGCTGCAGACGGCACCGTGCGTTACACGTTGTCCGGTCAGGGAACGACGGGGGCTACCGCCGTGTTGCCGGTGGTCATTTCCTCCACCAACTACCAGGACGCCACCGTGCGGGTGGTGCTGACCGTGGAGGCCCTGCAGGTGCCCGTGGTCAGTGCGGAAGCGTACACCAAAGTTTATGACGGCCAGCCCGTCACCGTGGACCAGCTGAAAACTACCGCAGATGTGCCGGGCAGCTGGGCCTGGGAGGGGAAAGCGCCCCGGAACGTGGCGGATTCCGGCGAAAAAGTGCTGGCCTTCATGCCCGACGACACCGAAACCTATACCTCTGTGGAGGTACGGGTCTGGGTGACCATCACCAAGGCGGATGCCCAGGTCACCACTAAACCCCAGGCAGTGGCGGACCTGACCTACAACGGCCAGCCGCAGACCCTGATCACGGCGGGCACCGCCGAGGGCGGAACCATCCAGTATGCCCTGACGGAAAACGGCCCCTATTCCGAGGAACTGCCCACGGCCACCGATGCCGGGGCGTACACCGTCTGGTACAAGGTGGCAGGCGATGCCAACCACGCGGATATCGCGGCTGTGGCGCTGAAAAATGCCATTGCCAAGGCGGATCCCACCGTTCCCACCGATACGTTGACGGCTGCTTACGGGGATACCCTGTCCGAAGTGGCCCTGCCCGAAGGCTGGGCCCGGAAGGACGCCGGGACCTCTGTAGGCAATGTCGGTGAAAATGTCTTCCCGGCTGTATACGCCGGCGACAAAAATTATAAAGATGCCGAAGCGGACCTGACCGTGCAGGTCCTGCCCGTAAGCCTCGAGGGCGCCCGGGTCACGGCGGATACCGACACCTTTGTGTACAACGGTGCGGAGCAGCAGCTCACCGGTATCCGGGTGATCCTGCCGGATGCATCCGGCACGGAGCTGCAGGCCGGAACGGACTTCACCGTGACCGACGCGTCCGCCAAGGATGCCGGCAGCTACCAGGCTACCCTGCAAGGCAAGGGCAACTACACGGGAACCCTGGTGTACGGTTATACCATTCAACCCAAAAAGATTGCGGCCCAGGTGACGGCAGAGGATAAAGTGTATGACGGCACCACCGATGCCACGGTGACAGCCACGGCAGATACCGGTGTGGCAGGGGAGTCCCTGACCATCACCGGCCTGAAGGCCGCCTTTGCCCGCAAGGACGTGGGCGAAAACCTGACCGTCGCGGTGGATGCCGCCGGGGCTGCCTGGAACAACGGCAACTATGTTCTTACCTTCCCCGAAACCGTCACGGCTTCCATCGCCCCCGCTGCCTACACCTATGCCGGTGTGGCCGACCAGCCGGTGAAGATCGGCAACGGTCTGGACACCGTCAATGTGGCCGCCACCGCCGCCGGTGTGGCCGGTGAGACACTCCGGGGCACCGTGGCCTGGTATGCGGACGAAGCTCATACCCGGCAGCTGCCCGCAGACTATGTCTTCTCCGGGCAGGAGGGGGAAAAGATGACCCTGTACTGGGTCTTTACCCCCGATCCGGCATACACCAACTATTCCTCTGCGCCGCAGACCGGCAGCACCGTCTTTGCGCTGGATGCCAAGGCAGTGCCTCAGGTCAGCGCCCTGGGTGTGACCAAAACCTACGACGGAAAAACCGTCACGCTGGCAGACCTGAAGCCCGAGGCCTCGGTGCCCGGCACCTGGGCCCTGGATGCGGGTACTCCGGAACTGAAAAATGTCGGGGAGTACAGCGTTGTGCTGCATTTTACCCCTGATGCTACCCGGGATTACACCACAGCCAGCATTATGGTCACCGTGAAAGTGGAGCCGCGGCTCTTTACGGTGGGACTGGAGCTTTCCAGCAACCAGATTACGACCGAGGAGAACCTGCCCACCGCCCGCCTGGTGTGGAGCGGTGCACTGGAAGGGGAGGATATGACCTTCGACCAGGAAGCCACCTTTACCGGCTGGCCGGAGAGCAAGAAGGCTGGGTACTATTCCATCCACTGGGCCAACTGCCAGGAGATGATGCAGAGCCTGATGGCCAAACCGGCAGCCGTCAACTACCGGTTCCAGATCGGGGAATATGCCCTGCTGACCGTGACACAGGCCACCCTGCTGCCCGACAGCGACGAACGGTTCCGCCTGGAATCCACCGAGGGGCTGCCCTATGTGCCCCATGTCCTGCAGGAAGCGGGCTTCCCCACCAGCCAGGCTGTACTGGAAGAAATGTTCAAGTACGCGGTCCAGCAGCTGTCCGGGGTTACCCTGCAGAATACCGTTCTGCACGATGTGAAACTCTACTACAGCGCGGACGGCGGCAAGACCTGGACGCAGGCCACCAAGGAAAACTTCCCGGCAGAAGGTATCCGGGTGACCCTGCCCTATCCCGACGGCACCAATGCCACCGATTTTGATTTTGTGGTGACCCATATGCTCACCACCGGCACCCCCGGTGCGGTGGAAACCCTGGCGGTGACCAAGGCGGAAAACGGCCTGCAATTCACCGTGCACAGCCTGTCGCCCATTGCCATCAGCTGGCAGAAGCGCACCGAGCAGACGGCACAGGCTGAGGAAGAAACCACGACCTCCGGCAAGGATTCCGGCAGCAGCCCTGCCGCCACGCCCGCACCCCAGGCCGCTGCGTCCTCCGGCAACACGCCGTATTACACTTGCCCGGCCTGCGGATACCACAACTGGACCGCCACCGACGAGGGCTACCGCTGCGATCACTGCGGTTATCTGGAATCGGTGAAGCAGTTGTCCGGCTACGGCAACGTGCAGGGCATCTATGAGCCCAAGTCCGGCAGCAGCGCGGGCGGTGGTGCTTCCACCATTGCCCAGACCGGCGACGACAGCAACCCGGCCCTGTGGGGCGTGCTGCTGGTGGCCAGTGCCCTGGCGCTGGGTGGTCTGACACTCTACCGCCGTAAACGCAATCACTGAGGATAACCCCGCAAGGGGGGACCTCCTACACCAGACAAAGCCCCGGCCCCCGGCCGGGGCTTTGTTATTGGTCTCTTTTCAATCTGGCAAAAAAATGCTATACTGAAACGAAATCGAGGAAGGGAAAAGAGGTCTGTACATGAAAGGAAAACTGAGTATAGCGGTGTTGGTGTTGGCCACACTGCTCTGGGCGTTGCCGGTCGCGGCGGCGGAACTGCCCGCCACCGGAGAGACAGCGCTTGCGGCCACGGCGGAAACCGCTGTGCCGGAGCAGGGGACACCGGCACAGCCCCAACCGGAGGAAAAGACACTGCGACTGCAGGTGGGAGCCACCGAAACGGACCAGGCTGACGGGGATGCGCTGTTCGGCGAGTATCTGCAGCGGCTCATGTATCCGGACCGGGCGCCGTCTACCCTGTCCAACTGGGGCGAGGATACCATCTACCTGAACGAGAAGGAACGTCAGGTTTATGACGTGTTCAAAACCTTGTGCACCGAGGTGGCGGACGGCAAGCGGACCGAGACCAACAACTGGTGGATCCCGGTGGAGGCCACGGTGCAGCTGGAAGGCCGTACCGAGGAGGAAGCACTGCTGTCGCTTGTGGATTTTTACAAGGTAACTGTGGCCTCGTATTGGAGTTGGGGCTACGAACTGTATTGGCGCAATACCGGTTCTTTTCCTTGTGAGTACTTCTATGACGTGTCCGGTGATACCCTTACGCTGCAGGGGCTTCGCGTAGGGGTTGTTGTGTCGGTGGACTATCGTGTTCAACCGGACGACCTCTACCATGTGAATCCCGAAAAAACGGGGGCCGCCCAAAAGGCGGTGGAAAACGCCCGGCAGATTGCGGCCTCTTACGAGGGAAAAACAGATTATGAAAAGCTCAAGGGCTTTCTGTACACTATCTGTGATATGGTAAGTTATGACTGGGAAAGTCTGGAAGCCGATATTTATGGGGATCCCTGGCAGCTGGTCTCTGTCTTTGACGGGGATCCCAATACCAATGTGGTCTGTGAGGGCTATGCCAAAGCCTACCAATACCTGTGTGACCTGGCAGGTATTCCCTGTTATCTGATGATAGGGGACGTGATTGTGGACGACCAGGGGCCCGGCGTTGGCCACATGTGGAACAACGTAATCCTGGATGGAAAAACCTACCTGGTCGATCCCACCAACTGCGATTCCGGGAACATAGGCATGCCGGATCAGCTGCTTTTGCGCGGCGCGGCGCGCAATGCGGACGGCAGCTACGATATCTACACTTTTGTGAACGGTTGGGAGTATAAGGTTCACTATGCCCTGGAAGACTACAGCGAGGGCGGCGGGCTTATGGACCAGCCGGCCTTCCTGCTGTCCGAGGAGGATTACCCCCGTACGTGGAAAAAAGCGATGAGAGATCTGCCGGAAGTGGTGAGCTACGGGGATGAATTCTCGCAAATGCTGTGTGGTACAACGGAAGAACCCGACTGGAGTACCAGTGGTTGCGCCGTGGTGTACGGCAACGGCTGGGTGGCCATTACCGGCATCGGGGATTTCAGCATCACGGCTACCCTCTCCGACGGGAGCAGCTACACGGTGTCCGGCACGGCAGTTCCGCGCAAGATGACCCCCACGGTGGCTACGGCCCAGAACAAGACCTATGACGGCAGCGCGGCCGTCACCGTCACCGATGTGCCGCTGGAGGGCGTCATCAGCGAAGGGGAAGTGTCGGTGGACCTCAGCGGTGTCACCGGGACCCTGTCCGGTGCTGATGCCGGCCACTACGATACCCTGACCCTCCAGGGACTCAAACTGACCGGCCGCCGGGCGGACTGCTATACCATCGACGACACCGTCCAGGTGGCGACCGATGTGACGGTGGAACAGGCGACTGCCCCGACGGTGCCGGAGCAGACGGTACAGCAGGCAACGGACTATGCCGGCACCGGGAAGGTGTCGCTGGCCGGATGTCTGCCCGACGACGCCGGAACTCTGACTTACGAGGCCGGCACGGCCCGGGACCCGGCAGGCATTGTACAGAGATGGACGGTGGACGGCGAAGGCAACGTCACCTACACGCTGGCGGGTACCGGCACGGAAACCCGTGCGGTGCTGCCGGTTACCGTGCGCTCGGCCAACTATGCGCCGGTCACGGTGTCGGTGGTGTTTACCCTTTCCGCCACGGCAGGGGAGAGCACCCCTGCGCCGGAGGTGACGCCCACGCCGGAAGTGACCCCCGCGCCGGGGTTTACCCCGGTACCGGAGCAAACCGCCCGGCCCACGGCCTCCCCGGTGCCTGCCGCCACGCCCGCGCCTGCGGCTGCCACAGCGGCACCTACCGCTGCACCGGCTTCGGCGGCTGCCCGGGTGACCGCTACGATTCCCCAGACCGGCGACGACAGCAACCCGGCGCTGTGGGTGGTACTGCTGGCGGGCAGCGCCCTGGCACTGGTAAGCCTGGCGGCGCTTCGCCGCAAAGGCATCCGCTGAAAAACAAAAGCAAAAGGGACGCGGAACCGTTGGGTTCCGCGTCCCTTTTTGGATAGCGAACAAATCAGTAGACCAGCAGCTTCTGGGCCAGATAATTCAGGAAGAACAGCCCCACGTCCACCGGAATCTTGGCAGCCAGCGCGGGGGTGCCGACGGGCAGCAGGACCGCCAGACGGGCCACCAGCAGAGCACTGGCCAGCGTTTTGAGCACTGTGATGACGGTGTACAGGCTGGCCGAACGTCCATGGGCGGTGTGGCTGTGGAACACCAGAAAGTAGTTGAGCAGGTAGTTGCACAAAGAGGAAACCACCCGTGCTGCCACGGTGGCGGCCAGAATGGCCGGCGCTTCGTCCAGAAAGGGCCGCAGCACCGAACACAGCAGTGTGAAGGCGCTCAGGTCCACCACGCTGGAAGAGAGGGAAGAAGCAGAAAACTTGCCAAAGGCGCGCACGGCGGCCGCTTTGCCGGAACCCATGGAGGAACATCCTTTCCAAAAATCAAAAAGCCGTGCAGGCATTGCGGGCCAGCAGGGCAAAAAATCACGTACAACGGTGAGTATAAAACTTTTACAGGCAAAAGTCAACCGCCCCACTCCTGAAAAAGTGGGGCGGTTTTTCTTTCAGGTAAGCAGCCGATACACCAGGCAGGGACGTCCGCCGGTGCCGTAGTTCATATCGCCGGACACCTGCCCTTCCTGGGCCAGGTGCCCCATATAACGCCGTACCGTCACTACCGAAAGTCCCGACGCGGCGGCAATTTCCTCGCAGGTGAAGGCATGACCGGGGTTGGTGCGCATACAGGCCAGCACCCGTTCCTGGGTCTGGGGCTGCATGCCCTTGGGCAGGGTAGCCGCAGAGGGCGGCGCCGTGTGCAGCAGATTGTCCAGAGCGTTCTGGTCCAGGCTGCCCGCCCGCATGGCGGTGCGCCGGCGGCAGAAGGCGTCCAGCGCCCGGCAGAACCGTTCGTAGGCAAAGGGTTTGACCAGGTAGTCCACCACCCCCAGCCGGGTCAGCGCTTCCACGGTGGCTGCGTCGTTTGCGGCGGTGATCATGATCACGTCGGACTCCACCCCGGCAGCGCGGATGGCCCGCAAAAATTCCAGACCGTTCATCTGGGGCATGTAGAAATCCAGGATGATCAGGTCCGCCGCGTTGTGCCGCAGCCAGTCCAGTGCCCGCCGGGGCTGGCCGAAGGACTGGACCACCGTGAAACGGCCGTCCCGCTCGGCATAGCGGCGGTTCAGCTCGGTGATCATCGGATCGTCTTCCACAATCAAAACGGAATACATGGTTTGCCTCTTTCTTATTGGGGTTCCGCCGGGTTGGGGCGGAAGGTGATGATGAAGGAACTGCCCACGCCCTGGGTGGATTCCACCCGGATCTCGCCCCCGTAGGCGTCCACAATGCTCTTGACCAGGAACAGCCCGGTGCCGTGCCCCTCACCCTTGGAGGTGCTGCCCCGCTCAAAGATGTGTTCCCGTACTTCCTCGGGCA
>ERZ1643251.3725-NODE-3725-length-13831-cov-32.378267_pt1 | contig 13831 bp, 15 predicted proteins | sample MGYA00579261_ERZ1643251 | MGnify/ENA primary metagenome ERZ1643251 (study PRJEB29033, sample SAMEA4952267) | chicken gut metagenome | biome: Broiler Chicken; feature: Gastrointestinal Tract; material: Caecum | place: Ireland | collected 2018 | study: Broiler... | reverse complement strand
CCATTGAGGAACTGGACGAGTCCGTACTGAACCGGCTTATCAGCAAAATCCTGATTGGCGAGGTCAAGAAGGTGGACGGCCAGAAGGTACAGGAAGTCAGGATTGTTTATAACTTTGTCGGGGAAATCCCGGAGATTGCTGCGTAAGAATTTAAGACCCTCCCCATGCCGGGGAGGGTCTTGCTGCTCATGGGGACAGGAAATTGGTTGTGCCGGTAGAGGTTTCCAAAAGGGTTCAGTTTACTACGTAGGAGTGAGGCAGACACCAGGGCAGATCCTATCCTATGATTCAAGAATTATCTATTAAATTTTTTGTGGACACAGACTGAAAATCAATATGCGGAATATTTTTTTTGATGAACGGGACAATATGCCATCTATGCATTGCTCCTGTCAGGATAACAATTTTCTTATCTTTATTTTCATCAATAATGGATTTAATATTATTATTTATAGCGGATATTCGTACAGGATTCAGATATCCGCTGTAATATAGAAATTTCTCTTTGAACTTAGTCCCTTCAATAATAGAAAGTTCAAACTGTCGCTTCAGATATACCAGCTGATCCCAAGTCAATGAATTCACATCATCCACGGTTCCATAACTTGTGATTGTATCAAGAGACTTATTCAACAAATCAAGAAACTGCGTTTCCCCACGTTTACGTTTCATTAAATGTAACTCACTTGTCACTTTTTTCCTCTCGTTGAGAAAAGTTTGGCGGTTTTCTTTTTGTTCCTGCGGAATCCAGTTGAAAGGAAGTATTATTTTTGTGGATTCAAATATAGACATGACTTCTGGAAATTCCGGGGGATAAAGCTGGTATAATTTTTCTTTTTTTAGCCCCATGTGTTCTTTTACTATCTCAATAGCTATGATGTCTGGAGCAATGGCATTAATTAATTCTATTATATGGTCCATCGTATAGTTAGGATTTGTATTGAGTTTATAATGAATTGAACCAAACAGATAAACTTTGGCCTTTTTTTTGCTCACGTCTATAGAATTGTTGTGTTCCATTAATTTCCCCCTTAAAAGAATTGGTGAAAAAGTCTAATATGGAGTACCTGTTGTTAAATTGTATATCGCAACTGTTCAAGGTTTTATGGTCATCTTGACATCAGCGTTAGTTAATGCTAACCTAAGACAAATCGAGTTTTAGAAAGACTACAATTTGGTATCTCTCCTGTATGTATTTTATCTAAGGAAGGTGTTTTATGAACAACAGTATTGATCAAAACTTAAAAAAATTAGCTGCATCATATTATCGCGGTGAAATGTGTTCCATAACATGTTGCCCTTTTGAATTAAAAGCCGGTGATCATCGAAGTTATCCTACGTTGAAGGACGCCATTATTTTCCCTACTGCGGGTGAAGCAACATTTCAGCTTGACTATCTGTCTTTCCATATGAAACAAGGGAAATGCCTACATGCTTGTCCCGGCAAGCAACTTACCATAATGAATCACGGTTCAACGGTTTTTCGGTATATTGTCATCTACTACAATGGAAAATACCCTATGCTTTTTGAAGCAAGATTGACGAATTATGATTACCTTGTGCTAAAGTTGAATCAGATTCTTTCTTATGAAGAAGGATTGCCGTTAAATTCTTACCGCAAAGAGATTTTGATCGGAGAATTCTTTAAACATCTTTTTGACAGTCTTCAGCCTGTGGATATCACCACAGATGCTGATTTGATGAAGATGACGCTGGATTATATTCATGATAACTATAGCAAAAAGATTACTCTTTCTGCATTGGCAGAACAGGTAGGAACATCCGTTGACCATTTGAGTTACTTATTCAGAAAAAACTTAAATATATGTCCTATTGATTATCTGATTGACTATCGAATTAAGCTGGCAATTCACTTGCTGCAGGATTCTGAAGGAAAAAGTGTATCGCAGATTGCAGAGAGCATCGGATATTCTGACGCAGCCCAATTCAGCCATATCTTCAAGAAAAGAGTTGGTGTTTCTCCCAGCACTCTCAGAGGGCGCTAAAAAACATTTTAGCCGTTCTCTTTTCCCGAACTTCCCAAATCTCTGTCTGCAGACCTATGCAGAACCCTTCCGCCACGGATAGCGGAAGGGTCTTTTCAATCATCCGGTTACTCACCATACAGGAAGTCAGCAAAAACATCCAAAGTAGATATGATTCGGGCACCATATTCCATGACATCAATATAGGCTATTTCCAGAACCCTGCCATTTGCTACAGCGGAAACATCCTGAATTGCATCCTCTGCTAACAGGCTATTCAATTCATCATTTTCATCATCAACATAAATGATGACATCAGGGTTAAGAGATATCAGATTTTCCAACGTCAGTCCGGAACCGCCGGATTCCAACACATTTGTCATGCCAACTGTTTCCAAAAGGATAGAACTCAGGTCAGAAACATAGGCTACAAACGTTCCATCCTGGTAACCTGTCATCAGGATGGCAGTAAGAGCCTCTTTCCCTTCTGCTTCTGTGGAAACCCTTTCCAGTGTTGCGTTCAGCTGTTCCTCCAAAGAATCTGCGTATGCGTTTGCTTCTTCCTGCACATCGAAAATTATCCCGATATTGCGGATATCCTGCAGGATGTTTTCCAAAGATTGGTCAATCACATCCACACTGGATAATTGTGTATACACACCGATTCCCAAGTCAAGATATGATTCCACAGTTCCGACGGCATTGTCTGTAAACATGCGAGTGCTTTTCCCCATAACGATGTCGGGGTCAAGTGCGATAACAGCCTCTTTGGAAATAGTAGTTTTGGGTCCCAAACTGTTCAAAGAAGACAGCCGTTCCGCCAACTCTTCATCCACATCGCTTTCCGGATCAAGGATTCCTACGATTTTGTCTTCCAACCCCAAATCCAACAGTAATTCTGTAATAGAAAGCTGTGTAGATACAATCCTCTCCGGAGCGCTCTCAAAGGTAACGCTTACCACATTGCCGTCTGCGTCATAAATATCAAGGGTCAGCGGATATTCTGTCCGCAAGGATTCCGATGTGGTGTCTTCCGCCTGCTCTGTCCCTGTTTCACCCGTAGACGAAGAATCTTCGATTGATTCATCTGAAGCAGTGCTTCCACATCCGGCCAGAAGGGACAGGGACATAGTGGCAGCCATCAAAATGGCAAGTAATCTTTTTTTCATTGTATAAATGCCTCCTTATATTTGTATGTTTGCGTTTTTTATAGAATTAACTGACAGGCATTTGCTTTTCCAGCGATGCGATGTCCCTCTTATCTGCAGGAGGATCTCTTTTCGCCTGCCTGTCCGGGAGATGATATTGAATCATCATCTGCCCGTTTATGGGGCTGGGGAAAATATCACAGCCAATTCCATAGACCTGTTTGATATTCTCCGGTGTCAACACCTGCGAGGGCTCTCCCTGACAATAAATCTCCCCCTCTTTTACCAGATAAATATAGTCGCAAAACTGGAGCGCCAGATTCAGGTCATGGAGTGCGGTCAGCACACTGACTCCCAGGTTTCGGATGATAGAGAGAATTTCAAGCTGATACCGGATATCCAGATGGTTGGTGGGTTCATCCAAAATCAGCAGCTTTGGCTGCTGGGTCAGCGCCCTGGCAAGGACGACTCTCTGCTTTTCCCCTCCGGAAAGGGTCTGAAAATTCTGATCTTTATAGCCGTACATCCCAACGGTTCGCAATGCTTTTTCTGCCAGGCGGTGATCCTGGGGACTCTCCCGCTGCATCAGTCCCAAGTGGGGTGTGCGGCCCATCAGAACCACATCGTACACCGAGTATTCAAACTGAATCTGATTGAACTGACTGACAACAGATACATCCTGCGCCATGCGCCTGCGGGGGATTTTGTCAATCTCCCGACCATCCAGATATACCGCTCCCGCACTGATCGGCTGTATGCGGTATATTGCTTTCAGGAATGTGGATTTTCCGCTTCCGTTCGGGCCGAGAATTGCGGTACACATGCCTTCCGGCACTTCAAGGGTAAATCCCTTTACAATCTGCTTGCCACGGATCTGAATATCCACTCTTTCTGCATTCAGCTTCATTGCGTGCATCACCTCCTACTCTCCGGAAAAACTGTAGTTGCGGCGCAACAGTATGTAGACGAACACGGGAGCGCCTACCAAAGCTGTGAAGATACCAACCGGCAGTTCCGTATTTTCAATCAGGGAACGAGCGACCGCATCCACCCACATCATGAATATACCGCCCACCAAAACCGTGATCGGAACCAGCCTTTGATGATTTGGGCCGACAACCGCCCGTGAAATATGGGGGATGATCAGCCCCACAAAGCCGATCATGCCACAGTTTGCTACCAGAATGCCGGTAATTAAGGAAATCACACCTAAGTACAATGCCCGGTATACTGACAAATTCATTCCCAGGGTAGCCGCCGCTTCCTCACCCACCAGCAATGTGTTCAGCGGACGGTATTGTGTCAGAAAGAAAATCACGCCCAGAGTCACAACCACAACCGGCAGCCAGATGTTGTCCCATCCTGCGCTGGCAAGGGAACCCATAGTCCAGAACTTAATTGTCATGTTTCCTTCAGAGTCCCCGGCCATGGAAATGATGAAGTTGGAGAATGCCTGGAACAGTGCGTTGGCTACCATTCCGGATAAGACCAGTTTGGCTGGCGTAGCTTTCCCGCCCTTTGATGCCATGGCCAGGACAAAGACGCAGGCGATGGCTGCTCCTGCGAAAGCGGAGAAGCCGGAAATTGTACCGGCCCCCAGAAAAATAGATGCTGTGGCTCCCAGCGTTGCGCCTGCGGAGATGCCTAAAATATATGGGTCTGCCATGGGGTTCTGTACTGTGGCCTGCATGACGGTTCCACACAGGGCCAGTCCGCATCCTGCAGCGAAGCCTAAAATTACCCTCGGCGCCCGCAGAAGCCAGACAACACGATAGACAGTCCGCAGATCATCCGGAATTTCCCCGCCGGTGATGATGAAACGGAGCAGCCGGAAGGTATCTTCAACGGGAATGCGGACAGCGCCCAGGCATAAAACAAAAACAGCAGACACCAAAGTCAATAGAATTAAAACCCCGATAAGAAACGGCAGAGAAGCCTTGCGTTTCTTTTGTATAATCATAGTTCCTCCTTTCATATCCAAACTGGTTAGAATAAGCTAACCAGTTGTTATTATACCAGTTCTCACAAAAAAACAAATGCGATATTCTGCAATATTTGTTTTATTCTGAAATGACCAGCCCCCTATTTCTGTTAAAACAGATAAAAATTTAATCTTTTATCTTATTTGCTACGAATTCATCACTTGACATTGTGGCAAAGAACTGCTTACTCCCGATGAGGTGCGAATGCTGGATAACCGCAAGGCTATCCTGTTCGTCCGGGGGGAACGCCCCATGCTGGACGATAAGTACGACCTCATGCGCCACCCCAACATCAAGCTCACCGAAGATGGCGGCGCTGCGCCCTACGATTACACGCAGGCAAAGGACGCCGCAGACGATCTCGATTATTCCCCGGAGCAGTACGAGGATTTCGAACTGCTGGAACCGGAGGATTTTCTAAAACCATAACCATACACATTGAACTGGAGGAATGCTTCTGAAGAAATCTTTGAGTAAATTTGTTTCCCTGAAAAAGCACAGAAAAGACAGCAAGCCCACAAACGCTCTGCCCCTCGGCAGAAAGGGGCGGTTCGGCTTCTCCGCCTACACCGCCTTGGTGCTGTGCGCCTGCTGTTTTTCCACCACGGCCTTTGCCGCCAACGATCCGCTGGCGGTGGTCAACAACCTTTCTACCTTTATCTTTTCCCTGATCCGCGCTGTCGGCCTCATCCTTTTGGGCTGGGGCGTGGTGCAGGTCGGTCTGTCCTTTCAGAGCCACGATCCCTCCCAGCGTTCCCAAGGATTTCTGACGCTGGCGGGCGGCCTCGTGGTGACGTTTGCGAAAGAAATCCTCGACCTCATCACCGCTTGAAATCCCTTTTCCAGCCGGGGCATCCGAAAGGGTGCCCCATATATTTCTTAAGAAGGAGGTGACCAGCCGGAAACTGGATTATTGATAACTTAAATTCGGCGCTGGGGACATGGAACGACAAGCTGGCAGAAATCTGGACTTTACTCACCCAAGATCCCGCCACCTTCAAGGGCGGCGGGATCTGGCAGGTGATGCTGGATATCAACGGGGCGCTGAAAGCCATTGGGTATGGCCTTTTGGTGCTCTTCTTTGCCATTGGCGTGGTGAAAACCTGTTCGAGTTTTTCCGACTTGAAACGCCCGGAACCGGCGTTTAAGATGTTCATCCGCTTTGCGTTGGCAAAGGCGGCGGTGGGATACGGTCTCGACATCATGCTGGCCATTTTCCAAATCATTCAGGGGATGGTTTCCACCATCATCACCCAATCGGGGCTGTCGGGGAGCAGCGGCACCACGCTCCCGCAGGAGATCATCGACAAGATCAACAACGTGGGGTTCTGGGACAGCATCCCCTTATGGGCGGTGACCCTGTTGGGCGGCCTGTTCATTACGGTGCTGTCGTTCATCATGATACTGACGGTGTATAGTCGGATGTTTAAACTCTATATGTACACCGCTATCGCGCCCGTTCCCATGTCCACTTTTGCTGGAGAAACCACCAGCAATGTGGGCAAAAACTTCCTGCGTTCCTATGCCGGGGTATGTCTGGAAGGGGCTATCATCGCCCTTGCCTGTATTATCTTTTCCGTTATGGCGGCTTCTCCGCCAGCGGTTGATCCTAACGTCTCAGCCGTTACCGCTGTTTGGAGCTACGTGGGCGAGCTCATCTTTAACCTTTTGGTTTTGGTGGGCGCTGTGCGGATGAGCGACCGGATCGTCAAAGAATTATTGGGGCTGTAAGGTTCCGCATAAAAGGAAACAGGCCCTGCGGCAAAACGCAGAACCTGTTTGGTTACTCGTAATCTAAAATCCATTGCAGAAGCCCCTGCCGGTCTGTTTCACCGGAAGCCACAGCAAGAATGACGTCAATCAGTTCCTGCTGTTCATAGCAGAGCTCTATCCCATTTACAGCCAGAAAAACCAGCATGGCATGAGCGCCGATCCGCTTGTTGCCGTCCACAAAAGGGTGGTTGCAGACAAGCCCGAAGCCCAGCTGCGCCGCTTTCGCCTGCAGGGATGGATAGACTGGTTCTCCGCCGAAGGTTTGGAACGGAGCCGCCAATGCGGATTCCAGCAGCCCTTCGTCCCGGACCCCGTCGCTGCCGCCGAACTCCTTTATCAATGCGGAATGCAGGGCAAGGATCTGTTTTTGCGATAAGGTTTTCATTTCGCCAGTTCCTCGTAAGCATGGCGGTTTTTGGCGATTAGACGTTTAGATACAGCCAGAATATCCTCATCCTCTGCCAGTTGTTCCTGCTCCGCCTGACTGAACTCCACCAGCACATAACGGGGGACATTGTTCTTTAAAATAACGGCTGCCCCGTTTTCATCTACCAGACGGGCGACACGGGAAAAGTTCTGATTGGCTTCTGTGATGGAAACTAGATTTTTTGTGTTCACAGTCATACACAACACCTCCTATTTCTATTATACTCAAAAATAGGAGAAATACAACCTATTTTTTCAAAAAAGAAAGGAGCCGTTATGGAAGTAAAAGTACCAAAGGAAATCCGGGATTATCAGGAGTCCATCTTTTTCGGGCTTTCCACCCGGCAGTTTCTCTGTTCCCTGCTGGCGGTGGGCGCCGCTGTAGGGCTGTATTTTGGACTGCGCCCGTTGGTGGGCAGCGAGGAAGTCGGCTGGATGTGCATCCTCGGAGCCGCACCCTTCGCAGCCTGCGGATTTTTCAAATACCACGGGATGACAGCGGAAAAGCTGGCTTGGGCGTGGTTCAAATCGGAATTCCTGTATCCCAAAAAGCTGGTGTTCCAGTCCGAAAGCCTCTACTATGAAGCCATGAAGGACGCCCTCGCAGAGGGGGAAAAGCCTCTCCGCAAGCGGAAAAAACGCAAGCCCCAGCCGCCGGCTGGGAAAGAACAATAACCTTTTCATTTCTCCTATCGAAAGGACGGATGCCTATCATCAAAACGCTTACCAAAGCAACGAAATTAGAGAAAGAGAAATTCACCATTCCAAAGTCCGTACAGGACGCCATCCCCATCCAGCGTGTTTGGCCGGATGGGATTTTTCAGGTGGGGAGCCGGTTCTCCAAAACCTTCTCCTTTACCGATATCAATTACAGCGTCGCCAGCAAGGAAGATAAAACGGCGATGTTCCTCGACTACTCGGAATTATTAAACTCGCTGGATTCCGGGGCCTCCGCCAAGATTACCATCAACAATCGGAAGGTCAACAAAGAGGAATTTGAGAAATCCCTGCTGCTTCCCATGCGGGAGGACGGGCTGGACCATTACCGGAAAGAGTACAATGAAATGCTGCTCTCCAAAGTAACCGGCACCAATAACAGCGTGGTGCAGGATCGCTACATCACCATCACGGTGGCGAAGAAAACCATCGACGAGGCCCGCACCTATTTTGCCCGTGTAGGCACCGACCTCATTACCCACCTTTCCCAGCTTTCCTCCATAGGAAGGGAACTGGATATCGGAACCCGCCTGCAGATCTTCCGGGATTTCTTCAAGGGGAACGAACCCGCCGCCTTTGCCTTCGACTTGAAGGAGTACATGAAGAAGGGGCACAGCTTCAAGGATTGGCTTTGTCCCGATTCGATGGAATTCCAAAAAGACCATTTCCGCTTAAACGACCGCTGGGGTCGAGTTTTGTATTTACAGGATTACGCCAGTTACATCAAGGATTCCATGATTGCCGAACTCTGCGACATGGACCGCAGCCTGATGCTTTCCATTGATATTTTAACGGTTCCCACCGACGAAGCTGTCCGGGAAATCCAGAACAAGCTACTCGGTGTAGAAACCAATGCGGCCAACTGGCAGCGGAAGCAGAATGCCGCCAATAACTTCTCGGCTGTCCTGCCCTACGACATGGAGCAGCAGCGGAAGGAAACCAAAGAAATGCTGGACGATTTGACAAACAGGGATCAAAGGATGATGTTCGGGCTGGTGACCATGGTCCATCTGGCCGATACCAAGGAACAGCTGGACAGCGATACCGAAACCATCCTCACCATTTCCCGCAAGCATCTGTGCCAGATGAGCGTCCTGCGCTGGCAGCAGAAGGATGGGCTGGATACCGTCCTCCCTTACGGCCTGCGGAAAATTCAGGCGATGAGAACTCTCACCACCGAATCCACCGCTGTGCTGATTCCTTTCCGGGCACAGGAAATCCTCCAGAACGGCGGTATCTATTACGGGCAGAACGCTGTCAGTAAAAACATGATTGTTGCCGACCGAAGGAAGCTGCTCAACGGCAACAGCTTCCGCCTTGGCGTTTCCGGTTCCGGCAAATCCTTCTCCGCCAAGGAAGAAATCGTCAGCATCGCCCTGTCCACCAACGACGATATCCTGATTTTGGATCCTGAATCCGAATTCGGCTTTCTGGTGGAAGCCCTTGGCGGCGAGGTCATCCGGGTATCCGCTTCCTCGGATACCCACTTAAACGCCATGGATATGGACAAAGCCTATGGGGACGAGCGAAACCCGCTGATCGAGAAGTCCGAATTCATCCTCTCTCTGTTCGAGCAGCTGGTGGGGGCGGGCAATGTAAGCGCCAAGGAGAAGTCCATCCTCGACCGCTGTACCTACGATGTGTACCGGGAATATGTCGCCAACAACTACGAGGGCGAGATTCCCACTCTGAAAGACCTGTACCATTCCCTGTTAAAACAGCCGGAGCCGGAAGCCAGAGGGCTGGCGCTTTCGTCGGAATTGTTCATCACCGGCAGCCTCAACACTTTTGCCCAGCGCACCAATGTAGATACCAAAGCCCGGATCATCGCCTATGACATCCGGGAGTTGGGCGAGCAGCTGATGCCCATCGGGATGCTGGTGACCTTGGACGCCATCTTTAACCGTGTGATCCAGAATTGGAAAAAGGGAAAGACCACATGGGTGTTTGCCGATGAGTTCTACCTGCTGTTCCGCTATGAGTACAGCGCCGACTTCTTCTACCGTTTGTGGAAACGGATCAGGAAATACAATGGTCTTGTGACGGGGCTGACACAAAATGTGGAGGAGCTCCTCCGTTCCGACACTGCCCGCCTCATGCTGGCGAATTCGGAATTTTTAATCCTCTTGAACCAATCCGCCACTGACCGGGATGAACTGGCAGGGCTTCTGCATATTTCCGAAAACCAGCTTGGCTACATCACCAATGTGGCGGCGGGCTGCGGCCTCATCCGCTGCGCCGGGAATATTGTGCCCTTTGAAAACAGCTTCCCCCGCAGCACCCGCCTGTATCAGCTGATGACCACCAAGCCGGACGAAGCCTTGCGGGGGGTGTAACCATACATGAAACTGCATTGCAGCAGGGGGCCTCCTTCGGTTCCCTGTATTTTTTTTGGGAGGTATGCCATTGAAAGAAATTAAGACAAAACCGGAAGGCGGAAAACCAAGGCTTTTGGAAAGTGCCGCCAAAGCGCCGAAAACAGCCATGAAGGACGTATGGCTGAAATCCAAGGAGAAAGCCGTATCGGAATTGAAAGGGACGCCTTTTGCCAGCCAGCAGGGAGAAACCTCTAACGCACCCGCCAACAGCGCCGGGGATCAGATGCTGTCCAGTATCGAAACCACCGCCAAAAAAGGCGCCGACCTTACCTATCGGGGCGGGAAAAAGCTGGCGCAGACCACCGCCCGGAAAGTCAAAGAAAAAAGAGAAATTTCCCGTACCCTTTCGGAAGCGAAAAACGCTGGCGGCAAAACTGTGGAGATCACCAAGGACGCCGCATCCAAAATACGGACCAAAAATCCCGCTGCCAAGGCTGTCAAGGGAAAACCTCAAAAGGCAGTAAAAACCGCCAGCCGTTCCATGAAGGGTGTGAAGAACAGTGCGAAAGGCATCAAAACTGCCCAGCGGTCGGCAAAAACAGCACAACAGACCGCCAAGGCTGCGGCGAAAGCCTCACAGAAAGCGGCGCAGGCGGCGAGGACCGCTGCCAGAGCCACTGTCACAGGAGTCAAGGCGGCAGCCCGTGTAACTGTGGCGGCAGTCAAAGCGACTATTGCGGCGGTGAAAGGATTGGTTGCCGCCATCGCAGCCGGGGGCTGGGTAGCTGTGGTGATCATTTTGCTGATTTGTTTGATCGCCCTGATCGTCGGTTCCTGCTTCGGGCTGTTCTTCGGTTCGGATTCCACGGGAACCGGCACCAGCGTAACGCAGGCGGTCGCCACCCTCAACCGGGAATATATGGCGCACATTCAGGAAATCGAGAATACCACCGCCCACGACCGGCAGGAGATCACCTCTAACGATGGAGTGCTTTCCATCAACTGGGAAGATGTCCTTGCCGTATTCTCCGCCAAGGTGACCGGTGCGGAAAATGGTTCGCAGGTCGCTTCGCTGGATGACGCTCAGGTGGATGAACTGCGGAATATCATGTGGGAGATGAACGCTATAGCTTCCAGCACCCGCACTGAGAGCCATGAAGTGGAGATCACCGAAGTGGGAGATGATGGAAAGGAAACCACCCGCACCGAAACAGTGACGGAAACCATTCTGGAAATCACTATCACGCACAAAACCCTGGAAGAAATGGCACATCAGTACCGGTTTAACGCCCGGCAGAACGAATACCTTGCCTTAATGTCGGAACCGGAAAACCAAAATCTGTGGGCAGAGCTGCTGGGTGGATTTGTCGGTGGGGGTGGCGAGATTATCGATCCGGATACAGATTGGGAAGGAACCGGGATTTTCCAGTGGCCTCTCCCACAGAGCTACCCGATTACTTCACGGTTTGGATACCGTGAGGACCCCTTTACTGGAGAAGTCTCCTATCATAGCGGAACCGACATCGGCGCTCCGGGCGGTACGCCCATTCTTGCCTCAGCGGATGGTACCGTCACCATTGCCAACGCCATTGACTCGTGGGGCGGCGGCTATGGATACCACATCAAACTCAATCACAACGATACCTTTGACACCCTGTACGCCCATTGTTCTTCCATCTGCGTGACCGTGGGACAGGAAGTGAAGCAGGGCGAAGTGATCGGCTATGTGGGTACCACCGGAAATTCCACCGGCAACCATCTGCATTTTGAGGTGTGGCAGAATGGGGAGCGCACCAACGCCCTTGGCTTTTTCAAGGCGAAAGAGTAGAAGAAAGCAGCAGCCTGTTTGCACAGGCTGCTGCTATTATCTTTCCAAACAGTATCCTACATTCCGAATGCAGCGCAGACGGACGCTGGAGTTCTTTCCCAAATTCAGTTTGCGCCGGATCGCCTGCACATGGTGGGTGACCAATTTTTGTGCCATACCGTAGTCCAGTTCCCGCCAGACTTTTTCATAGATTTGGCTGTGCGTTAACACCCGGTTTGCATTGTGAATCAGACACAGCAGGATTTCATACTCCGTTTTGGTAAGCGATATTTCCTGTTGATTGCGGAAAACCTTTCGCTTGCTTAGATGAATTTCAAAGTCGGAAAGGGATATTATCAGCTCCTTATCTGGCTCACATTTTTCTATTTCAGGATGGCTTTGCAGAAAGGCAAGAAAATCCTCAAAGACTTTAAAGTCCTGTTCTGCTAGTTCCATAATGATGACTCGACCGATGATATCACCTCGTTTCTTACTAAGTATTTTCGTATATTCTTACTTTTAACAATGATAATAACTTGATTGGTGTTCAACTAAAATTTTATTAAAAATAACCACTAAGACAAGAACAATTGCCTCCAACAAATTTTTACTTTTTCACTCTATTCTCACCAATGTTTTCTTTATACAAAGAAAACGCAAATGTTATTTCAACTAAAATCATAATTAATGCCAATAATTGTCTTGAACAAATCATTCCGATGATGAATGAAATAGCAGATATCAGTATCGAATATATTAAATACACTTTGGACTTATAAAGCCAACTGAACGGCAATAAATGTCCGCCAAAAATAATAGCAATAATCATGAGCATTTTTTCTGGTACAGCCGAAAAAGCCCACATAGCAATCAGTAAATACAAGATTTGATTTACTGTAAAAAGTATTCCTAATATAGTTAATGGATTTTCTTTGCTTTGAAAATCTATTTTCAACCACTTTGAGATTACGAAAGCAATCGGCAGAAGTAAGGCAAAGCAACAAAAGGAAAATAAATTCTGTTGTTTGATGGTAAGATTTAACTGCTGAATAATTAAAATTATTGTCCATATCAAAATGGAAGCAATTATAAAATGTATTCCTCTTTTTTGAGAGGAAATACTATTTTCCCTCATTTCATCTAAAATCTTAGAATATCTTTTCGATTCCATAAATTCAACTCCGTTTAGCGTCAAAATTCTCTTTTCTGTATCTTCCTTGAAAGCAGATATGAAAAGGTTACAGACAAAAAAGATATAGCCAGAACTATTAAAATAAATGCTAGTACATTAGATCGGAAATAGACAACCATACTCATTATATAGCGATAAAAAACTTGATTGTTCATAAGATAATTTACAAGAGGAATACCAATGGCAAAACAAACGATATAAGGCAATATTGCCATAATACTCGCCTTTGCGTAGTCTAATTTGAAATAGAATGGGTATTGAACACTGATGAATAATATCGCAATCAATATGGATATAGCTAAAAACTGTATACCGTATATCCAGTCAACACCTTCCTTGGTGATAACAGAAAGTATTAAGAAAAGGATGAATGATATTATTGCAGTAACACCAATTGCAATAAGTGAAAACAAATATCGGCTCAAAATATTTGTTGATTTTTTAATTGGCAATACACCATATAATTTATTAAAATTACTTCTT
>ERZ1643251.3724-NODE-3724-length-13835-cov-5.357983_pt1 | contig 13835 bp, 12 predicted proteins | sample MGYA00579261_ERZ1643251 | MGnify/ENA primary metagenome ERZ1643251 (study PRJEB29033, sample SAMEA4952267) | chicken gut metagenome | biome: Broiler Chicken; feature: Gastrointestinal Tract; material: Caecum | place: Ireland | collected 2018 | study: Broiler... | reverse complement strand
CCTGACTCCCCGGTTCAAATCCGGGTGGCGCCTCCAGAAACGGTTCGCGGGAGAATCTCTCGCAGACCGTTTTTTTACTTTCTCGACAAAAAACCGCCATTCTTTGCCCATATTACTCTCTGTTATCCCAACTCTTGGTCAACGCACGGAGGAATGTTTTTCTCGGGCACGGACACACAGGACGGGCGTTGGGGTACGATACAGATGCGGGGCAAACGGTGACACTTGCTGGCTCGCAGGTGCGGAGTACACGGCAAAACTTGCCTCCTTGCAGAAGCGAAGCAAACGGTGACGCTTGTCGTCTCGCAGATGCTTCGCACACAGCAACACTTGCCGTCCCGAAGCCGCGGAGCAAATGGCGCCACTTGCCGGCTCGCAGGTGCGGAGTACACGGCAAAACTTGCCTCCTTGCAGAAGCGAAGCAAACGGCGCCCCTACCGTCTCGCAGATGCGAGGAATAACCACATATTTTCCGCCGCAAGGCGTGAAGATAAATTTTTTATGGAGGAATCGTCAATTGGATTACCACAGTCTGCCGCAGGAAGAAGTTCTTTCCTCCCTCGGCACAAACGCCGAAGAAGGGCTCACCTCTGCTCAGGTTGCGGAGCTGCGCACCAAATTCGGCGCGAACAAACTTGCAGAGAAGAAGAAAAAACCGCTTATCATCCGCTTTTTGGAGCAGTTCAAAGATGTCATGATCATCATTCTGCTCATTGCGGCGTGTGTCTCCTTCGGCATCATCTGTTACGAAGTGTTCGGAACAGGAGAAGGCGAAGCGCTTGAATTCGTGGAGCCTGCACTCATCGTCTTCATCGTCATCCTCAATGCGATCATGGGTCTTGTGCAGGAGAGCAAAGCGGAAAAGGCGTTGGAAGCACTTAAAAATATGTCCGCGCCGCATGCACGTGTCGTGCGCGACGGAAAGGAACAGTTTATTCAGGCCGCAGACCTCGTGCCCGGCGATATCATCATCCTGGAAGCGGGCGATTTTGTCCCCGCAGATGCGAGACTGCTCACCTCGTCCAACTTAAAGTCGGAAGAATCCGCACTCACAGGCGAGAGCGTTCCCTCCGAAAAGGACGCCCGCGCCGAAGTCGCCGAAAACGCCCCTTTAGGCGATCGCGACAACATGGTGTTCTCGGGCTGTTCCGTGACCTACGGCACGGCGCGCGCCGTCGTGACCGGGACGGGCATGAACACCGAGATGGGCAAGATCGCCAATCTTCTGGCGGGTGAGAAAGAGACCAAGACTCCCTTGCAGCAAAAGCTCGCCCAGCTCGGAAAATACCTCGGCATTGTCGCCCTCGCGGCTTGCGCCATTGTCTTTATCATCGGTGCGTGCGTCGGGCTTGACTGGCTCGAACTCTTCATGACTGCCGTCTCGCTTGCCGTTTCCGCAATCCCCGAAGGGCTTCCCGCCGTCGTCACGATCGTGCTGTCCATCGGCGTGACGCGTATGGTCAAAAAGAACGCCATCATCAAGCGTCTGCCCGCCGTGGAGACACTGGGCTCCGCTTCCGTCATCTGTTCGGACAAGACGGGCACACTCACCCAGAACCGCATGACCCTCGTCAGGACCTACCTCGACGGCGACAAAGTGCTCCCCTTCGATGCGGCAACCGCATCTCCCGAAACGCGCAGGCTCCTCGACTGGGGAACGCTGTGCTGTGACGGCTCCGTTGAAATCGAAAACGGCAAGGAAGTGCACCTCGGCGACCCCACCGAAACGGCGATCGTCTATGCCGCATACAAGGCAGGCAGCACAAAGGACGCGCTCAACGAACAATATCCCCGCATTGCGGGTATCCCCTTCGACTCCGACCGCAAGCTCATGACGAGCGTCAACCGTATCGACGGAAAGCTTGTTGCCATCGTCAAGGGCGCCTTCGACGTCATGGCGACCAAGTGCGTTGCAGGCGACATCGAAGCGGCGAGAGAGGCTAACGACGCCATGAGCGCGGATGCCCTGCGCGTGCTCGCCGTGGGATACAAATACATCGACTCCGTCTCCGACGAACCCACAAGCGAAGAGCTCGAAAACGGACTTACCTTCCTCGGACTCGTGGGCATGATCGACCCGCCCCGTCCCGAAGCAAAAGAAGCGGTCGCCGTCTGCCGCAAGGCAGGCATCAAGCCCGTCATGATCACGGGCGATCACGTCGTCACAGCCTCCGCAATCGCAAAAGAACTCGGCATTCTTCTCGACGGCGACAAGGCGATCACGGGCGCACAGCTCGACGCCATGAGCGACGAGGAACTCGACGCGGAAGTGGAACACATCTCCGTCTATGCGCGCGTTTCGCCCGAGAACAAGATCCGCATCGTCAAGGCATGGCAGAAAAAGGGTCAGGTCGTCTCCATGACGGGCGACGGCGTCAACGACGCACCCGCCCTCAAAGCCGCTGACATCGGCTGCGCGATGGGCATCACGGGTACCGACGTCGCCAAGGGTGCCGCTGACATGACCCTCACGGACGACAACTTTGCCACCATCGTCGACGCTGTCAAAGAAGGCCGCGGCATCTATTCCAACATCAAAAAAGTTGTCGGCTTCCTGCTTGGAACCAACATCTCCGAGGTCATCGTCGTCTTCCTCGCCATGTGCATCTGGCAGATCTCGCCCTTCATCTCCATCCAGCTTCTGTGGATCAATCTCATCGGCGACTCCCTGCCCGCCGTCGCGCTCGGCATGGAAAAACTTGAACCCGACGTCATGGAACACAGACCGCGCTCCAAAAAAGAGAGCATCTTCGCTCACGGGTATGGCGTTCAGATCGCTCTGCAAGGGTTGATGTTTGCTGCCCTTTCCCTCGCAAGTTACTGCGTTGCCCGCTACGGGTTCGGTCTTGACGCCGAGAGCTGCAGCGCTGCGACCTTCCTCGTTCTTGCCCTCTCGCAGACACTCCATGCCTACAATATGCGCTCGGGACATTCGCTCTTCAAAATCGGGCCCTTCTCCAATAAGATTCTCAACTGGGTCACCCTGCTCGCCATCGCCCTCATTGCATTTGTCCTCTTCACCCCCGGCGTCATGGAAGTGTTCGGTTTCGGCGAGGCATATCTTCCCTGGCAGGTTTATGTCATCGGAATTGCTCTCTCCGTTGTTCCCATCATCGTCATGGAAATTGCAAAGGCATTCGATCTGGTGAGACACCACAAATGATTCACACGTTTCTTTTTGAACTGACAAAAAGAAACGTCGTGAGAATCAGGAAAACCTTTTGCTCGGCTTACGCCTGACAATCGGTTTTCCTCGGCGGCGCTGTTTTCGCAACAATCATAACCCGCGCCGCCTCACCTTTCCCCATAAGCGCAGGTATGCGCAAATGAGGGGCGCAGGCGCAGGGAAACCCTGCTTGCGCAAAAAGTATACGTTCACGAAATTTTGCGCGCAAAGGCGTGTAAAATTTCCGTGAGATGAAGAAAACACCGAAGGGGCTGTGCCAAAGGCACGGCTCCTTCTCGTTTTCTCCCTGCGGCGATTTTCAGCGCTTTAATTTTTGACATCGCCGCATTCCCTCTTTCCCCATAAGCGCAGGTTTGCGCAAATGTTGTCCCGCGGCGGAAAAGCGCGGTTTTCCTTGCGGCACGATCTGGTTCACACGCTTGCTTTGAACTGACAAAAAGAAACGTCGTGAGAATCAGGAAAACCTTTTGCTCGGCTTACGCCTGACAATCGGTTTTCCTCGGCGGCGCTGTTTTCGCAACAATCATAACCCGCACCGCCTCACCTTTCCATCTTAAGCGCAGGTATGCGCAAATGTGGGGCGCGGGCGCAGGGAAACCCTGCTTGCGCAAAAAATATACGTTCACGAAATTTTGCACGCAAAGGCGCGTAAAATTTCCGTGAAAAGAAAAACAACGCACGCAAAATCGGGCGGCGCCGTTTGGCGCCACCCGATTTCGATTTATTTATACAAACTGTCAACAAGCTGTTTTAAAGCCCCGCATGCTTTTTCTGCATTCAATGCGGTCTGGGCGTTCAACTGTCAATAAGCAGTTTCAAAGCTTTGCATACAGTCACGAACCCTTTCCATGTCTGTATTTAACATCCATCAAAACCTGACAAAAATGAAAAAATCGCCGCACCGTAGCGGCGATTTTGTTATTCTTGATCTTAATATACGCTGACCTGCTTTTTGTCTCTGCCCTTGCGCTCGAACTTGACAACGCCGTCTTTGAGAGCGAAGAGCGTATCGTCTCCGCCGATGCCGACATTGTTACCGGGATGGATCTTCGTTCCGCGCTGACGGACAATGATGCTGCCCGCGAGCACTGCCTGCCCGTCCTGACGCTTGACACCGAGGCGCTTTGCCTCACTGTCACGGCCGTTGTGGGAGGAACCCGTTCCCTTTTTATGCGCGAATAAGCTGATAAAGAACATATTCGTTATCTCCTTAATCGAAAATTTTCGGGCACGCGGCCCATGCGTCAAAGAACGATCTTCTCGATCTTGACAGCGGTGAACGGCTGACGGTGACCCTGCTTCTTGCGCTCGTTCTTCTTTGCCTTATACTTGAAGACGATGATCTTCTTGAACTTGTCCTGCGCCTGAACGGTTGCCGTCACCTTGGCGTTTGCGACGTCCGAACCCACTTTGACAGCGGCTCCGTCCGCGACCATGACGACGTTGAAGGACACTTCCGCGCCAACTTCGGCGTTGAGTTTCTCCACTCTTACCACGTCGCCCTCGGAAACTTTGTACTGTTTCCCGCCGTTTTCGATGATTGCGTACACAGCTTTTTACCTCCTCTTCCCAGTCTCGCAAGTGTTCGTAGGCGGTCCGTATTGCATGACCCTTGGGTGCCCGTCCTTAGCGGCTCGGAGTATAATCTATCATATCCCGCCAAAAAAGTCAATCAGTTTTGCATGCGATTTGCTTTTTTCCTGTGTATAGTGTGCGAAATGATGCGCATACTGACCGAAAAGGAGGAAGCTATGGAACTCAAAAAGAGCGAAGAAGTCTTGGCGGAGGTACACCGCAACTGTCAGCTTGCACTGCAATCCATTTCGGACATCCTGCCCGAGACGGAGGATACAGAGCTCAAAGAGGAGCTTTTGCGCCAGCACGAGGATTACGAAAAGATCGGCGGCCGCGCCGCGATCCTTGCCAAGGATAAGAACATTGAGCTCAAGAACCCCGGCCCCATCAAAAAGGCAATGATGTGGGGCAGCATCAAAATGAGCACGATGACGGATAACTCGCGCGCGCATATCGCCGAAATGATGGTACAGGGCACCGTCATGGGCATCACCGCCCTGAAAAGCACGCTCGGCGAAGTCTGCGATGACTGCGCCGATACCGAGATCATTTCACTTGCAAGAGAACTGCTCGCTGCCGAGGAGTCCTTTGAAAAGAAGTGGAAACAGCTGATTGCCTGAAAAATTCACGAACCCTTTCCGAACAGGCAAAAAGAATTTGCGTAAGAGAAACTTGGATTGATGTTTTCAGGGGCTGCGCCTTTGGTGCAGCCCATTTTCGCTTTCCCGCGCAATTGCGCATCCCCTCTCGCTACACCCTTTGATTGGAAAGCCTTTGTCCGAGCGAAGCCGCTTGCTCTGCCAAGGGACTTTGATCAAAAGCGCCGCGGCGGGGTTTTCCCCGCCGCGGCGCGTATGAACCAAATTTACCCGATCATCAAATATGGATCGGACATTTTACGTCTTAATACAAAAGCTGGGCGCAGTCCGGCAAGGACAGCACAGGCGCATTGTCTCCGCGCACAGTGTATTTCTGATAATCCCAATCGTCGTGCGGAATGAGATAGACGCGTTTATCGCTCCACGCCCCCCGCATCTCCTCGGAGAGGTAGCGCTTGAACAAAACATTTTTTGCAAACTCGCGATTGCATTCCACAAGCACGGACGTATAGCCGTTGGCAAAACAATCGTTGATATCGCCGCGCATAACGATGGACAGAACGATATCGGAAAGCAAGGTTCCGAGTCCCGCACAGTGACGGCATGGCTGCAGGAAGAAATCGGCGGCATCGTTGTTGGTACGTTTGCGGGTAAACAGCGTTACACACATGTCGCCCATGGGTGAGACACGGCTCTTGGTGCGGTCTGCGGCGAGCGTCTCGGCAAGAGTAGCGTCCACGGTGCGGCGATGCTCCTCATCCGTCATATCGATGAAGTCCACCGCAACGAGCCCCCCGATGTTGCGAAGGCGCACCTGACGTGCGATCTCGCGGGCGGCGAGAAGGTTGGTTTCAAATACGGTGCTCTCAAGGTCGCTCTCCCCGATAAACTTGCCCGTGTTGACGTCGATGACCGTCATCGCCTCCGTCTTGTCGATGACAAGATACGCCCCGTTTTCAAGCGGCACGGTGCGTTCGGCGAGGGAGAGCAGCTGTTCGGCGAGCCCGAACTCGCGCAGCATCTCCCGTTTGCCCTGATAGAGGGAAATTTTCCGCTCGCCCAGATCGGAACGCAGGCGGGCGAGCTGTGCCACCTTGTCATAAGTCGGCTTGTCCCCGACATAGATATGTGTGACGCCGCCGCCAAGGCTGTCGCGCATCACCTTGATGGGCAGATCGCATTCCCGATAAACGACGTCCCCGACGGCAGCCTTCTGCGCCGTCTTCTCCACCGAGCGCCAGACGCGCTTTAAGTACTCCGATTCAATCTTCAGGGCGCGTTTTTCCGCCTCTTCCGCCGCCGTGCGGACGATGAACCCTTCGCCCTTTTCACGCAGCTTGTCCACATCCTTCAAAAGACGCTCGCGCGTATCCTCGGCGACGATCTTGCGCGAAATGCCCAGAAAGTCCGTCTGCGGAAGATAAATGAGCGTCTTGCCCACAAAGGAAAGATCGCATGTCACCTTGGCGCCCTTGTTCCCGCGCGGAGGCTTGACGATCTGAACAAGAATCTCGTCCCCCTCTTTGAGGTCTGGCGTATGCACGGCATTTCCTTCGCCGTCATAGGCGGTGAACTGCGGCGCACATTCGCAAAGGGGCAGATAACAGTTGCGCTCAAGCCCGCAGGAGATGAACGCCGCCTGCATTCCCGGCACAAGATTGCATACTTTCCCCTTGTAAATGTTTCCCGTCAGCTCGGCGTTGTTGCCGCGTTCGAACGTCGCCTCGGCGATCTTGCCGTCTTCGGCATACACGGCGATCTGTGCCCCGCACAGACGGGTAAAAAACCATTCTTTCCTCATTCGGAAGCGTACCTTTTTTCTCCCCCTGCGGGGGCTTTTTGCGATTCGGTTCCTATTCTATCATATGCTTGCTTTTTTTTCAAGTATTTTTAAAACTTCGGCAAAAATTCCAAAAGCGGCGTACGCCACTTTCCCTCTTCCACCGCGTGCAGATATTCCTCCTCGGACAGCTCTCCGAGATACTCGCCGTTTTCATAGAGCACGAGCACAAGATAACGTTCCTCCCGCAAAAAACGGAAGGCATCCTGCACCGTTCTGTCCGCCGCAATGACCACGCGCCGCTCTTCCAGTCCCCGCGCGAGATGCCTCTGCCGCGAAAAAGTCATGCGTGCATACTTTCCCCCGCCGAACGCCCCCGCGCCGAGCAATATGGCAAAGAGCAGCGCAGAATAGGCGGGCACGGAAAAACACGTCCACACAAAGTAGCCAAGTACCCCCGCGGCGATGACAAAGGTGACAATGCGGCAGATCTTTCCCGCCCGCGCTTCTCCCAGCGGCGAAAGCGCGAGATGGAGCATTCTGCCGCCGTCCAGCGGATAGGCGGGAAGCAGGTTGACGAGAAAGAGAGAAAAGGACACCTGCGCCGCCGCCTCGGTGTAAGGATAGGTCTCGGGAAAGAGCCACCACAGCGCGGCAAACGCAAGCGCGGTAAGCGCATTGACGATGGGACCTGCGGCAAGCACCGCGAGCTCCTGTTTTTTCCCGATGCCAGAAATATCGCCCGAGAGCACCGCCCCGTAGGGCATGAGAACAAGTTTATCGAGCGCAAAACCGTACCTGCGCGCGGCAAAGGCGTGCGCGCACTCGTGTTCGAGCGCGGCGACGGTGGCGGCGAGAAAGAGCATCAGATCCCCCGTAAATACGGATGCGATCCCCGCCGCCAGAAAAAGCGGATGGATACGGATGCGGAACTTTTCAGCTCCAGGCAAGCGTTCCTCCCTCCACCGTGACGCAGTCAAGAAGGTTGCCTTCCTCATAGAATGTCACACGCACGGGATGCGTTCCGTCCGTGTACGCAAGCGGCACATTGGTGAGGACACTGTCCCCCTCCGCGAAATAGACGTGCGTAAGACCGCTCATGACCGTCGAAAAATTGTCCGAATGCTTGAGCTCGATCGTATACCCGTTCTCTGCATCCCCGTTGACGGCAGCCACTTCCCCCGCACAGGGCGCATACACCGAACACGCCGCCGTGAACGAAAGTACGCCCGTATCCGAAACGGCAAGCTCGACGTCGGAGTATTCATTGACAACGGGCGAGAGCGTAAAATCCTCATAGGTGCGCGTGTCCGCCGTCTCCGCGTTCCCGCTCCACAGTCCGCGCACAAATGTGTTGATCGCACTGTCCGTCATGAAAATATTCGTGAGGAAAATCGTCGCACAAAGTCCGCATACCGCGGCAAATTCCGCCCACAAAATGCGCCGCGCTGTCTTTGTGCGCTTATCCTGCGGGACTTCCCGCTCAATGGGAAGGCTCTGCGCATAGGCAGGATCGTCCGACTCCACACGGTCGTTCACCGTCTCCACAACCTGCTCCGCAAGATCTTCCTTCGCGCGGCGCTTCTTCTCCTTGCGGTTGACCGTCACCGTCTCCACCGGAATCTCCAGCATCTCGGCATAACTGAGTTCTTCGTTCATAACCCACCTCTTGATGATTTTCGTTTGAGCGGTCGCCCGCCAAGCTATCATAGTCTATGCCGCCAAAATCCCGTTTAGAAGAGAAAATCGCCGTCGAACAACGTCGACAGCGAAAATAATTGCTCGAATATTTGTACCCTCTGTTTGTTTCCGATTTGTTCCCGATTTGTCCCCTCTGAAATACCGAAAATTACTTTCCGTAAAAAAGAGCAGAAAAAAGAAGATCAGTCCGCTTCGCGCACTTCGTAGTCCACCGCGACCGACTTTGATGTATCCGTCACCGTGTGCATGTAGGGCTTGACGGTGTGCGCGTGATACCCCGCCGTCTGATACGCCTCGAGCGCGGCGAAGTCCCTGAGCGTGACAATGAGAATAAGATCGTAAGAGCGCGCCGAATGCAGACCGTCCACGCCGACTTCGACATCGAGCGCCGTCTCCTCGCGCCCCTTCATGGAAAGGAGCATCTCCCGCGCCGCCTCGGCAGAACAGCCATCCTTCATCTTAAAACAAACAACGTGTCTGATCATGATATGCCTCCTTTGAATTTCCGATAACTTTCAATGACGATTTGTGCCGCGTCGGCGGCGTCTTTTTCCGATGTCTGCATCCCGAAAGAAAAGCGCACGCCGCGCAGAGACTCCTCCGCCGAACGCCCCATCGCCATCAGGACATGCGAGGGCTTCGCGCTGTGAGAACTGCACGCCGCCCCGCGCGAGCAGGCAACGCCCGCAAGATCGAGGATGTCAGTGAATGCCGTTCCGCCATGTTCAAACGTGAGGTGCGAAATATTGGGGCACCTGCGCTCGCCGTCCGCACGGACTTCTCCGCCAAGCGCGTCAAAGATTTTCTGCTCGAAGAGCGTGCGCACCGAATCGGTATGTTGTACGAACTGTGCGCGCTCTTTCTGGGCAAGCTCCAAAGCGGCGGCAAACCCGACCGCGCCCGCAACGTTGCTCGTGCCGCCGCGCAGGCCGCGCTCCTGCTCGCCGCCCAAGATCAGCGGCATAAGCTTGATCCCCTTTTTCACAACGAGCACGCCCATCCCTTTAGGGCCGCCCACCTTGTGCGCGGAGAGCGAGATCGCGTCACAGCAGTCAGCGAGCGCTTTCAGATCCGCGCAGGAAGCCGCCTGTACGCAGTCGGAAAAGAAGTAAGCGCCGTGGGCATGCGCCGCCTCGGCAAGCTCCATGGCAGGCTGGACGCACCCCGTCTCGTTGTTCACCGCCATGACCGCAACCAGCGACACGTCCCCCTCTTTTTTGAGAAGCTCGCGGACATGGTCGGGGGAAACGATGCCGTCCGCACCGGCGCGGCAGAAGACATGTTCCCTTCCGCGGGCAACGGGAGCGAGCATGGCATCATGCTCGATGGGCGAGAGAAGTACGCGTCCGCCCCTCTCGCGCGCAATGCCGAGCACCGCCCAGTTATCCGCCTCCGTGCCGCCCGAAGTGAAGTAGACCTCGGAAGATTTCACGCCCAGCACCGCAGCGATGCGGTCGCGCGCCGTACGCAGGGCAAGCGCCGCTCGTCTTCCGACGGCGTGCAGGGAATCGGGATTGCCGAACTGCTCGCAAAAATAGGGAAGCATCTCCTCGAGCACCTCCCGCCGTACGGGGGAGGTCGCCGCATAGTCAAGATAGATCATTTTACAAGTTCTCCGATGATATAACCCGCCATCAACAGTCCCATGACGGGCGGGACGAAGGAAATTGACCCCACCGTGTCCGAGGATGCCGCCTTGGGCAGCTCGTCCGACCACACGACGGGCAGATGTTCGACGCCGCGTTTTTTGAGTTCCCTGCGCAGGATGCGCGCGAGCGGATCGGTGTGCGTCGCGGCAAGATCGGACACGCGGAAGGCTTCGGCATTCAGTTTATTCCCCGCACCCATTGCCGAAATGACGGGCACGTTTTTCTCCTTCGCCGCACAGATTAAATGCAGTTTTGCCGTCATGTTGTCGATACAGTCGGCAATGAAGTCATACTCTGACAAATCGACGCGCTCCGCCGTCTCGGGAAGGTAAAAAAGCTCGTATTCCTGCACGCGGCAGGCGGGATTGATGTCGCCGATCCGCGCCGCCATGACGGACGTCTTCGCCTTGCCCACCGTTGAGGTGAGCGCAACGAGCTGGCGGTTGATGTTGCTCTCCTCCACGCGGTCCTTGTCGATCACGGCAAGCGTCCCCACGCCCGCACGCGCAAGCGCTTCGGTGCACCAGCTCCCCACGCCGCCCAACCCGAACACGGCGACGCGGCTGTTTTTGAGTTTTTCCACGCCCGCTTCCCCCAAAAGAAGCGCAGTGCGCGAATAAAAATTTTCCATGCCCCTATTATAGCCTCGCTTCCATCGTTTGTCAAACGGGAACAGGCAGGACAAAACAACTGTGTCCCATGGGCGCACGGACAAAATCCCGCTTTCCGCGGGAAACATTTATAAAAATGTGCAAAACAGTCCGAAGACTGCAAACAGTGCGCAAGCAGTCCGAAAGCCACAAACAGTGCGCAAGCAGTCAAAATATCGCTCATGCACAAAAAAGAGCCGCACCTTGCGGTGCGGCTCCTTGAAAATACACAAAGTAAGTTACTGCCAATCGCAGACATTGACCCACTTGTCGAGGAATTCCTTCTCCTCCGGCTTGCCCTTGACGGACTGAGACGCCGCGACGATGGGAAGGATACGCTGGACGTACTGGATCGCCGTATCCGTCTTGGTGCAGAAGAGGTTGAGATATTTCTCTGCGAGCTGATCTTTGCCCTGCAGTTTGAAGATGAGGTAGGTACGCGCGGCATCGGCAGAGCCGTTGCCCTGGGTGGCATGCGACCAGTCGACGATATAAGGCGTGCCGTCCGCCGTGACGATGATGTTGCTGGGCTGGAAGTCGCCGTGGCACAGCTTATTGTGACGGGGCAGACCGTCGAGGCGCATATGCAGGTCATAGCGCACGGTTGCGGGATACGCGCTGGACGAGATCTTCATGTGCATCTTGTCGCGCAGATGCCCGAGAAGGGGCACGCGCTCCTTGCTCATGCGGATCTGCAGATCGACGAAGAAGCTGAGGTATTCGTCCTCTTTTTCGGGGTGCTTCGCCATGAGGGCTTCGAGCGTCTCGCCCTCGATGAGTTCACGGACGATCGCCCATCTGCCGTCCACCACGGTGACCGCAAGGATCTTGGGGATGTTGAGCCCCGTCTCCTCGACGCGCGCCTGGTTGAGCGCTTCGTTGAGGATGTCAGCCTTGGAATAGCTCTCGTCGAACGACTTGATGAGCTTTCCGCCGTCGCGGTAGAATTTCTTACCTGCGCTTTCATAAATGAGTTCCATAGTTACAATATCCTCCTTATCCGCGGGTATTTATCCCGCAATGCTTTTCCGTAGCCTATTATAAACGATTTTACCGCGCTTGTAAATACCTTTTCCAAAAATTCCCCGCCCCTTTTTTTGAGTGATTCCCGTCACAGCTTTCTTTCCGCTCCGCTCAATTTTTGCGCGTTTTCCATGAGATTCTCCTTTCTGCGGCGCATATATAATAAAAAACCGCTATAATAATACCGCCATAATAAAAAAACCGCGGCAGTGCGCCGCGGCAATGTTTTCCTATAGTCAGTTCTCGTCGGCGTCCTCGTCAGGGGATGCATCGGAAGTCTCGTCGGGATCTTCGTCCTGATTTTCGTCATCCGCATCCTGTTCGGGAGCGCCGTCCAGAACGAGTGCAAGGCAGGCGAGACGTTCTTCCAGCTCCTCGAGCTGCGCGCCCTCCTCGGTGGAAGAAAGACGCTCGTTGTCCCTGCACAGCCGTGCGGCGACAAGCAGTTTGCGCGCAAAGAAGATGAGCACGACAAAGGCGGCAAAGGTGAGCACGCCGAACGTAATCGTGAGGATGGTGGGAACGGAGCTCTGTGTGCGCAAAAGGAAGCTCGAGCTGACTGCGATGCCGATCGCAAACACCGCGAACGCCGCAAGCACGGCGAGAAAGCGCACGAGATAGTACTTTTTGTTTTCGGCAAAGGGGCCGCGGCGCTCTTCCTGCCCCGCCGAGACAACCCCGCGCAGAGGCTGTGCCTCCGCTTCTGCGGCCTGGCGCGCCTCATTCAGGCTGTCCCCGAAGACATCGAGCACACGCGCGCGGACGCTCTCCGCCGCGTCGGCAAACCGCTCCGCGTTGTCGGGAATGAGAAGTCTTTGCGCGTCCGTATAATTGTCCGTCATTGCGGCATACAATCGCTCCTCCGACTCCTCGGAATATTCATATTCGAGCGCGGACGAAAAGTCCTTCTCCGCCTCACGGAATTTGCCCGCAGCGAACTTTTCCTCGCCCGACGCAAGGTACTTGACGCACTCCGCATGCGCCTCCTCGCGCAGACGCTCACGGCGCTCAAGCTCTTCCTGAAGCTGGCTGGGCGTGAGACCGACGAGGTCTTCATCATAGCCGTCGCCCTCGTCAAATTCAAGCGTGTAATCGGGCATCCCCTCGTCCGCCGCATCGGCGTCCGTGGAGAGTTCGTCCACTGCGTCCTCTTCGCCGCCCGTGCGTTTTCTCTTCACGCCGCGCAGCTCGTCCTTGTCGATGATTCGTTCTTCCATGTGATCTCCTTATCCGCCGCGCCGATCGCGGCGCAGCTTCGCAATCTATTGTACGGTCCCCGTGCTCACGCACAGCGCCGTTGCAGTTCCCTGATACCGTTTGCGCGCCGAAAGGCATTCCTCCTGCGATGCAAACACCGCATAGCACGCACTTCCCGACCCCGTCATGCCGAAGCCGTATTCCGACAGTTTTGCCGCCTCTGAAAGAAGCACCGCCACCTCGGGATTGAGTTCCTCCGCCGCCCTTGTGAGCGCGTTCCCGAAGGCGTGCGCTCCCTTTGCGCCCTCCCCGCGAAGGCAGCCGATCGCCTTCTTCGTAAGCGGAGAAAAAGTTTCCGCACGGCGGTCAAACGCGGCAAAGCACTGCGGCGTGGACACGCCCGCAGACGGAATGAGCAAGAGAAGGGATAAAGCAGGCATGTCCGCGATCGGAGCGATCTGCTCGCCCCTGCCC
>ERZ1643251.3721-NODE-3721-length-13854-cov-5.323864_pt1 | contig 13854 bp, 28 predicted proteins | sample MGYA00579261_ERZ1643251 | MGnify/ENA primary metagenome ERZ1643251 (study PRJEB29033, sample SAMEA4952267) | chicken gut metagenome | biome: Broiler Chicken; feature: Gastrointestinal Tract; material: Caecum | place: Ireland | collected 2018 | study: Broiler... | reverse complement strand
TTTTCAACACATTTACTGGTTTTTGCGCCGGATGGATTTTAGGTACATCTTTTCCATCCTTTTCCCATGTAAACCAGTTGAATACCATATGTCCTGTTCCACGAATAGTTTTACCATTCTCATCCGTCTGCACTCCATTTCTAAATTTAGGCAAACGATCACGATATAGCACAAGAGCATATTCAGTGGCTCCTACAATTCTCATATTGGCTTTTAATACTTGGGGGCTATAATTCTTGCAGAATACAAGAGGTATGTAATGAACGAATCCATGTTTTTCCGCAGCTTTAATCAGTGTTTGAATTTGTTCAAATGAACAAAAAACAATCATGCACGGTGAATTACTACTTCTTCCACGTTGTACAGGTTTAGTATCATCTTTCTTTAGCATCTTCGAACAAAAATGAAAATACTCATAAAGATTAAAATTAAAATCAGAATTAAAAGCCGCTTTTCCTGCCAGTTTACTCTCGCCATTCTTATTATCGCCGCCGTTATACCACATTGGATTTGATCCATAGAAATTATTACCAACATTATATGGAACATCAGCAATAATTAGCTGGGCTGGTGGAATTGCATACTTCTTATAATTCTGCATAGAATCTCTATATAATTCACATTTAAGTCTCTTTTTATATTCCATAAACCAAAAGGAACCCGATATATCGTTACCATGCGCATAGGTTCGGCTCCTTCCTTAATTATTTTCTATATCCAATTTCTTTCATAATATCATCAATATCTTCAACATACGAATCTCTTCCATGATTTCTATATTGTGCTATTTCATATGCCATACTTTCTATTATTTCTTTCATATCATTTCGTCCGTCTTCATATCCTGAATAATATCCAGAATCAATTCCATTGTCATATGCTGTTGCTTCGTTACTGTCAATCATGATTCAACATCACTCATAGTTATACATTCTTGTTCCGTTTCTGATAACTTTACCCTTTCATATAAGTGTTTATTAGCATAAAACAGATCCAATATGTCAAATATCTTCTTTGTTGAAACATTCTCTGTACTTTCTTGATGATCTGAAGACTCACTTAAAACATTTGTAATGTCGGTTACAGTCACTTTTGTAACCTCTGCGATCTTTGAAAGAATATCCAAAGTAATATTGACTTTTCCGTTTTCAATCAAATCATACTTCTGGCTACTAACTCCAATCTGTTCAGATACTTCTTCCTGTAAAAGCCCTCTCTTTATCCTAAGTGTCTTAATCTGATTTCCCAATAATTCATTCATTATTTTCATATTCTCTCAGAATGACTTTAAACATATCATCCACATTATCCAAAAGATCGTATCGCTTATCGAATACCGCTGTTGAACTTCTGGCAAACTTTCTTTCTACCATATCAATATAATATGTGTTTGTTCCATCATCACCGGCATAGAATTCATCCCATTCTTTATCAGAAAGCTTATCCCATTTATCTTTAAGATGAAGCTGTTCTATTGCTAAATTATCAAAACTTACAACCGCAAACTTATTGATTAACTCAGATATATTATTCTCTAACCAGTTCTGATTTTTCTCAATCTCATTCTGATCAGCGACAAAATATTGTGACCCACGCCTTAACTTCTTATATCCAAGAATAAGAAGTTTTATATTTTGATTAGCCATTACAGAAATATCATTTTCTGACACAATTCCGTTAATAACGTGAATAACAGCGTTTGGATATTTCTTTACCTTTTCAATAAATTCAATTGTAGGATTTACAAGAGAAACTCCGAGTCCGTAGATGAGCTGATCGGAAATCATTTTATCAACAAGATCTATATTTTCTTCAAAATGACTTTGATTTAATGTAATGTTTGTAATAATTTTCTTTTCTTTCAGCTTATGTAAGAATGGAATTAAATCAGGATGTTCTAGGACGTTTCCCCCACCGAGCGCAACTTCCTGAAATGGATGAAGCGTATCAATAAATTTCTCATTCATAATATCTCCAAGTTTACCGTCAGGAGTACTTCCCTCATGACACCACGGACAGCCTTTATCACATCTGTTACAAATTTTAATATCCATATTCTCAGCAAATACAGGTTTAAAATCATTGTCTGGCGTTGTCCTAACTTTTGTGCCATCACCATAAATTGTTGTAAACACATTTCCATTCTTGTATCTTCCTAATAATTCCATTCCTTTCTCCTTATTTATTAACCATCGTATCCATACTGTCCGAATGCTACCACTGTTTCACCAGAGGATGTAGTAAAACTATCCTCAAACCATTCTAAGTAGTCATTATCATAATTCTCATATGTATACCAATCATTTTCTTTAAGCTCTTCCAATACAGCTTCTTTATCATTTAAATCAACATCTTTTAGGCAATTGTATTCTGATATTTGTTCAAACTGAATCGCTTCTTCCAGTGTGTAAAAATGATTTTTCATAGGATAGTTATTATTTAAATAACCATATCCACAACCAGTGTATAGAAGCAACTCGCCATTTTCCCATTTATCGTAATCGCTCTTCATGCACATTGTAATTGAATGCGTAGAACTGCTATTTGTTTCAAATACATTTTTCCTAATTTGCTTCTTCATATTATATATTCTCCTATCTAATTTCCTTTTTCATAAATTTCATATCCGTCAAATTCTGATTTAAACTTGTCAGAGAAATTTCTAAAAGTTCCATATTTTGTTTCTTCTGGTTTTAATTCATCATACATTGCTTCCATATAATCATAATCATTGTCGTTTCCCGTAATAATAAAACTATCTCCAAATAAGAATGTGAACAATTTTTCTTCATCATCAAATATAGCTTCAAGCCACAGATCCAGTTCTTCGGCATGATCAATATGTCCATCACTATATTTCAATTTATTTTCACTAAAGTCACATGATATACCTTTTTCTAAGAGAGTATTCTTCAATCTATCTAAAATAATTTCTTTTTCTTCTGAGCCATAATAAACATCACAAATTGCTTGATATAAATATGATGCTCTGGATTCCATGGTAGTGTATTTCTTGTTTTCCCATCCAAATTCCCTATGTCTAAAAGTAATATGTTTTGGTGGTTTTTGTATTGTTTGACAATCTTTAGATATACAAATCGCGTGTGTGCTACTTGAATTCGTTTCGAATACATTGCATCTAACTTGTTTCTTCATTTCGACACCTCATTTTATTCTAATGATTCTTTGAATAATTTATTAGCATTAATACTCAAATACTGGCTAACTCGCATATATCCATCTGTATTAATTTTTTCCGAGAATCCTCTAAATTTAACTCGTGACGGATAAACATTTGTGATACTTCCATCTTCGTTGTATTCATAACAGATCGCCCATCCGAATGTATGTAGAATCATATTGATCCACCAAAGTAATCCGCATTCCTGAAATTCATCCCATGATTTTTTATTTATCATTTCTCCTCCCATGAAAGATGTGTTTTATTACATATTTTCTTCATTTTTGTTTGACATAAATTTCAATATTTTGACTAAGAAATAGAATATAAATGGAGCACTTAAACATAATATTCCTACCATAAAATTAAAAATTCCAATTGTATTAAATTGATTTATAATTGCAGAAATAATATTTAAAACTCCCATAAAAAGGCAAAACATATAATCTTTTAAATGTTTGAAAATATTCATACTTATCCTCTCAAAAGAAATCTTATGCGCAGCTTTGATACTGCACACAGATAACATTCTTGCTATTTTTTGTCTAAATATCTTGATGCCCAGTTATCTTTGCCTGTTACAATACTTATTGCATGACCAATAAGTAGAATTGCATAAGAAATCATAAAACCAGCAACTATTGCAAGCAACGATACTAACATAAGTTCAAATAAAAAATCTATTAAGTCCCACATCCTATTCTCCACTTGAATCTGTCACCACAGAATTTGTCCCATTTACAGTAACCCATCCATGCTCCATACGTGCTTCAGCTTCTTTCATATCAATCAATTCCTGCGTAATGGACTCGGAAATAAGCCTGTTTGCTTCAGCTTCTGCCTGCGCATTTGTGATAGTCACCGCTGCATTTGCTTCCGCCTTGGCTTTTGCAGCATCTCCCTGCGCAATGGCTGTCTGCTTGTCCAATTCTGCTTTCTCCGCATCCTGCTTTGCCTGTTCTTTTGCCTGAACTTTCGCCTGAAGCTCTTCATCAAGCTGAACATCAATGATCAGAGCAGAAGAAATTTTAATCCCATATTCATCATTTAGCTTAGAGTTAAGATATTCAGTAATCGCCTGACTTACTTCAGATCTCTTATCAGAATAAATGTCCATAACACTAAACTGCGGCGTTACCTCTTTAATGTAGGCAATGATAGAGTTCTGTACCATAGAATCAACAATCTGATCTCCATCCATGCCATTAAACTTCTCATAAAGCTTTGTTACACGATCAGCCATAAAATTGTAATTAACCGTCATATTAAGTTTCACCATACCACCATCAGCCGGTGCATCTACATGCCAATCTGCATGTTCATCTTCATTGTAATCTTCCGGATTATTGCTAAGAACTAACTGTTGCTGCGCAATTGGGTAATCTTTTACCCTATCAAACGGACTTACAAAGTGAAATCCAGGTGTTAAAGTTTCTTCTTTTACACCGTTTTTCATGCTATACACGACTCCTACTTCGCCCTGTCCAACATATGTACCTGCCATAACAGTCCATGCTGCCGCTCCTACAACTGCCAGTCCAATAATCACACCTACTACTTTTGCTTTCATAATTTACATTTCCTCCTTAATATCTTCTTTTATTTTTTCATGTGTTTCTTTTTCAATTTCAAACAAACTATTTCTTCTCCGTATAGATATGTCAATCTTACTCCATATCCAATATACTAATAATCCTGCTAGACTAAGAATCAGCACCAAGCCAACAAATAATAAAAACTTTCCCATTTGTTACCCCACTTTACTTACTTTAGACATTTCATTTAGAATTGCTTTTGCTAACTTCTTTCTCGATGCTTTTTCTTCGGCATCTCTCCTTCCCCTCTCATTGAATCTGGTGTTAATGTGGCGGTATTCACAGGACATCCAAGATCTAATAGATATTGTAAAATCAAATCAACATCATCAACTAAGACGCCATTGAGATATCGAACACCTCTATAATAATCTCTATCATTTGTCAACTTTGTAACTACAACAGGTTTTGGAATATTAACACCAATTCTATTAACGTCATCAATAATATATCTTGCTGAATACTCTGATAATGTGACTATTGACATGCCTGTTTGAGTTGTATAATTATGTATTCTATTTTTGTTTATCGAGTTTTTCAAAATAATCCAAGCCAATAATCGGTACGCAATCTCAGCTCATACTCTTCAAGACTTTTTCGACGCTTCTGCGCCTCATTATAGCGCCGACGTTTTTGTGGTTCCAAAAGCATCCGCTTCTTCTCATTCTGTTTGGACTGAATTAATTGATATTCTGTTAAAGGATTTAACATCATAATTCCTCCAAGCGCTTCTCAAGCCTTTCTATCTGGTTTGATATATAGTCTCGAATTATGTCTGATAGATCTGGCTCGTCAGAAAGCGAAAATACTCTCTGCGTTTCACTTCCGTCAGACAAATCATATGCAATAATTGTATTAAGTGCCGGATATTCAAAAGCTTTAATGAATTCCTTTTTCTGATTGATCTGTTTATATAGCTCGTTAGCCTTTTTAAGATTTTCTAATGTCATAACCCCACCTCACTCCTTGTGTTGTCTACCCACAATTATATGTAGTTTTATTATCAACTTTTATTTCGTGCGTTTCGGTTGAATAACCACAAACACATGTCCAAACTGTTCTCCAACCACCAAATATATTTTGTATAAATGATGACATACATCTCCCACAATACGGACATCTATTCATTTCAATTTCACCATCCTATGAAATCACGATTTCATTCGTAATTTTTAACTACATATAGTGTTTTATTAGCTTTAATATCGCATATCCTGTATGTATCATCTATTTATTCTGTGTTTTATCCTTCTCTTTTTTCTTTTTCGCTTCCATCTTCTGTTTAAGAAGATAATTATCTACCTTTCTCATCCCACTTACCATCTGTTGATAGTGTGTTACCGGTTTTCTTTTACTGTTGTTTTACCCATTGTTCATAGTCTCCTTTTCTGATTTACACTTATTTATTCTCTCTTTACCCAACAAAAATATTTCTTTATCTTTCTCAATCAAGATATATTTACGACCCGTATTAATAGCTGCCACACCTGTTGTCATACTACCGGCACAACTGTCCAACACAACATCTCCCGGGTTCGTATATGTTTTTATCAGCCACTCAATTAGGGCAACAGCTTTTTGTGTTGGATGAATGGCACATTTCTGACTATCTTTAGCGAATTTCAGTACACTTCTAGGATAACGTTCCGTTGAATCATATGTAGTCAATCCATGCTTTCCATAATCAGTTGTTTCTTTGCAATTTACTTTATGCTCGGACTTGCTAACTTTTCTTACATGTCCTGTTGTTTTTTGAGGATTATATGTTGGGGGATTTTTGTAGAAAATACAGATATCTTCATGCGCCCGGAGGGGCATTCGCTTCGCATTTAAGAATCCTGTAGGTTGGGTTTTCTCCCAGATCAAATTATATCGCCATAGTTTACGATTACTTTGCATTAGATCCGCAGTGAATATTCCATTTGCAAACAGAATTATTGCACCGTTATCTTTTATGATACGTTCATATTCAGTCCAAAGACCTATTTTTTTATTTTCATGAAACCAACCTAATGCATATCCTATAGTTTTATTTAAGTACTTCGATATTGATATAATATCTTTCTCGTAATATATCTTATTATTAAGTATCACATAATCATTAAACGGAATCACTGTATCCCATTTATTTCTTGCCGTCTGGCTAACCATACGGAAGATCTGTAATTATCGCATCTATTGATTTGTCAGAAATGTATTTCATTATCTCTAAGCAGTCACCATTGTATAAATTATTCATTTTAACTTCCGTAATATTTAATCACCACTCTTTCACGTTAATATAACCTTCGTCTATTCCTTAGCATTATCTGACTCATCTTCATCATCATGTTCAATATCATCAGACGAATCATAAAGTAATTCAATTTGACTTAACTTTCTGTAATGAATCCAATTATCAAACGAACTTTCGTCCTCTGAGCAATCCCATTCGTCAATAAATTTTAATCCTAACAAATAGTCACCATCAGCAAGTTCAATAACTTCTTTTATCATAACGAGTTGATATCTATCAGATACATACTGTGTTTGATCCACATATTTTTGTTCAATTTCTTTAGGCGTCCAGTCTCCCGGTCTGCGAAATTCTAGCATTTTAAATATTCGATCACGCCCAACATCTAGCCACCATGTTTCAAAATCTGTAAACATTGTATCCATTATAAAAAATCTCCTTCCGTAAAATCATATCCATCTTTATCGTGCCAATACTGTATTTTATGATTCCATATTGTTCTATCGCGACTTGATATCTCTACGTGGTCTATGGGAGTTTGAATTTCACCTATGTCATCGTTATAGTAAATTGTTTCTTTCTTGTAGTTTTTGTCCCAATCAACCACATCTTCTTCAAATTGATTGATTGAGAATGCTCGACCATATTCGTCGTATATATATACTTCTGGATGCTGTTTTAAGAATAATAACAGTTTCTCTACTGAATCATATGCATTTTTATGTGCCTGATATAAAATCTTCCATCCCGCACTTCGCTTACATATATGAATTTCATATGATAAATATGGTTCATCTACAATTTCATATTCATCTTGAAAGTATTGTTTAACCAACTCCTTATTTTTTGTAATCATATAAAAATTCGTTCCCATGTTTTACCTCATTTAGTTTAAATAATATTTTTAGATAAATTTTTTGATACATTCTTAGCTTAAAACCATAAAATTCTTCAACAAATTTTATTGGATTATCACGATACATTTTGATATCTATCATTTAGAGTTATCCTTTCCTTTTTCCTCCCATTGAAAGCATTATTTTATTTTTCTTTCCACTACTATAATAGTATCGTTGTGCCACCCGCCATGTGCTACCAATAAAATTTCCTCTATCATGAATCCATACTTTTTCCCAATCCCACCACTATTCCATGAACATGTAATAACAACACCATTCTTCTTGACAATACGAGATATTTCTTTTTTTTGATTTGACCAATAAGAGGATTGTGTGGTTTTCATATTTACTGATTGTTTAAGCTTTTTATAACATTCGCTTACTTGCCGTGGAGAATAAGGCGGATCATAAAGAACTGTATCTACGGAATTATTTTCGAACATCTTTAAAAAATCTAATGCATCCATATGGTATGTTGTATGATATTGCTGGTCTAAATCATTTGTTATATCTGCTAATTTGTTTATGTTAGCAAATGGATCAACAGTTAATCCATGTTTATACTTCAAAATTAGTTCTTGTATTCCTTTAATTTGAAATGTATTTTTATTCGGCATATGCCAAATTCTATTTATAGATATTCTATTTATCAATAAAATCACTCCTAATTGACATTTGTTATTTCTATTATTAATGAATTTTTATTTACTGTTGTAATTGTATTTGGCACATCATTTTTCTCATTTCAATCATTTGTTTTATTTCATTATTATTATATCTACAACGTATAGCAGCTCAAACAACATATAAATAACTATATCCACCAGCATTACCAACTGGCTGAGCAGTTAAACACATTGCAATATGATTTGAATCATAAACCCTATTTCCTTGTCGATATTGTTTCCCAAAATTTATTTTTCCAACTCCACCAAGTAATATTGGTTTATCGCCGCAAGCGGTATTATTTCCACTTACGGCTTCATAAAATTTCCTGTCTGTCAACTTATATCTGGCTTTATGTTCTGGAATATATTTTACAGGCTTGTTCATATTTAATATTTTTCACCATCCTTTGAAATTAACTTTTCATTGAACTATGTACAAATAACTTTTCTACTCTCTTTTTATTTGTATTATTGGTTCCTCTACTGCAATCAAAATTTGCCAATGTATCCTTGCTCCAAATGCACACAAAATCATCTGGTGCATTATACTCGCTAACAAAAACATAGTTATTTTCACTCATTTTTCTACACCATTCCCAGAACAAATTGTAATCGAATTTGCCTGTTGAATATTTTGTTGTATTAAAATATGGTGGATCACAATAGATTACAGAGTTTTTAAGATCGTTATATTGATTATTGAGATAATCGCTACAAATAAATTGTATCGATTTTAAATTAGGAACTTGCCTCAAAATATTTCTGATTGATTCGTTACTAGAATCCCGAGGTGTAATACCATCATTTTTATAGCCCCGTGCATAACCAGCAAAATATTTAGCACTGAATGAAGCCATAAATCCAACAAAACCGACATAATAATCTGGATACTGCTCTTTATTATTCTTTACCAAATTATATTCTTCTTCTGTTATGTGCGATGGTGGCTCCCATCCATCTTGTAGTTTCTTTAACATTGCAATAAGTTCTTTATGAATATCATTACCTATTCTATTTTCACATTTAATCTTATCAATGATATTCGCCCCCCCTACAAAGGGTTCGTAATATGTTGTAATATTATTATTGTCAATATACTTTTGAATAATCGGAACAATATATTTTGCAATCCGATTTTTACTTCCCATGTATCTCAAATTTTCACCAGAAAGGCGATATATCCTTAGCAGCTGACCTCATTTCCTTTCTGACTATGATTTATAACTTTTCATTACTTTTTCATTTTCGTTTTTATTACAATACTTACAATTCATTAATAAAATTGTCTTATCTAAACGCTCTAAACACTCCTCTAATGAATCAAGCAGATTATTAAATTCTGCCAACTTTTCCTCATCAGATTTGTTACTTCCTCTAGGATTTGCTTTGCTATGATTATATGGCTGCGAACACAATGACTCGTTCTGATTTTCAAGAAATGCTATCCTTTCAAGTAAATATTCTTCGGTAGATTCATAATGTCTCACTGCAATAAATCTTTCATCTCCCATATTTTCTTCTCCAGTTTCTTAATGTATTATCTCGTAATGTAGATCCACCATGCATCTTACAATAGTTACTAGAACACCCACGTCCAAAAAGAGCTAGCTTCATTTTAGGAAATATGTACATATCAAATGTCATTTCTAAAGTTCTGTCACTGTTGATTGATGAAATATCTTTTTCATCTGCACTCGTCATATTATGATTGTCAACAGAAAATTCAGGGATATCATTTAAAGTCTCAATATTTTTAACAACATTCCCGTCATTATCCATCTCTACAACATATATTGATTCTCTTATATAACTACGCATATTACACCGCAAGAGACTTCATTTCTTCAAGCATTGCAGCATAATCAGGATCAAGACTTGCGTAATATTCATCGTCTTTACGTGCTTCAATTTCTTTTCTCTTCTCAATCATCTTTTTCCGAATCTCTTCTGCTTGCTTTCTCTTATTCACTTTATCTTTGTATGCGGACATATCGACTTTGCAAATCACTTCTGCTGTAATTGTATTTGGCACAGTGATATTGTCAGTGGATACAACGTCTTTTACCAAATAAATTTCACCACTTGCTTTTCCGGAAACCAAAACATTATCGCCAGCCCGGATTTCGCTATCATATAATGCATAGTAATAGTTCTTTTTGCAATATCCTGTGTTCTGTTCAATCACTGCAACCTTTTTAAAACCATCTAATTTTGCAATATCATTTTCCTCTCTTTCTATTTTTAAAGCGTCTTTATACAAATAAATATATTGCACATATTTATCAAAATGAACTCCTACAACTTCTTTTGAATTCACAGCAAATATGCATTTTACAGTTCCAATACGATTATACAAATATGTACCATGCTGTGTTGAAATAACCCGAACCTTATCTCCTTTTTTCAATCATCGTACCTCCAATCATGCTGCACACTTATTGCTGGTATTCCAGATTTTTCAATCTCAATCCATTCATCTAATGTTAATGGAATATAATCGGAAAGCATACAGAAGCAATTAATCATATTAATCGGAGCTGGTGTTGGAATATCAGAACTTCTACTTATTCTCGGAAAGCCTCTTATAAATTCTTTATAATGTTCTACTCCGACACAATCAGGAGTTAAATGTATATGACCGTGAAGCATATATGTTTTTGGAACTCCATCTTTATCACGCCGGAATTGACCGTTGTAACACATCACTGGATAATGGCAACATATCACTTTTCTACCATTATCATTTAGCTCTATATAATAATCAATTCGTTCAAACCGTTCTCTATTAAATTCTTTTTTTAGTACAGCTTTATCATGATTTCCAATACAGAGATATAATTTCCCATTTAATTTATTAATAAGCTGATTCGTTTCTTCTACGTTACCAATGGACAGATCTCCCAGAACCACAACCTCATCATTCTTTCTGACTCTTGAATTCCACTGATTAAGCATATATTCATTCATCTCTTCCATACTGCCGAAACCACGCTTGTCCATCCTTGTATTCATATTGGTGTGGAAGAAATGATTGTCTGCAATATAATATCTCATATCTTACAACCTCATACGATTCTAATAATCTGTTCATACAATATAATTTCTTTATCATTTACACATCTGTTGTCATGATAATGTCCCATAAACCATTTTTTACATTCAACACGACTACGGATTTCTTCTAAATAATCAGTTAGCCGATCAGGCTTGTAACATCCCATTGATATAAGAGCCGCTGTGCTTGTCGCGCCACAATGTGTTACGACAAAATCAACTTTATTATCATATTTCTCCAAATTATCAATCCCATTTTGCATTTCTGTTTCTGAAGGTAATTCTCTTTCCCACCATGTTACATGGTTAATTCTAAAAAGCTTACTATAATCCCATTGCCATTCTTTAATGCGAGGATCTCCCACTTCCAAAATACCGTCCCGAATATCATGACTGCTTGCACCACCGAAAGCAAAAAATATTTTACCAGATATATTATAAATCTCACCTCTCATCAGATGAATTACTGACGGCCTAACGAAATGAACTTTACCACCATTCCAATCTGATACAGGAAGACTATCAAGTATGTCATATGATTCATGGTTTCCGTCCACAAACAATGTAGTAAATGGCTTATCTTCTAACCAATCAAGATTATAATTTTCTCTTTTAGAGTTATCCCATATTCCAAAATCACCACAGATAATTACATAATCTTCTTTTGTCATTTCTTTTTGTTCCGGGAAAACAGCCGTTTTTAATCTCCCCATCCAATCACCATGGGTGTCGCCAGTTATATAAATCATGTTTATCCTATCCTCATTTCGTCGCATGCAGCATTATCTTCTCTGTCTTCTTTAATTTGTTTTGTTCCTAAAATATATTCTCTATATTCATTATAATCTTTAAACTTAATATATTTGCATTCGTTTACATCAAAACAATTTTCACCTGCGCATATTTCGTATGAATTTGCGGATACAATAATGTATATCTTTTTATCTTTATTATCATCTAAGATCGTTTTAAACAGATATTCTTTAACATCTACGATATTATCAATACTCAGTCCACTATCAATTGCGTCAAATAAAATAAAGTATTCATCGTATTCAGGATGTTTCCTAACCCACGATCCAATTCTTGCAGCCTGCGTCCCCATATTGATAACAATATTTTCGCCTTCTGAAGAACACGCCATTGATGCTAATAAGTCCATTTTTCCATAAAATCCCGCTTCACTTTTAGCATTTAAACCACCATCAAATAAATTATCATAAAAAATATAATCAATATTTTCATTATTAAGATAATTTTTAATGCATTTAAGCATTGTTGATTTACCATATCCATTACATCCAACAAGAACGGTTACACCTTCTTTAAGCTGAATTGTAGATTTTGAAAACAAATCATAATTCAGATCAAGAGGATTCTTGTGTATTTTAATTTTCTTCATGTCAACTCTCCCTAAATTCTATTTGATCGCCAACAAGCGTTTACAGAGTATGTCGGAAACCATTTCTGACCTCATGATAGTGGCGCTTGTTATCCTATCATTTTCAATGTTACTTTTAGTTAATTGCAGCCTGCGGATTCGAACCGCACCCTCTGCCCTGCTATGACAACGCGCTACCACTACACCAAACTGCGAATACCGCAATGTGATCACCATTACGGTTCTAAAACTGTTTCATACCTTTATTATACAAGAATTTGTATTCTATTTTTTCGTGCGGCCGTTCACGCCTTATTTTTATTACGTACTACTTTAGTTTTAGAATGGATCGTATCCGACTCGAACGGATGACCATTCGCTTATGAGGCGACAGCTCTCACCAACTGAGCTAACGATCCATGTTCAAGGCGCTATATCCACACAAACTTTCAAGTTCTGCTTTTATAAACATTGCTGTAAGCGCCTTATATTGTCTAGGTGTGAAGAAGATGATGTAAATATATATTAAAATACGTTTTTTTGCTGTACACACCTACTATAACAATCACGCTACTAAATCTTTAATAGCGTTTTCTACCATATCATATCTATCCGAATCAAGCTGTTCAATTAGACACTCTAGCGGATCTGTTTTATTACTTAAAACCATCTTTGCAATTACAGGACTAAATCCACTAACAAGAGCGACACCAAGATCATTTTCTCTTACTGGAATCGCACCTGTCCGACTACAGATATTCCAAAATACTAATCGTGGAAGTTTATAACCATGTCGCGCATATCGTTCTTCAAAAATTTTAAACAGCTTCTTTTCTGGTC
>ERZ1643251.3719-NODE-3719-length-13856-cov-8.259401_pt1 | contig 13856 bp, 11 predicted proteins | sample MGYA00579261_ERZ1643251 | MGnify/ENA primary metagenome ERZ1643251 (study PRJEB29033, sample SAMEA4952267) | chicken gut metagenome | biome: Broiler Chicken; feature: Gastrointestinal Tract; material: Caecum | place: Ireland | collected 2018 | study: Broiler... | reverse complement strand
CAGCATATGAGACCACAGTGAGCATCCCGAAACGCTTCCCGATATTACATTCACGCACACTTTATATAAGGATTAGGACGGAAGGACATGTAAGTAGCGTTTACTCAGAGCGAATGAGTTCTCGGCCCATGGGATGGAGCGAGACGGGATCTGACAGAATGTGCAGGCTGAGATGCTTTATCCGAAACTATGGGCGGGAAAAAGTGATTGACCTGGTAAATTACCGCAGGGAACAGGAGCTGGTGAACGCGGTGTCAACCGGGACAGAGGGCATGATCGATGAGCCGCAGAGAAAGCGGTATACAGCGAAGCAGAGAGAATCTCAGAGGTATGCAGAAGTTCTGCACGGGACCATTTCGAGGAATTCAACAGTGCGGAAGATACTTGCAATCCGGGAACAGCTTGGGAACATATAATCTTGAAAAAAAGAAAAGCCAGTTGTATGATTGAGAAAACAAATCGGAAGTCTTATCCTCTTTGGAGCAGTCTATTTCATTTCAACTGACAATTCGTTTACTTCATCTACCCACAGATTTTCCTTGAACATTGCCGCCTGATATGCTATATTATGAATAGAAAAGGGAAACCGCAAGCGGCTTACCCCAAAAGTAATTGACTGTTACTTACAAACAGCCGTCACTATTGGCAGTAGTGGCGGCTATTTCTTTCCCTTGAAAATCTCATAACAGAGACCAACAAGGGCGACAATGAATATTAATAACTGGATCAGATCCGAGTATGTAACGTTCATTGGCATCACCCTCCTTTCTTTCGTCTGGAGGGTTCGCCCCTCCGAAAAGATCAGAGGGTAAGCCGCCCGGCTTTGGTTTCCCTGTCCACATACTACCATAAGCGCAGACAGCGCACAATATTTATTTCACTACTACATTGATTGCCTTGTTGCCTTTTTCCGTCGGTTCGATCTGATAGCTGACTCTTTGGCCAACCTCCAGAGCCCGGAAGCCTTTCATCAGGATATTAGGAAATGTTATGTCAACTACGACAAATTTACTCTTTGATATTTCATACAAAATTTCCGGCACTATCTGATGATTATGTTCCTTTTCGTCTATTACTCTTGGAACATAACGACATTCAGATATCGCCTCTTTAAATGCCTGACGAATAGTTTCTGTTTTATCGCCGAATTGCATAGCTATAAATCCTTGATTGAGAACATCTTTTTCTTTTTCCATTTCAGAGATTTTAATCCACCCCTGCGCAGAAATTCTATATACTGGACAATCCTCTCTTGCACTTAGATATCCAAGATCATTCAGGCTTGAAAACATCCTCTCTATTTCACCTATGCCAATATTCGAATCAAAAGTACTTGTAAATAATACATATTCTAAATCCGGATCTGCTAATATATCATCACCTATTCTCGGATACTTTCTAGATAAATTCAATAATCCTCTTTCTGCCTTCTCCAAAAAACTTACCGGATAGTTCTTCATCAGCTCAGCAGGACTACAAGAGTAAGATCAAGAAGCACATTGTTCCGGAGCTGGGGGAGGTATCGCCTGGTGTCCCTGGAGCCGGATATCATACAGAAATGGATTGATAAAAAGAAAGATGAGGGATATGCGCAGAGCATATTAAAGAACATCCTGACTTGTCTGTCCAGCGCTCTCATCTATGCCGTGCAGCCTTTCCAATATATTAAGGCGAATTCCTGTATCTATGTAAAAACGCCCAAAGTGCCTATATCAGAAGAGCGCAAGGCTCACACAGAGTACATCTGCATTATCCGTGGACTTTCCAGAGATCATACCGCTGTCAGCCCGCGAAAACGGACAACTCCTGACGCCGGAGTCTTTCAAGTATTGCGCCCGGGTGTTCCATAAGGAGCTGGGGAACCCGCTCTTTCACAGCCACTGCCTCCGGCATACCCACGGAACCATACTGGCAGAGAACGGCGCGCAGCCTAAGACTGTAATGGAGCGCCTGGGGCACAAGGATCTGAAGACCACAATAGAGCGCTACATCTTCAACACGGACAAAATGCAGGACGATGCTGTCAAGCTGTTCATGCAGGCCACATCATAAAAAGAAAAATCCTGCCTGCCGTTTCATATTTTGGCAGGCAGGAGGCAGGCCAAACGCCATATTTCGCTCCTGCACTTCTTAAGAATCCCCGGTTTTACGGGATAATTTCGCCACGGTTTCTACATGTGTCGTGACTCTCTGGTGAACACATTTCCACCGCCACGTCTGCGCCAGATGAACACATTTCTGTGCCATCATTTCCAGTAGTTATTTCTTCATTATTATCAACAATCACTGCCAGCTTTTTCTCCATCTTATGACACCATCTTGCCTTTCTCTGATTTATTCTGCTCCTTAAAGTGTTCTTTTGCATTTGGTACAACACCCGACTGATTTCCTTTTAATACAAAGGTCAGTTTATAAGGATCTGCTGTTCCATCTTCGCTGTAACCACCGACTAATACTCTGTCTATGATACTTTCAAAGACCACTCTGTCAAATTCATCCAGAATCTCTTCATTTTCCAGTGTCAGACGAAGTTCCGCCATTCGCTTTCCTACATCTTTTTGCTTGTTGATACTCTCGTCTAATAATTGTTTCTTTCCATCAAGTACGTGAAGTTTTCGATTAAATTCAATCAGCTTATCATCGTAAACTTCCTTTGTTATTGTACCATCAATCAGCATATCTGTCATTCTGCTTTTTTTGCTTTTCAGAGAAGAAATATCTTTATCAATTTGCTGTCTTCTGCGAACATCCTCTTCATTCGTAAGAGAACTTTCCACCGCTTCCATAACAACTTCCAACACATCTTCAAAATTCCCAGCCAGCAGACCAAAAGCTTCTATAAATGCTCCCTCCAAAATCGCTTCATCAATCGCCTTACAATTCGGACAATTCTTGATTCCATTCTTCGTAGCATTCATACATTGCCATACTGGCTTTTCATAATCAGAACGGCTGTGTCTGGTTCGTCTCGTCAGCTTATGCCCACAAAAAGCACATTCACACATACTGCTAAACGCATACTGTCTGGTATATCGTTCCCGATTGCCTGTAGTTTCCACTACGATATTCTTATTTCTTTTCAGACGGATTCTTTCAGCCTCATCCCAAACCTCTCTGGAAACAATTGCTTCATGATGGTCACGGATATAATACTGCTCCTCCTCCCCCATATTTGCCAGTCTTCGTTTGGAAATCGGGTCTGTCGTAAATGTCTTTCCAAGAAGAATATCTCCCTTGTACTTTTCATTTTTAATGATTCCCATAACCCCATGGGTATGCCAACTGACTTCACCTTTTTTATTTCTCTTGCCCATTTCCACCAATCTCTTTGCAATGGTCGTAGTTCCATATCCCTGCAAATACATATCATAGATAAAACGAACAGTTTCTGCTTCTTCCTCGTTGACTGTTAAGGTCTTGTCCTCCGGATGATAATCATAACCCAGACAACCATTAAAACCAATCAGTTCTCCCCGCTTCATTTTCATCTTGAGTCCCATCTTTACATTCTGTGAAAGAGATTCCACTTCCTGCTGTGCCATCGAACTTAAAATCGTAAGAAGCATTTCTCCATTCATATCCATCGTATTTATGTTTTCCTTTTCAAAGAAAATGGCAATGTTACGTTCTCTAAGCATTCGCACATAGGAAAGTGTATCCAGCGTATTTCTTGCAAATCGTGAAATAGATTTTGTCAGAATCAAGTCAATTTCTCCATTCTGACACTTCTGTATCATCGACTGAAATCCCTCTCGCTTATCTACCTTTGTTCCTGTTATTGCCTCATCAGCGAAAATACCAGCATTAACCCAATCCTTGTTATTACGAATCTTATCTTCGTAATAAAGTTTTTGTGATTCAAAACTTCCAAGTTGGTCATCATCATCTGTCGATACACGGCAATATGCTGCCACCCTGATTCTTTCTACTTTTAATGCTTCTCCTCTTACTCTGCCCCTACTATTCGGCGCAGTTCTTGTTGCTTCTAAAACTTCTACTCTGCCCATAGGCGTTCCTCCTTAAAATAATTGTCATTAAAAATGTCAGCTCCACAAGTTATCTCCCCTGTGTCTGCTGACATTGTATCGTCTTTTTTATTTATTAACGAATGTGCGAAAAATAAAGTTGCTGCAAATAGTTTCGCTACGCTGCCTGATGATCAAAATCGTTTATTACCAGATATTTATCCATCAATTTATTTCTGGCTGCCACATATTCGTTTTCTGTGAGCATCCCCAAGCGAACAATCTTTCTTAATACCACCATACATTTTGCATATTCCATTTCTCTTGTCATACTCTCTCACTCCTCCTTTTTTTGCTATCACCTTCTTTCGGTGTATCCAAAGACATTTTTAGAAAAGCTGGTCGTGATCGCTTTGGCTTCCATTCGTATCTCCTGCGTCAACGTTTCAGTTGACCTTTAGCTATCTACCGATAGCCTGTACGCCTCTCCTTGTCGAGATCCTCTCGTACCCTTGCGGAAGTGTCTTTGTTCGCTCCGTCTTTTGACATCCTGGCAAATCCTATTACAAAAGAGATACAGCTCATTCACTTTTCAAAGTTCTTATAGGACATCAGTTCTTGATGTGTTATACTTTTTCTGTAGCCAATTCAGAAGCATTTTCGCTTCATCCGGCTACGTTTTATGAGCCAATGATAACAAGATTTTTATGGAAATATAATTGACGGTGACTTGACCAAAAGTTGCCAAAAGAGAGGAATTTGACTTGAAAAACAGATTGACCTTTACCGATATCATCGGTGTCCTGCTTGATAATAAGAAGAAAACCTATCCGCAGTATCGGATGATCCACGATATGTTTTCTCTATATTTTGGTGAACACACCATTGAAAGCAGAGATTTAAGCATTGATAATAGTATTCTCTACAGCCGCTGGTGCAATGGTGCTCGACCAATCCCAATCGAAATCATCAGAACCTATGACGATGATGAACGCTGGGATAAAATGAGAAATGACTTTAACAAAAAGATTCTCCCGAACCTGATTAACGAACCAAATGCCCGTTCACAGGCTGAAATGCTTATTGACCAGAGTGTGGATATGATAGGAACAACAATGGCAAATGAATTGAAGAATACAACAGATAATGCTACCTTTTTTACAGCCCTTATTCGTTATGCCATTTTAAACGACCATTCCCAGAAAAATTTATTTTCACCGGAACTCTGCGATAAATTATTGTCTGGAAGAACCCCTTCCTGTGCCAAAGAGTTTATTGGCAGAAAAAAAGAACTGTCCGAAGCAGCCACGCTACTCAAGAACAATTCTCTTCTGTTTATTACGGGTATTGCCGGAATTGGGAAAAGCGAATTTGCAAAACAATACGCAAAGAAAAACGAGAAGAAATATACCAACATTATTTACATTTACTATACCGGGAATTTGAAGAAATGTATTGCTGGTCTGGAATTTACCACAGATACTGCGGAAATGACGGAAAATGAGCTGTTTCAGTCTCATTACCATTATCTTCAACAGCTATATCAGGATAGTCTCGTGATCATCGACAACTTCAACATTCTGCCAAAAGACGATGATTTCTTTCGGGAATTTATAAAAAACAACTTCCAGATACTCATAACAACTCGCTGCAAGATCACATCCTTTGAAGCATTGGAATTGAAAGAACTGGATAAAGAGAAAGAACTGACTGAACTGTTTTTTCGGCACTGTCCATCTGCGAAATCGGAGCCCGAAACCACATCAGAAATAATAGACGTGCTAAATGCCCATACGCTTACAGTCTGCCTTTCTGCTCTGACGTTGGAAGCAAGTGGCATGGACATTGAAGAATTGCTATACGAATTAAAAACTTCAAGCATTTGTTCCAACATTTCAGAGGAAGTGGAACTCTATAAGGATGAAACCTTTACCAATGCACGAATGGCAGAACACCTGCAAAAGCTCCTGCAATTAAGCAAATTGGATGAAGAAAAACTGGATATTCTCCGGAATTTATCACTCCTGCCAACATCCGGCATAAGCAAAGCATATCTAAAGCAATGGTTACGATTAGATAATCTGAATGCTGTGAACTATCTCATCCGCTATGGATTTATTACAGAAGATACAGAAAACAAACGGATCAGCCTGCATCCCATGATACAGGAGCTTTCCTTCACAGAAACCTTTCCATCTGTGTCTTCATGTCATACCTTGTTAAATAGTCTTCATGTAATCTGTCTGGTACACGGCTTGGAAGTAAGAAGACCGGAAATAGTAATCCAGTCACTCATCAGCGTGACAGAACGGATTATTGTAGATAATCCAAGAGATTATTTAGACTTTTTACAGGATTTGTTCCCATATCTGGAAAAATATCTGGTTACCGATTATCTCCCAAAACTGGTGGAACGAATTTCTTATATGATGGAACAATACCAATTAAACACCATATGCGACAGAGCATTACTTCTGGATTATAAAGCCGAACTGTTTGTGCTGAGAAAGGATTTTGACAATGCATTAAAGAAACGTAAGAAAGCAATTCAACTTATGGAGAAACTTCATACACCAGAAGCGGATGTTTCTTCTGCCAGCCTGCTTTCCAACCTATACAATAATCTTTCCAATACCTATCTCTATCTAAAACAGGGAAAAGATGCTGCTCAGGCACTCCGTACCGCTTTTGATATACGGATAGAATACGCTCATCTTGGTCTGCTGGAATCCCACGATACACTCCAGCAGATGATGAATTTGACTAATATGCTGTTACTCGGAAAAGAATGGGAACAGGCAAGACAGATATTAGCCCTATATGAATCTCTTGTTCTGGAATATGAAAGTGCAGAGTGCCTGGATTATGGAATCTGTCAGACAATGTATGGCGTTCTGGCTCTCGGAGAGCGAAAACCTATCGAAGCGGAACAACATCTGCTGCAAGCCGAACAGATTGTATTCTCCGTTATGGGTGCAGATAATGATTATATGAAAACGATTTATCGTCATCTATACAGCTTATATGCAAGATGGAATAAACCGGAATTAGCAGAAAAATACAAACAAAAATTGCTTCCTATAAAACGCTCATAATAACCGGCAAAAATGCATAAACTACTACTGCCACTTTTGAAAAACCATTTGACAATCCGATTGTCATAAGGTATATTATCGTTAGTGGTTGTGCTGTGGATGCTCGAGGGGCCCACAGCCGGAGGAGCTCATGCGTGGGCTCCTTTTTTACTATCTAAAGAACGTGAGGTCTTCCGATGGCACAGAAATTTATGACTTACGAACAACAACTAAATAAATTGCGAGTCGATAAAGGACTGACCATTCCCGATACAGACTTCGCTCGAAAAACATTAGAAGAAATCAGCTACTATTCTTTAATCGGTGGATATAAAGGACTATTTCTGCATCCAGCATCAAAGAAATACAAATATGGTGTTACCTTTGATGAAATCGTTGCATTTTACCATTTTGATGAACAACTCCGCAGTATTTTCTTAAAATACATTTTACAAGTGGAACGACACTTGAAATCTATGATTTCATACCACTTTACAGAAAAATACGGGGAATCTCAGAACGAATATTTAGACCCAAACACTTTTGATTATACCCATCATCAAAAACAGGTAAAACGCTTGGTAGATTCTTTGAGTAAGACGATTGCAATGCCAAGCCATTATCGTTATATTGCTCATCACGCCAAAAAATATCATAATGTGCCGTTATGGGTAGCAACCAATGCAATGACAATGGGACAAACCTCTGCATTTTATCAGTATATGCCCAACGATATACAGGTCAAGGTAAGTAAAGCGTACCCTCAATATACAGAAAAGCAATTACACCAGTTCATTACTATTATTGCAAAATGCCGGAATGTATGTGCACACGGAGAACGTTTATTTGATTTCCATACCACAGATATGATTCCAGACACCTTGTTACATAGCAAACTCGGAATCCCTTGCAAAAAAGGATTGTATCAGAACGGCAAGAAAGACTTATTCGCTGTTGTAATCGCCCTTCGCTATTTAATTTCTGATAATGAGTTCAAAGTATTTCGCAGGAATCTGGCTCTTTTGATTAAAGATGTGCTTAAAAAGTGCCCTCATCTTACAGAAGACCAGTTACTGAAAGAAATGGGCTTCCCTAAAAATTGGGCAAAAATTACACGATATAAAAAATAAATTTTCACTTTTGAAAAAGAAAAACAACCATCAACTAATCATTAGTCGGTGGTTGTTCGTCATTTATATAAGGTTCTAATAATTCTTTCTCTGCAAGTTTCCTTGCTTCTGCAGCCTGCTCGATTGTGTTGCAAAGACTTATCACTTGCCTTTTCGTAAATTTATACACTTTCTTTTAGTAGAAAATTGGTGCTAGAATATAAATAGTACAAGTCAAAATGAGAATTCCTTATTACAAATTTTATGGTACTATGTAGGTACCGCACTGAAGGAGGATCTCATTATGGCAAAGCACTATGACAAACAATTCAAACTGGATGCAGTCCAGTATTATCATGATCACAGAGAATTAGGACTGCAGGGTTGTGCTTCAAACTTAGGAATCAGTCAGCAGACATTATCACGCTGGCAGAAAGAACTGCGTGATACAGGTGATATTGAAAGCCGCGGTTCCGGCAACTACTCTTCTGATGAAGCAAAAGAAATCGCACGTTTAAAGCGTGAGTTACGTGATGGATGGTGTGTTCTTGTTAGCATGTGGTTATACTTACTTACCCGACACCTATTCTCTTAAATGCACTATCTGAAAGCTTAATTCCCTCCCTCTATAATCTCTAATTTCCTTTGATTATCTTAATATTTCTTAGATTTTCACATTTACTATTGCTACTCAAATGGACAATATACGCATTTCTGTGTATATCTGGATGCATAAGTGCGACCCTAATAAGCCTGTGGTGTTTTTAATCTATTACGGCTATTGGAATCCACTTATTCTCCGGTGGCTACCCTCCCATGTCTCACAGGGTCTATGCCCTTAATTCCTTCGTTCTGCCTGCCCATGAGGTGGATGTCATTCATGCTCCTAAACTGGGTCTTTGCCCTAAGGGATTAATTCAGCTTGACTGATCCTAGCTCGCGTTTTCAATGTGCCAACCTGATTATCTTAGTATATTCTTTCCCTGAATATATCTGATCACAAGCCGAAGCCTTGGTTTATGCAGCTTCGGACGTGCTGTTCCTTCTAATGTCACTCATCATCTTCTGTGAATCATACTCAATTCCTTTTGTCAGTAAAGCATAAAATATCCGTATTAGTTTACAACACAAAAGTACTAATGACTGCTTTTTCCCCAGCGCATTACCTTTCCTGGTAGTGTAGTATTCGTGGAGTTCCTTAAAGGCTGCATTCTGAGCTACTAACGGCAGCATGCCTTGAAAAAGTATCGCTCGTAACCGACTCCGTCCACGTTTACTTATCGTAGTCTTGCCTTTATGCTTGCCTGAGCTGTTTTCCTTTAGATTCAAACCCGCCAGCTTCTGTATCTGTTTGGAGTGCTCAAAGCGTTTAATATCTCCAACCTCGGCTACAAACCCAGCTGCCATTATTAGTCCTATTCCTTTAATCTTCAATATTTCTTCCATGCCTGGTATTTGCTTTGAATGCTGCTCAACTAGTTCCATTACACGGTTATATTGAGCCATTTTTAAATCATAGTCTTCAAGAAGCATTGTAATGTCATTCATAGCTGATATGATGCCTTCCTTGACTCCAACACTTCTCTTGGCAGCTTCAACAAGTGCTACAGCTCTTTTTATTCCTACTGCCCTTATCTTGTCTTGCTTCCATCTAGCAACTATACCAGTTACACCTTTTTCAATTATCTGCTTGGGTAATGGAAATTCTTTGAGTACAATCAGTGCTGCTTTTCCTTCCCAGTCTCCAAAAACGGTTCTATACTCAGGGAAGTAGATGCTTAGCCACCTTAGTACCTTGTTTCTTATGACATTCAGCTGCTTAACAATGTGCCAGCGTGTATCCATCGCTGTCCGGAGCTCACTGTATACCCCTTCGGGGATATATGGCTCCATATATCTGCCATCCTTGACCAGCATTGCTATGGTCTTGGGATCTTTTCGGTCATTCTTGGTTGGATTGTTGTCATCTAGTTCTTTGCTCCTCTTTACATGAAACGGATTCACCAACACGATTTTCATACTGTGATCCTTAAGAAATGGAGCTATGTTAAACCAGTAGTGACCTGTAGGCTCCATGCCCACTGTTACCTTATCTTTGTGATTCTTGCTCTTTATTTCTTCAACCCATGCTGCAAATTCCTTGAAGCCAGGCTCATCATTAGTGAACCTGAGTATCTTGGCTAGTTCTACGCCTCTGTAATCAAAAGCTCTGGCGAAGTGGACCTCGCTAGCTATATCCACACCTATTATCAGAGTCTTTTCTGAGATTTGCATTATCTTTGAATTCTGGCTATACTTCATATTAAGTACCTCCTGTATTTTTGATTGTGGTTACTGGCCAAGCAACCCACATTTCAAATTCTACAGTGTGGTACTTCTTTTTTCAAAGTTCATTTTTGTTCAATACAGGAATGCTCCTATATTTTTGATTATAAATCTTTAATTATCAGATTCTCCACCCTCACTAACCATTCAGTCGTGGAAAAAGTATTAGCGCATTTGTTTCAATTTCATAACGTTCTTTTTCGCTAAAGCCTTCATATGATCGTAAGTCTCTCATATTTGAACGCATTCCTATTTCTTGGCCTAAAGGATAATCTGTTCCCAGCAAAATGTGAGAATTGTCCACAAGCTTTTGTAGAGAGCTCATTTCATGAATGTTTACAGAAAAGGTAGTATCGTAGTACATGCTTCCCAACTGCCTCAATGACTCCTTTTGAGCATCTTCAAGCATCTTTTGGAATACCTCAGGTGCAGGTGGTGCTATTTGACCGGATTGTACCTTTTGATAAAAAGCAATAATCTCAGAACGGTCTATAATCCTATTAGCTACATAAGGTACAGTTCCTCCTGCATGTGAAAGTATAAACTTAATGCTAGGATATTTCTTAATTGTTCCAGATATAACTAGATTTGCAACAGCTCTTGTAGTATCGAAAATAAATTCAAATAAAGAAGGCTCTATGGTCTTAATCGGAGAGCCTGCATTTTTTGAGGAAGGGATATCACTTCCTGTAAATACAGCTGGATGTATAGCTACAACAGCCTTTCTTCTATCAAGTTCTGCAAAGACTTTTTCAAATCGCGGATCTCCTAGATAAAAGCCTTCGTAATTAGACATTAAATTTACACCGTCTACATGTAGTATATCAAAGGCATAATTAATCTCATTTAGTGTTGCTTCCACATCCGGCAAAGGAAGTGTTGCCAAAACGCCAAATTTACTTGGCCATTTTCTAACAGTATCTGCGCCAAACTCATTCAATGAACGTACTACCTCACTCATTTTTTTAGCATCTTTAAAATACCATACTGGCATAGGCACTGATAATATTGATACATCAATACCATAGCGCTCCATTACCTCCAAAGAATTTTCAGGTTTCCATTGAGGAATTTGTGATCCTCCTCCTTCAACCACTCCAACCGTTGACAGTTCATTAATATACTCAGGAGTGTAAAAATGATGGTGTACATCGATAGTTTTTTTATTCATATTTTTCTCTCCTCTCTCTAACAAAGAAATCTGTTTTGAATAACCTTACTATTATAAATAGTTTTGAAATCAAACGCGTTATTCATTTCAAAATTATATTAACACTGGGATTGTTTCATGTCAATAAATTTTGAAATATTATTTGACATTAATTTCAAAACTATATAGAATAAAAATGAGGTGCATATTATGAATGGATTTACTAGACGAACTAAAGAAAAGATGGAAACCATCGAGGAAGCAACCATATCCTTATTGGATTTAGGAATTGATAATATTAAAATTGCTGATATCGCTGCTAAAGCAATGGTTTCTCAGGTCTCAATATATAATTATTACGGAAGTAAAGATAAAGTCATTAAGGCTGCATTTGAACGGTTGATGAATAATCAAATTCAGTGTTTAGAAAAGCTTATTGAAACAGATATGCCCTTCAAGGAAAAGTTAGAACAACTCTTAACCTTTAAAAAGCAAACTATAAACCACTTAAATATATATAAATATTCATCGCAGGATACGCAGTTTATACAGTTTTTATCGAGTCTTTATAGTAAATCATCTCCTTTATTTATACGATTTATTCAAATGGGCAAGAAATCAGGAGATATTAGAGAAAATGTTAGTGATACAACTTTGATGTTTTATTTTGATATGATAGTCCAATCACTAACCCATCTGCCCATCCCTCACACTTCTGCAGTTAATGAGAAGCCTATTGAATTAGAAATTCTTGATTTATTCTTATACGGAATTTTATATCAAAACAAATAACATAAGAAAATAACTAAAACTGAATAGAGCGTAAATAATGAAACCTCTTACTTGTATTGTGGTGCCAAGGAAAGCTCCGAAAAAGTACAATAAAACTCGGCATTGTTCCCAGTACCGTATGATTATTCGTTGCTAATCTATGATATCAATAAAATAACCCAATAAATGTGCTGCAATATTCATAAACAATATTTATCTTGATTTATTGAGCTCCCTTGCGGGGGCTCTTTCTACATTTCCGGCATAGCAGTGCTAGGAGGGCAAATCAAGTTTACCATCCTTACAATATTGCATACCATATTTGCCAGGATTATATGAATTTTTGCCCCTTTGAGCCTTAAGTATCTGCACCTTCTAAGCCCATGGTTCCTTACCATTGTCGCAAATCTTCTTTCTACCTTGAATCTCTTGTTGCTGGCTTCTTCGAATTCTTGCGTATCATTCCTTTTCAGATCTCTCAAAACGGCATCATACCTTAACGGAACTTCCAATCGCCTTCCTTTATGCAAAAGTTTCCCGTTCTTGGACTTATATAGGCATTGATCTTTCAATGGGCACTTTGAACATTCCGCTTTATCAAATTTGAATACCTTAAATTCCTTATTGTTTGTTTTGTTATTAGTCATTACATACTCTATTGTCGTTATTCCATTAGGGCAAGTGACAGAGCTAAGGTCTCCTGATATATTAAAGTCCTTTAACCCATAGTAGTTTTGTTCTCTGCTGGAATCCTTGTAGAAGGCTATATTTGAAGTTATTTCACTATCCATTAAATATGCTCGGTTGTCTGCAGTTCCATAAGCCTTGTCAGCAGTTATTTCTTCCGGCTTTATCTCTAAATCTTGCTCTACCTTCTCAATTAATTCCTGTAGCTTTTTCTCATCTCCTGTATTGAAGGGGGTCTGGGTTGAGGCAAGTATTATCTCGCTATCTTCATCTACTATGATATGATCTTTATACCCTCTTTTGATATTTCCGACAGACTTATGTGCTACACGGGCATCAGGATCCACGACACTGACTATCTTATCTTTTTTATTGTTAAGATACTGATCGATAATGTCATAACATATTCCAAAAGCTTCACGATACTTGTTATTAGTCTGAAGCTCAATATCAGTCTTAAGATAAAGCTGCTGCAAGTGTTTACCGGCTATTTCAAAGTGTCTGTTGGAACTGACTGCCTCATTATTTTCATATTCCTTATGGATTTCTTTCTCGAATAGTTCCAGTTGCTGCTTTGCCAAGCTTTCACTAAACTTTTCTACTTCTTTCATTACTTTCACAAAAGCATTCCTTATGAGCTTCTTTTCTGAGGGATAATTAACATTAGCTGCTACATCTGTTGTATCAACAATATACCGCCTGCTCTTTACCAGATCCCTCTTGTTTATGATACACTAAATTTACCGAAAAAAAGCGTCAGAATTCCCTGAAAAAA
>ERZ1643251.3718-NODE-3718-length-13856-cov-84.083545_pt1 | contig 13856 bp, 24 predicted proteins | sample MGYA00579261_ERZ1643251 | MGnify/ENA primary metagenome ERZ1643251 (study PRJEB29033, sample SAMEA4952267) | chicken gut metagenome | biome: Broiler Chicken; feature: Gastrointestinal Tract; material: Caecum | place: Ireland | collected 2018 | study: Broiler... | reverse complement strand
GTAATGTCAGCATCTCCGCCAGCAGCGACATGCCGTAGCCCTGGTATTTCTCCTGGAGGTGGTCGGAATAGCCGTCTTCTGAATACCGGTCATTGATCCCTATAAACCGGGATACATACGTCTCGTTCATTCCGTACTCCGCCGCGGCAAATTCCGCAACGGTTTTATAACCGGACTCTGCCAGGATATCCGTGTCCCTGGCCACTTTAAGCAAATATCCCATCCGGACAAATCCCTGTGTTACGTTCCGGACCTCCTGGTCCATAGCCGCCTTAAAGTCACTGTATGTACCCACTCTTACCATTTCCTCTGCCATCTCAGATCGCCTCCATAAAATCTTCCATCAGTCCCTGCAGGACTCTGGTATTGTTCTTTGCTTCCAGTTCTTTGATATTTTCTTCCCGTTTCACGGCGCTGATCCGCGCATAGTGACGGTCCTGCTCTGTGATCCGCTTCTTGATCACCTGCTGCCATTCCCGCAGGAAAGGCCGGATCTCTTCAATTCCCGGTTCTTCGTCGTACATCCCCCGGTGCTGCCGGATCGTCCCACCAGGTTCTACTTCGATGGTATAATACGGCATGTCCGGCGCTTCCGCCCGGCGCAGGAAGCAGATATAGGTTTCTCTCTGCCGGATCCGGTCAAAGTACCGGTCACAGGCCCCGGCGCAATGATGGAGCATCCGCCCCTCGACTACGATATCCATGCAGCGTCTCGGCACGGTAATGATGTACTGATCCGATGCATACTCGTATTTCTCCCGGATCTCCGCCATAACCTCTTCCACGCCTGGGAATCGCTCCGCATACTCATTCGCTGTGATCTCTGCCTCCCGTTCTTCCAGTTCCTTCACGGCCTCATCATGTCGGCGCCGCAGCTCCCTGGGTCGGAAAACCATTTCATCATCCATATGTTTTCCCAGTTTTTTGGCCATTCTCAGGTAATCCTTCCACTGCTCCAAAACCTGTTCGAACTTTTCTTTCGGATAACTTTCGGCCTGCTGCCGGACCAGGTAATTCCGAATCCGCTGCAGACTCATGCAATCTGTTACGGGCTCTACGTCTTTAGGCTCCAGTTTATTTTCCTCCAGCCACTCCAGTGTTTCCTGGCCGATCTTTTCCCCGGTCTCATCCGACCACCGCATCCAGATCAGTATCCTGCTCCCGCCGTCCAGGTCCCGAATCCGGTTGATCTTCTGGCGGTCTCGGATCCCGAATACTTCTTCGATTCTGTTTCCCCTCAGTTCCAGACCCCCGGAATAGCTCCCGCACCACGTCTGTACATAACCGCTTTCCTCCCGCAGAAGACGGTAAAACCGCCCTTTATACAGCATTTCTGCGATTCCTGCCATGCGGCTGTCATAACACGCCATCAGGGCGTTGTAATTCACAACTGTTTTATTTTCTACTGCCATCTGTGCAAACAGGCGCGCCCACGGTTCATATGCTGTCCCCGTCAAGGCCTCCTGTATACCACCGTCATACAGATACCCTGCCTTGATCCGTCGGTTCGCCGCATTGCCGCGGTTGTCAAAGTCTTCCCGGCCGCCCAGTATTGCCAGCCCCCAACTCTGGTCCCTGGTCCACTGGTTGTAATACAGGTCGCATCTGTATTTTTTATATTTTCTGCTCTTGGGCTTAAACAAGAGGATTCTCACGGCTTCCGATATACATGGGTAACGCCCGTTTTTATCCCACTCCACTTTTACATCAAAATGCCTGGCAACCCCCATCTCCTCATCTACCGGCTGGATCAGGCAGAAATTGGTAAGCACTTCTTTCCGGCAGATCCGGCGCATGGCGGTGGCAGATGCCCCACAGTGCGGACATATCACCGGATCGCCGTGTCTGGCTTTTCCGCCATCTTCCCGCTTCAGCTCTTTTTCCGGCGTCTTCTTCCTGCAGCATGTACATGCCCATTCTTTTGTATCACGGTCAAAAAACTGGTAATGTACCCTTCCCACCCGGTCCAGGATCCAGTCCGGGAGGTCGTCTGGGACATCCGGTATCTTCTCCATCATCGCTTCTACCCGTTCCTGTCTCCGGAGTTCTTTCCGTTCCCGCAGATCCTGCCCATACTCCGTCTCCCGGCTTTCGATCAGATCTATGGCGTCTGTCCTCCAGTCCTCTTTTTTCAGCAGCCCCATGATCAGATCCCGGTCCCGGTCCGTGTCAAACAGGACATCACGGTCCCTGAGGTAATTATTCCAATAACTATATGTCCTGCCCGTCCACAGGTCTCCGATTTTCTTCTGCTTCCAGATCCCATCCTTTAGCTCTATGCACTCATATTCGTAAGTTTCTGTATTCATCGCGTACCGCGCTTCCAACTTCCCGCTGCAGAAGATATTCAGGATCAGAATTCCCTGCGCCTCCTGCGCGGTGAGCACCTGGCGTTCCAGCTCCACAACCGGCGCTTTCGCCTCTGTCCGCTCAATCAACTTTCTTTTCATCGCTTTCTGCCTCCCGTATATTCCTTTCCGCATCCACCGTCCACCATTTCCCGGACTGCTCCCCGGATGCGGTAAATAGTTTCGCCGCCATCACCTTTCCCGGCTCCGGCTCCAGGATCAGTCCCAGGATCGCCCCGGCCGGTCCTTTTACCTTCGGGCGCGGTCCTCGCGCGATCGCAATATCGCCTTCCTGCTCTGCCTCTGCCTGATTTGCAGCTACCCGGATATGGGCTCCGCACGGCGCCCAGCCCTCCCGGAGCGGGTGCTGCACCATATATAGCATTCCATATCCGGCCAGCTTTTTCCGGTCCAGCTCCTCCACAAGGGTAATCTCGGTGCAGGAGATCCGGTTATCGGCATCTTCATCGATGTTCCCTCCGGCCTCCACCCGGAAATGCCGGTTCTCCCCCAGAGGGAAGTAATCCAGGCATTCAAACGGATTTTCGGTGCAGTGCCATCCACAGGAGGCTGTCTTGCTCTTTTCCTCCCGGTAGGTGACTCCCGGTTCCAGCACTTTCTGACCTGCTCCCATGGACGCCACCAGGTCTTTGGTTAGGCCCTTAAACGCCATCACGCCTGATCACCGAGGTAATATTCCCTCACAATCCTCTTAGTCTCTGCCTGGTTCGGAACGCCCAGGTAGACCGGCCCTCTCATGGATTCCTCTTTCCCGTTATGGGTCACCCTGGTTGCTTTTATGATCTTGTCACTGACCTGCTTTTTATTTTCAAATGCATACCTCAGCAGCGCCGCCATGCAGTCCCGGAGGCACTTCCCTTTCCTGCGGACTGCTGCCGCCATGTCCTCTTCCGTCCGGCATAGCTCCACCGCGCAGGAAAACCAGTCGTCTAAAATTCCGTCGATCTTCAGATCCTTCTTTTCCAGTTCCAGCTTCCCCAGCGCTGCCATCAGCGGCGTAGCCAGCTCCGGCACGCAGCCGTCTATATAATCTTCTGCATCTTCCCGGTCGATCCCGTTCTCTTCGGCCAGCATGAAGATCGCTTCCTCGTCCCCTTCTTCCATCTGGGCGGCGGCCGCGCGGTTTAATTCCGCTGCGGAGTCAAATTCCCCAAATTTCTCAAACATTTCTTTCTCCTTTCAGGCGGTCCGGCTGCTGCGTTTCTGCAGCTCTGCCGTCATCCAATTTTTATAACTGTGCTGGTAATTTTTTGCGAAGCAGATCTGATGCCACCGGGTCAGTTCCGCGACGCGCTTCCACAGCTCCACGTTCGCCACCGTCTCCCCTCTGGCCGTCTTCCATCCGTTCTGCTGCCACATCCGCAAATAGGATGTATGGCTCCCGCGAAGATAAAGTTTATCCGTGTATACCATGATCTCGCTCTGTTTCCGCATCCGGTTCAGTGCCGCGCAGAAGGCGAGCAGGATCAGCTGGTTCGGGGTGACGTTCTCCTCTTTCCGGAACCCCTTGACAGTATGTACGTTTCCGCGGCTGTCAAAGCATTCCAGCACGTAGGCGTACCATCCAGTTCCCCGCCGGATCCCCCGCGTGGCGGTTTCCAGGTACATGTTTACCATTCTGCATCACTCTCCTGTTTTTTCCTTGCGCCGGCGCAATTTGGGGGTTACTGCTCCCCGCTTCATTTTTTCTTTCCGTTTCCCTTCTTCGGGATCCCTTCCCGCCTTTGTCTTTCCTTTGTAGATATACTTTTTCGGGGACAGGCTCACCAGGCGATAATATTGATACCGATAGCCCATCTTATTGACCCCATTGACCAGGCTCTGTTTGTCCAGGTAATATCCCTTTGGCACCCTGGGATCCTCTGGCCATCGGTCGCTCTTCAGGATCACTGTTTTTGGCTTCGGATCCACCAGGTTCCGGCTGCAGGAATACCTGGTCTTTGACGGGCTCCCTGGCTTCCGGAAGGTCTTGCTTGTCTCTTTTACCAGATAGGCGGCCAGGTTTTCATAGTGACCGTCCTCATAGAGGTATTCCGTGTGGGTCCCTCCGTTTTCCTTCCAGCACCTGTTCGCTTCCTTCGCTCCGGATCCGTCCGGAAGGTCATTCAGGACCAGGTGGTGGTGGATGGACTTGTTCTCGTATTCTGTGACGATAATATATTTCAGAGGTACTCCGGCCTTTTTCCATCTCCGGCGCAGCCGTTCCAGATAATTCTTCAGACGGCGGCGGGCTTCTCTGGCATCCGGTCTCGTCTCCTTTTTGTAGGTCAGGGTCAGGAACAGGTCTCCCTCGCCAAAATTGGCCTGGATCTTCCGACGCAGTTTTTTGATGCAGTTCTTCTCATTGACCGCCTTCATCTCTTCCGGCGTCGGCAGTTTCCTGGGGCCTGGTGTCCCCTTCTTCCCATATCTCCCGGAATGGATCCTCTCCACCTCGACGATCCCCCGGTACCTCCATACATTTTTGATATGCATAGGCTTGTCCTTCTAAAGTTAATTGCTAAATCAAGACCAAAAGGGGAACAAAATCCCCTTATTTCCTTGCCTTTTAAAGTCCTGCATGCTAAAATATATATGTACATTTTTACATGTAGGCTTTGTTCCAGAAGAGCATTCAGTGGCTGCTGAATGCTCTTCTTTTTCTTCCCTTTCTTCTGCTTTGCGCTTTACTCATTTCCATTTCCAACGCGATCTGGCTCTCTGTGTTGTACCAGTAGTTTCCTTTCCCGTCTGCATAGTAGATCACTGTGTCTTTTCCTCTCTTTTCCCTCCCGATCTCTTTTGCCCCGGGAGGCGGGATAAGCCCCGGAAAGCTCCTGGCATTTTCTCTGGCTTCCGCCATGTCCGCGCCCATATCTTTTGCTTTACTACTTTCCATGAACCCGCTCCAATTCCGCAGCACGTTCCAGGATCTGGTCTGCATACTGACTCAGATCCCCGTCCTGCCATGCTCCAAGACCGTACCGGTCAGAATGCCCAGCATTGTAATACATGAGTACCGCCGCCGGGTCTTCATATTTCCGGAAGAGTTCTTCCAGGAAATCGACGCCGACCAGGATGTTTTCATATGGGTCTCTGAGGTCCGTCACTCCCAGCCGCTGCATGCGCTCCCAGTGGTATACCTGATCGATCTGCATCAGGCCGATGCAGGTACCGTTCTGTGCATCCGGATCCCAGCTGCTTTCCCTCTCGATCAGCGCCTCCACCAGCTCCGGGCAGATCTTCCGGTCCTCGCATACGCGCTCTATGTAGTCCGTCCACCCTTCCCTGTCATCCCCGCCGGAGGCGGCCAGGAAGAGGGAGCCGTATATTAAAGCGATCATCAGTATAACCATCGCTGCTGCTGCATAAGCCATCCTCTTCATGCTCCTTCCTCCGCCTCACCAAATAACATCGATAATACAGATGACATCGCATCTTCCAGATCCCTCTTGCGGCCATGCAGTTCCTGGCCCAGCAGGATGATCGTTCGGCGCTGGATCCGCCCCAACGGAATGGAAGTATCCTCCTCCTTGAAGTTCAGAAGACGGTATGACTGGCTCATAACCCGCCATTCACTGTCCATCAGTTCCGGGTCTCCTGGATCCATGACAACTACAGCCGCCACATCTCCATCCTCCGGACCCATAAGCAGGGCGTGCTCTTCGTCAATCTTTTCCCAGTAAAACTTATACATCTTCCATCCCCTCCCAATCTGCCATATGCCCGCAGGCACCGCTGGCAACAAGGATCAGGACTGGCCAGAATACACTTGTCTGCCACTCAATTGCGCCGCAGAGGCATGCCCCTCCGATGATCCCGCCAAATACAGCGGCCGCACAGAGCACTTTATTTTTCATGATTCCGCATCCTCCTTTTGATGTTTTCGCACATGGTCCGGCCAGCACCCGTCCCCGTCCCGTCCCGGAGCTGATAGGGCAATGGCCTTTCCATATGCAGGATGATGTCGCTCAACCGTTTAAGCGCTCCTTAACTCCGGGAGTGGGTGGCTGGGGTTATCATGTGACCGGCCTGATCCGTTTGGCTGACGGGCACCGTGCGGGCCAGGTACTTTTCCCTGTACAGGGTAATGGATCCGCCGGGACTCGAACCCGGATCAGGTAAAGGATGAGAAACCTTGCTCTGCCGTTGAGCTACAGATCCATGCGCCCCGAAAATGGGGCTCTGGGGGATCAGATTATTTCCTTCCCCAATTCAAAATATGGGCAGGTATCACTCGGGAACGGATTCCTCTTCCCGCCTTTTTTCACAGGTACACAGCTTATGCAGTGCCCCGCATTTACCTCCGCATATCCATTCGGCGTTTTCCTGTAATGCTGTATATAATTTTTACAGAGCCTACAGCTTCTGGGCTTCAGTGTCTGGCTGTCTTTTAGTTTCCTTTCAAATTCATTCAGGCAGCTGCGGAGGTATTGGTTCTCCATTTCCAGACGGTCTACTTCGGTTGATAACATATGCTTTTCCTCCTTATGGTGCAAGATTCTTTCACTGTTCTATATTTTGATTGTAGTGTAAAATTATTGCACTGTCAAGTGTTATAGTGCAATTTTCTTTCACTTTTTCTAGGAGGTGTCATATGTTTGGCCAAAGGCTAAATCAAGTACGCAAACTAAGGGGATATACTGCCCTTCAGATGTCGCAACGGTTATCTGTCTCTCTTCGAACTTACCGCAATTATGAAAGCGAACACTCATATCCTTCTCTTGATCTTCTGGTTCAAATTGCAGACATTCTCTCCGTCCCTACAGACTATCTTCTTTGCCGGGATGACTATCTGCAATCTCTCGGAGTTTCCGCTGATGGATTCCTGTGACATCTTCCAGATCGTCCCATATTTGTATGTTCCCGATCACTCTTCCTGACTCAATATACTTATAATGCCGTAAGCTGATCCCCAGCTTGTCCGCCATCTGCTGCTGCGTCAGGCCCGCTTCCCGGCGGGCTTTCTTCAGGTTTTCTCTCATTTTTCCCTCACTTCCTTCTCATGAGACTGGATCCGGCAGGTCTCGAACCTGCGGCCACCCGGTTATGAGCCGGGCACTCTTCCAACTGAGTTACGGATCCTCGCCCGGTTTCCCGGGCTTCTACGATATATGTAAAATGGGTATATCTCAGGGGCATGGCTTCCCCTGATTGGAGCGGGCCGGATTCGGACCGGTATTGATTTATACGGGGGACCAATTCATGCCAGTGGTTGATATTTTTTAGGAGTCATATGCTTTTGCCGCACCATGCGGCCACCCGCTCCATATCTTTTTTGCCAGGGCGCCTATGCCGGCGCCCTATTCCCCCTGTCTGCCATCGGCGTTACATCCGCCCGGAAGAACATCTTCTTCCCATTCCAGTTTGTTGCCTGTATCTTGCCCGCTTTCTCCAACCTCCATAGGGTTGTCCGGCCAAGACCGGATATCTCCATCGCCTTTTTCACGCTTACTAATTCTTCCATCATAGGTCATATCTCCTTCCTGAGTGCCGGGCGGTACATAGGATCCGCCCGGTGACTTCCGGCCCGTTCTTTTTCGGGGAAAGCATCCATAACCCGAACTCTGCCCGGCCGGATAGGCAGTATATAATCGGCTATGCCGGTTATATCTGAATTAAAGTTCGTAACTCGGGATTCTTTTTGCGATAGCCCTCATATATGGACGGATGATATCCGCTTTTGTCTGGCATTCGTCCATATATGGCTTTCTGTAGTTCGGCATCTCGTCCCAGCCTTTTGGCTTCTCTCCGAGCATCCATGACCATCCCCAGTAATTTAACGTCTTATAAATGCTGATGAGCGTCTGCTCCGACATGTTTTCCAGTTCTGAAACAGGTATCATTTTCTTCCTCTCTGTGCTATCCTTTCTTTACAGGCTCCCGCCAGAGCCGAGTATAAAAAGAAGGAGTTACGTCATCATGTGGAAATACGAAAGCCCAATCGGTACTATGTACATCCGTCGTTTGCCAAACGGTCGATATGGCCTCATTTATGACGGAATAATCTGGGAAACTTGCGATACTCCGCAGGCTGAAGCTGATAATGTTTTTATGCAATGTACCGGCTGCACAGATTGGGATTTATTTAATTCACTTGGTTATTACATCCCCCGGGACATTTGGGATTGGGAAGAATGTTGACCTTCATGATCGGCCGTCTTTTCTGTCAGACGGTCGATTCTTTCTAATGTCGCTGTTGCATGGTTCAGAAGCGAAAACCCACTTCCTATTTGCATCAGGTGATTCAAGCTCAGTGTTTCCTCTTTCTGAAGTTCCGCATCCAGCACTTTATCAACCAATTCGGCATATTTCTTTGTTATCGATTCGACTCTTTCTTTGAGTTCTCTCATTTCACTTGGATCGAATCGTATTACTTCCCCCTGATCTTCCTTCTTACTGAGAAGAATATGTTGATCCTCAACTTGTCGGATGTATCGTTCGTGAACTTCCATAGGCGCATACGTCTCGATTGTTACCCTCGGTGAATCAGGATCGTAATGAATTACCAATTTGAACGGCTTTGAAAATTCAAGGTATTCCGTCAAAATCCTGAAAAGTTGAATCATGGTGGTAAAATCCCTTGTAAAGCACTTTTGCCGCATTGGTTCTTCGTGAAACTGGCTATCATTCATTTCTTCCTCAGAAAAAGAGCGTTTCCCGCCAGAAGCGGTCTTTTTCTTTTTGTGCTCATTACTCATTCCTAATCTCCCATCCTGGTTATGTCAGCAGCATGCTCTTTCAGTAATTGGCACCTGAAGTTCAGTCTTGCCACTACTATCTCGAACTGGGCCACTGTGAATCCCTGCTGCTGGCATTCTTTTATGATTTTCTTTGCATACTCAGCTGCGGCTCTTCCGCGTTCCATCCTTTTAATTTCGCTTTCGGTCAAAGTATAATTACCGATTTTTCCCAACTTATCTTCTCCTCCTAATTTCAAGATCTGGGAATTTCACTTAATCGTGTATTGGGGCTGCGTCTTTCTGCCTTAGATATGATGTCGCCCACTTCCCCGAGTATTTCTCTTCCTTCGACCAACGTAACCTCATTTTCACGCATAAGCTCATAGATTCTTTCCACCATGTCATTAACCTTTGACGTGGATATTCCGAGTTCCCTTCTGTGTCGTTCTCTCCTGTCCACTTCTTCATCTCCTCTCTGCCCCTTCTTCTCTGGGCATGGAATATGGTGCTTCAATCCGGGTGCTCCCCCTCCGCTACGCATATTCATTGCCTCTTCAGCCTTTTTGAATGCTTCTTGAATATCTTCCTTTTTTATCTGTATCGCTGGATCATACATAATATTGGGTTTCCAGGTTACTGTCCGATCAGATGCTTTTAAATACTCCTCCAGGCACTCTATGAAAAACTTCATGTCCGTTGGTCCGAAGATCTCAATGAATTCTTTTCCGTTCATCGGACGGATCTCTATGTTCCCGGTGTTCGGATTTTTTGCGATTGAGTAACGCATCATCTCTTCTGCATGCTTCCATTCATCTTCATTAAACTTTATCTCGTTCACTTCTCTCGGATCCAGTCGTATCACTTCCCTCTGGGCAGGAACCTTTTCCCTTGCCCTTCTGCAGTATTGGCAGTATTTGTCTGATTGGAGTATTGTTTTTCCGCAATATGCGCAGCGTGCATATCCTTTCATTGAGTTTGAAAAGATTTCTTCGCTATGCTTTTTTAATATGGTTCTGAACATCTCTCCCCTCCTAAATTCTTTTTATCCTCTTAAATGCTTTTCATTTTTATTGAGCCATCTGTGGTTCGTGTTTTCTTTTGGCCTTTTACACTAACATCTCTCTTGTATTGACCATTTCCTTTATGTGTTGTAAAATTTCTCATAAATACCATACAAGGGAGGAAGCATTATGAAACGCTTGGTACTGATTTTACTGTCACTCAATTTAATTATTTCTCTTTCTGGCTGTGGTGTCTCACAAGCAGATTATGATTCTTTGTCAAAAGAAAACTCTGATCTTCAAGCCCAAATTGAAGAGCTTACCAGCGAGAACGAGGAACTTTCTGACGAGTTGCTCAATTATCAAACTGATGAGGTCATGGATAACACCCATAGTGATGTCATTACAGCATGGGCCACTACTTCTTTTGGGGACAATACATTATGCTTTTCCAGCGACGACGGCTCATATGTTCAATGTATTTCCGGCAAAACATATAGCATTGATGAGGCAGGGCTTTCTGATTTATATGACGACCTTCTTCTTTCAGCATCAACTCTTAGCTATGTAATAAACGGTGAATTGGTTGATTTTGATACTCTGTCAGTTAAGTTTTTCGATCCAAATAATACATTCATTGCAGAGTTTAATTTTTCCAATACTACTACCAATGCTTTGCAATCGTTTTCCTGCAATATCATGTATCTGGACACAATTCTTCCATTTTTCTCTGCTGCAACTTCTGATGAATGATTTCCTACTGGCACCGGCTTCATGTCGGTGCCTATTTATATCACCTCTTTATCTGGCGTTGTCTGAGAAGTGATAAAGTACTGAAATTCTACCCCAAGTATATTGCAAATACTTGCATACTCCCCCACTTCACATTTTCTCTTTCCATTAAGGATTAAGCTAAGTGTTGGTTCTGGAATTCCTGTCTTTTCAGAAATAAATTTCTGTTTTATTCCACTCTGCTCAATATATCGCTTTAATTTCACGATATCTAAAATCATGAGTATTCCTCCTTTTTTATTTCATATTTCTTGGATTAACTATATAATATTCCATGATTATTGGATTGTCAATAATTTATTTTAATTTTTTTGAAATTTAAATTTACAATTTCAAATTTTCGGGATATAATTCATATATGGAGGTGATGGCATGAATCAATATTTAATAGATAAGCTAAAAGAAGGACGCCTTAAAAAGGGCTTAAAGCAGAGCGATGTAACTAAATTAACAGGCATTAAAAACACCACGCTAAGTAATTATGAAAATGGAAACACAGAGCCAGACATGGACACCTTCTTGAAATTGTGTCGTTTATATGAACTAGATTATGCAGATCTACTTGGTGAAGCATATGGTTATCATCTTCCTGGTGTTGCTATAGATATTAAAAAATCAGATATTAATTTAATAAACAAGTATCGGGCTCTCGATGATTCCGGTCGGCAGCATGTAGATACCGTCCTCCAATGGGAATATGATCGCATAGCACGGCTTCTTGCTTATGCGGAAAAACTTGCCAATTATCAGCGTGCAAACGAGTCAGCAGCCAAATCCTCTAAAGTTATTAATACCCCTGAGCATCTGATTGCCAATGCTGCACATGATATGGGAGCTACCCCAGAACAGAAGGCAAATGCAGATAGAATAATGATGGATGATGATGAATGGAAGTGATTTCATGACATATGATAATCTTCTTGTCGAAGCTGAAAAAGAAGGGGTCATTGTCCGGGAGAAGGATATCCCAGGATATGGCGGACGAACTTATGAAAACCGGATTGCCATCCATAAAGATATCGCGACATCCAAAGAGAAGACCTGTGTTCTGGCCGAAGAGCTTGGCCACTACCATACAACCATCGGAGATATCCATGATCAATCCCTTGCGTCAAACCGAAAGCAGGAGTTGCATGCCCGTCTGCACGGGTATAACCGGCTGATCGGGCTGAATGGTATCATCCGGGCGTACCGACACCATTGCCAGAACCTAGCGGAAATGGCGGAATATCTGGAAGTGACAGAGACATTTTTGAAAGAGGCATTGGAAATTTACCGTCAGAAATACGGAACAGGTGTAGAAATAGACAACTATGTTGTGATTTTTGAACCGCGCCTTGCGGTTTTAGAAAAATTATAATAATTATGGGGGAAATACTATGGCAGAATTTGAATCAAAAGAAACTGAAGAATATTTTTACAGAAACGCCAGGAAAGTCGGTCTCATACATGTCATGTGGGATGACAATGTGATTGTAACCAAGCAGGATGTAGACCAGCTCCTGCACACTCTTGGCTGCACACCGGAGGATTATACGGACGAGATTGTTCGTGAGCCTTTTGTTGAGGCTCCGTAATATCGACCATGGATACTTACAATGTCCAGTGTGTCGGCGTCACACGCTGTTGCCGACAAAAAATGCTCGAAAAGTTATACAAGAGGGAGTTCCCCTTTAATAAGGATATTCAGATCCGGATCTTCCCGGCAGACTACAAAGGATATCCAACCTATCAGGTTTATGCTAATCGGATTGACCTTGGATTTATCCCACAAGATAAATTGTTTATTTTCCGTAAGGTCGTCATAATATCCACTACAATCCAGGTTATTCCTCGCACGGCTCCCTCTGGCCGAATTCATTACGACTGCATTTTGGTTTTAATGTGTAAATGAAACGCGAGAATAAAATACATTGCTCCTGCTCTCCGCAGGAATGCGCCTTAAAAATATAATATACAAAAATGTCAAACAGATCGTTATCTCAATATAATGTAAATTAATTGTTTCATAACGTATCATGCAGTATCATACTGTAACATGCTTTACAATATTTGCGTATTTTTTACTCAAAACGGTTGACTTTTTCCAACCTGGGGCATATTATATATGTGTAGCAGGAATGTTACATTAGTAAACGTGTCCTAGGAAGTAAGTCCCCATTATACGGGTAAGGCTGAAACCTAGGATTTTTTATTTTCTTTTACAGAAGGAGAAAGACAAATGAAAACTGCAATTTTAGTAGATGGAGGTTTCTATCGAAGGCGTGCATTCACTGCGTATGGAGATAAATCCCCGGCAGAACGAGCCTCCGAATTAGTCAAATATTGTAAACGACATTTACATTCACATGGGGAAAACTCGGAACTTTATCGTATTTTTTACTATGATTGCTTTCCCATGGCTCGCCAAATATACCATCCGCTTTTGAAAAGAACTATTGATTATTCTAAGTCCGTGATGTATTCCTGGTCCATCGACTTTTTCAATGAATTAAAGAAGAAGCGCAAATTAGCCTTAAGAATGGGGAAACTAGCGGAGCAACAAGCACATTTTGAGCTCAAACCCTCTGTGGTTTCCAAGCTTATTAATGGGACAAAAACACTTAATGACCTAACAGAATCTGATTTTATTCTTTCCGTAGAGCAAAAAGGTGTAGACATGAAAATAGGACTCGATATTGCATCTATGGCATATAAAAAACAGGTTGATCAAATTGTTCTAATCTCTGGCGATAGTGACTTTGTTCCGGCAGCGAAGCTTGCAAGAAGAGAAGGAATTGATTTTGTTTTAGATGCTTTACATACTAATATAAAGCCAGATCTTTTTGAGCATATCGATGCTCTCCGAACCTGCGACATGTGTTTTAGACCAAGGCAGGCACGACCAGAAATACAACCAGAAGCGCAACCAGAAACACAACCAGAAACACAGCCAGAAGCGCAACCAGAAACACAACCAGAAACACAGCCAGAAGCGCAACCAGAAACACAACCAGAAACACAACCAGAAACACAGTCATAATCTAAAAACC
>ERZ1643251.3717-NODE-3717-length-13859-cov-3.897928_pt1 | contig 13859 bp, 16 predicted proteins | sample MGYA00579261_ERZ1643251 | MGnify/ENA primary metagenome ERZ1643251 (study PRJEB29033, sample SAMEA4952267) | chicken gut metagenome | biome: Broiler Chicken; feature: Gastrointestinal Tract; material: Caecum | place: Ireland | collected 2018 | study: Broiler... | reverse complement strand
CCCCAGGTTAAGGAAGAGGTTATTAACGAATTTTACGAGGTGTGCCTCGCCCAGCAGTATATTGCAGAGGGAGGCATCTCCTATGCGAAAGAGCTTTTGGAAAAGGCTCTTGGCCCGGAAAAGGCAATGGATGTAATCGGCAAGCTGACGGCATCTTTGCAAGTGAAGCCCTTTGAATTTGTTAGAAAAACAGATGCTTCACAGCTGATTAACTTTATTCAGGATGAGCATCCCCAGACGATTGCGCTGATTTTATCTTATCTGTCGCCCAATCAGGCTGCATTGATTGTTTCGGCGCTGCCCCCGGACAGGCAGGCGGAGGTGGCGCGGAGAATCGCGGTGATGGACAGAACCAGTCCGGAGGTAATCAAGGAAGTGGAAAAGGTGCTGGAATCCAAGCTGGCAAGCCTTGTAAATCAGGATTATACCATTATCGGCGGCGTGGATGCAGTGGTGGAAATTCTCAACACTGTGGACCGCGGAACGGAAAAACATATCATGGAAACTCTGGAGATCGAAGAACCGGAGCTTGCGGACGAGATTCGGAAAAAAATGTTTGTGTTCGAGGATATTCTGCTTTTGGACGACAGGGCCATACAGAGAGTGCTGCGTGATGTGGATAATAACGATCTTGCCATTGCTCTTAAGGGCGCTAATGAACAAGTTCAGAATGCAGTGTTTAACAATATGTCCAAGCGTCTTGCGGTTATGATCAGAGAAGATATGGAGTTTATGGGTCCTGTCCGCATGAAGGATGTGGAAGAGGCACAGCAGAAGATTGTCAATATTATCAGAAAGCTGGAGGATGCAGGAGAAATCGTTATATCCAGAGGCGGAGGTGACGAGATCGTTGTCTAGTAATTTATTAAAAAGGAGTTACACCCATGTGCTGCAGGGCGAAAAGCGCGTAATCGACAGCAATGATCTGATAACAAAAAGAATAGAGGAACTGGCGGAGAAAATGCGTCTGCCGGAAAACCAGGGATTTGAACCGGGTCTAAGAGCGGAGTCCGTTGATACTCTTTTGCAGGAAGATAATGATAATGGTGAGGAAACTGCGAAGAGCAGCGTTATAAAGGCTGATACGGGGGCTGAGGCCGGAGGGGCTCTTGCAAAGGCAAGAGAAGAGGCTGAGCTTGTGGTGAATAAGGCCAAGGAGGAGGCTGAAGCGCTGAAAAAGGAGGCTCTTGTTCAGGCAGAGAAAGAAAAAAACGCAGTTTTGGAACAGGCCAGAGCTCAGGGCTATGAAGAAGGGCAGAATAAGGCCGGGGCAGAAAACGCTCGGCTCGAGCAGGAGTGGAAGAATAAAAGCAGAGATTTGGAAGCGTCATACCAGAAAAAGCTGGACGAGCTGGAGCCGCAGTTTATCGACACGATTACCGGTATTTACGAGCATATTTTCCATGTAGACCTTCAGGGGTACAGAGAAGTGCTTGTCTATCTGATTTCCGCCACTATGCGGAAAATTGAAGACAATCGCAATTTTATTATTCATGTTTCCAAGGAGGATTATCCCTATGTCAGCATGGAGAAAAAGCAGCTTTTATCAGGAATGTCGGCGGCAAACAGCGATGTGGAGATTGTGGAGGATTTGACGCTGAGTAAGAATCAGTGTTTGATTGAAACAGAAGGCGGAATTTTCGACTGCGGGGTGGGCACTCAGCTTACGGAGCTTGGGCAGAAGCTGAAGCTTTTATCCTATGACAAACAACCTGGGAAACAGGAGCGGGCATGATAGTTGATTTTGAGAAATATAAAAAAATAGAGGATAAAACCTTTTTCAGAAAGCTGGGCAAGGTTGTCAATGTAGTGGGATTGACGATTGAATCAGCAGGGCCAGACGCAAAGCTGGGAGACATTTGCAGAATCTTTCCGGAGGGAGATAATGATCCGGCCCCTATTATGGCGGAAGTTGTAGGGTTTAAGGACAGAAAAACTCTGTTGATGCCCTATGAGGCGGTGGATGGCATTGGGCTGGGATGCATGGTGGAAAATACCAATTATCCGCTCAGGGTGCAGGTAAGTGAAAGCCTCCTGGGTAAGACGCTGGACGGACTGGGACGCCCTATCAGCGGGGAATTAGTAGAGGGAGCAAGCTATCCGGTAGAGTCGGCCCCTCCGGATCCCATGAGTCGAACCATCATTGATCAGGTGCTTCCTCTTGGGGTGAAGGCGGTAGACGGACTGATTACGGTGGGGAAGGGTCAAAGGATTGGTATTTTTGCAGGTTCAGGCGTGGGAAAATCCACTCTGATGGGAATGTTTGCCAGAAACACCAGAGCCGACATTAATGTGATTGGCTTGATTGGAGAGCGGGGAAGAGAGGTTCGCGAATTTATTGAGCGAGATCTGGGTGAGGAAGGTATGAAGAGATCTGTGGTAGTGGTCGCCACATCTGACCGCCCTGCACTGGAGAGAAATAAAGCGGCAAAGACGGCTACGGCTATTGCGGAATATTTTCGGGATCAGGGCAAGGACGTGCTTCTGATGATGGATTCTCTGACAAGATTTTCCATGGCTCAAAGGGAGATTGGTCTTGCCAGCGGGGAGCCTCCTGTGAGCAGGGGTTATCCGCCCAGTGTGTATTCTGAAATGCCGAAGCTGCTGGAGAGGGCGGGGCGCGCTTCAAAGGGATCTATCACCGGTCTTTACACAGTGCTTGTGGACGGCGACGACTTTAATGAGCCCATTACGGATACAGCCCGCAGCATTTTGGACGGACATATTATGCTTAGCAGAAAACTGGGACATAAAAATCATTATCCGGCCATAGACATTCTACAGAGTATTTCAAGATGTATGAGTCAGATAGCTGACAGAGAGCACAAGCAGGCGGCTGGAAAATTAAAGACGGTGCTGGCTACTTATAACGAAGCGGAAGATCTGATTAATATCGGAGCTTACAAAAATGGAAGCAATCCTTCTATTGACTATGCAATCGGCAAGATTGATGCAGTGAATGAATTTTTGTGCCAGGGTGTGGAAGAAAAATTCGAATTTGAGGAAACTGTGGCGGCTTTGGAAAAGCTGTTCCAGTAAGTTTTTACAGGATAGGAAGAGCGGTGGACGCAGATGGCGAGATTTCGATATTCCCTGCAGAGCATCTTAAATATCAAACTGAAGATGGAGACTTTGGCAAAGCAGGAATTTGCGGCGGCTAAGAATGCTCTTGACAGAGAAGAGGAACGTCTCCAGAAGTTGAAGGCCAGAAAGACCTATTATGAAGAACAGGCAGGCTCTCTTCTTTCCGGCAAATTAAATATAAGGGATATTGAAGACAATAATGAAGCGATTCTCCGCATGGACGAGTATATTGAAGAACAGATTGTTCGGGTGGAGAAAGCGGAAGCGGCTCTTGACGCTGCCAGGGAGAAGCTGACAGAGGTAATGAAGGAGCGCAAGACCCACGAATCCCTGAGAGAGAAAGCCTTTGAAAGCTTTCTGCAGGAGGAGAACAGACAGGAGAGCAAAGCGGTAGACGAACTGACCAGCTATACTTATGGTCAGAAACAGCAGGTGAGTGAATAATGGCAAAAGGAATCAATGCGGAGAAGCTGAGTGCTCCCACAGAAAAGCAAAAACTTGAAATGGAAAAAAAGGAATTGAAACAGCAGCAAAGAGAGCAGCGGAAAGAGGCTAAGCGCAGGGCCAGAGAAATTGCCAGACAGGAAGAGGCTCTGGGTGAAGGAGAAGAAAGCAATGGGCTTGTGACTTTTGGGGCTACGATCCTGATTGTTGTGCTGTGGCTTGCTGTTATATGCGTTGTGATAAAGCTGGATGTAGGCGGCTTTGGAAGCAGAGTGCTGACCCCCGTGCTTAAGGATGTACCAGTTTTGAACAGAATTCTTCCGGGGCAGGCAGTGACGGAGACGACAGATCCCGATAGCTACGGAGGATATACAAGCCTGGAGGATGCTGTAGCCCAGATCAGAAGCCTGGAGCTTCAGCTGGAACAGGCGCAGAATGAGTCCCAGTCAAAGGATGAGGAGCTGGAGAGTCTGAGGTCTGAGGTGCTTAGGCTTCAGGAATTTGAGCAACCGATAACGGACCGGGTGCGGAGGAATATCAGAAATATTATGAATCTATGGACCCTGCCACGGCGGAGTATATTTACAGGCAAGTAGTCGCTCAGCTCGAGGAGAGCCAGGAGGTACAGGATTACGCAGAGGCTTATTCTCAAATGAAGCCCAAAGAGGCGGCGGGAATTTTTGAGGCAATGACGGATGATCTGGATTTGGCTGCCAGAATACTGGGTGTAATGAGTGCAGAGGACAGAGGAAATATATTGGGACAAATGGATCCGGATGTTGCGGCAAGACTGACTAAGATTATGGATCCGGAATCTTAAATCATATCCGTATCATGGATGACAGATTGCTAATGTTATGGTTTGAATGCCTTATCAGGCTTTCAAATAAATACATTTCAAACAGAAAGGAGGATTGAGAATGACAAGCACACCTGTAAAGGACATGGGAAGTGTGATGAGAGGGGCAACGCAGACTTTTGCTGCATCAGGAAAGACTGCCGCTTCGGGCTTTCAGCAAATACTGAGCCAGCACACGGACCAAAGCGGCGCTCAGAGGTCTGCCTGGGAGGATACTGACCCGGCAGAAAAGGCAGCATCTTCCGGCGCTAAAACTGCCGCTGATTCTTTGAGAGCAAAAGAGCCGTCAGGCACAAAGCTGTCTGAAAAGACGGAAGCTGCCGGGGATGATGAGCTTACCCAGGAAGAACTGGAGCGGGCCTTGGAAATGCTGGGAAGCGTTTCGGCTCAGTTTATGGAGGAAATTGCCGGAGCGCTGGGAATGACGCAGGAAGAACTGCAAAGTCTGCTGGGGGAGCTTAATATGCAGCCCATGGATCTGCTGAATCCAGAACAGTTAAGCAGCTTTCTGTTGTCTGCGCTGGGAGCGGAGGATTCTTTCTCCTTGCTTACGGATGGAGAGCTGTATCAGAGCTATCGGTCTATTATGGACCGGCTGAATGCACTTTTGGAGCAGACCGGCGAGGCGCTTTCGCTGAGCAGTGAGCAGCTTGTACAGTTGGCGGAGCAGGCGGCGGATGGAGGTCTTCAAGCTGAGAATGCGCAGGATGCCATATCTGTGGAAATTCTGACGCAGGAAACCGAAGGAGGAGACATATCTGCCGAGGGCTCCGAAGAGACGGGAAAGACTGCTCAGACATTGACTGAGGGCAACAATGCAGGTGCAAAAGAGGTTCTTGAGTCGCAAAAACAGACTTCGGCTCAGTCGGATGAAGGAAATGGACGCCAGACTGGGCAGGAGCAGGGACAAAATGGAAATATTCTTTTGCAGAATCTGCGGGCAGAAAGTCTTCAGCCACAGCGCAATTTCCTGGAGTTATGATACTCAGGATATAATGCGTCAGATTATGGATTATATGAAGATCCAGATCAAACCGGGAGTATCAAGCATTGAAATGCAGCTGCATCCCGAAAGTCTTGGAACCGTGCACGTTCAGGTGATTTCAAAGGGAGGAGCCGTGACGGCTCACTTTGTTACGCAGAATGAAACGGTTAAGGCCGCTTTGGAGAGCCAGATGGTGCAGCTGAAGGAAAGCTTCAGCGAACAGGGAGTAAAAATTGAGGCTGTAGAGGTGACTGTGCAGACTCATCAGTTTGAGAGAAATCTTGAACAGGGCAGAGGCAGACAGCAGGAGGAGAATCATCCGAAGAACAGAAGCAGAAGAATTAATTTGAATGATGCTTTTGACATGCAGGAAATGGATGAGGAAGAAATGCTGGAGGCAGATATGATGGCTGCTACTGGCAGCACGGTAAATTTTACCGCTTAAAAAAGAGAAGGGAGTGATAAAATGGCATTAGTGGCGCCGGTAGAGGATGGACAGATTGTGGAATCAACCTCCCAAAGCTCATTATCCGGAACTCAGGGTACCAGCAATGGCATGGATAAGGATGCTTTTCTGCAGCTTTTGGTGGCGCAGATGAAATATCAGGATCCGTTGGAGCCTACGTCCAATACGGAATACATATCTCAGTACGCGCAGTTCTCCCAGGTGGAGCAAATGCAGAATATGGCAGGAAGCATGGATCTGCAGAGGGCAAGTTCTCTTGTGGGAAAAGAGGTCTATGTCAAGACCACCACATCTTCAGGAGAAACCAAGTATGTGCGCGGCAAGGTTGATTATGTGTATTATGAAAACGGGAAGCCGTATCTTTCGATTAACGAACAGCTGTATTCGCTGGAGGATTTGGATACGGTGGCGGATTCAGAGTATCTTGCGGCAGTCGACAAGGCTCTTGACTTCAATGAAAAGCTGAACAAGCTTCCAAGTGTGAATGTTTTGGATTTGTCTTATGCAGACACCATAGACGAGCTGGAGAAGACTTACAACGAGATGACGGAATATGAGAAGAGCTTTCTGGCCACAGAGGTAGTCAACCGTTTAAATAAATACATTGAAAAGCTGGAGGAGCTCAGGGCAGAAGAGGGGAACGGCGGCTCGGGCGGTGATGGATCCGGAGATGGTACGGGAGACACAGGAGATACCGATGGAACGGGAAATACAGATACGGGAGCACAACAAATATGAATGTTCAAAAAAGCGGTTATCTGTCCATTGAGCAGCTGACCGACCGGTATCTGGCTCCGGCACAGAGGACAGGGGCAGAAAGGACCACGGACGGTCTTACATTTGAAGAGGTTCTGCGACAAAGAGCACTGCAGGGAGCGGAAGTTGGAGCGCTGAAGTTTTCCAAGCACGCGGCAGTACGGATGGCAGACCGAAATATTGAGCTCAGTACAGAGCAGCTTGCACGGCTGAATGATGGGGCTAAAAAAGCGGGACAAAAGGGGATCAGAGATTCTCTTGTGATCGTGGATGAACTTGCGTTTATTGTAAACGTGCCCAATCAGACAGTGGTCACTGCAATGGACAGTACGGAGACGAGTGAAAACGTATTCACAAATATAAATGGAGCGGTGATTATATGAGCCGGACCTGGAAGGAGGCTTACATCTCCCGAGTGACAGAGGGAGACAGGTTCCGTTTCAGCAGGAGGAATAAATACTATGATGAGAGCAATGTATTCTGGTGTATCAGGACTGAAGACACACCAGACCAAGATGGACGTTATTGGTAATAATATTGCCAATGTTAACACAGTTGCATTTAAATCCCAGTCTATTGTATTCAGCGATTTGATGAGCCAGACAACTCAGAACGCCAGCGGCCCCAATGCCCTGACGGGAGCAGGGGGAACCAACGCACGGCAGATCGGTCTTGGCGTAAAATCGGGCGCAATCAACACGAACATCACTACCCAGGGAGCAGCACAGTCTACCGGAAATCCTTTTGATATTATGATTAACGGAGAAAATTTTTTCGTTGTCAGCAATGGGAGCGAAAACTTTTTTACCAGAGATGGCTCCTTCTATGTGGATGGAGCGGGTAATCTGGCCATGACGAGCACCGGCTACAATGTTATGGGCTGGGGAGTGGATGAAGCCACAGGAGAGATCAGGCAGGATACGGTGGCTGCCCTTCGTATTATGAGCGCGGCAAATATGACCTACCCTCCCGAGGCCACCACTAACGGATATATCTCAGGAATTCTGGACAAAAACGATACGGATGTAACCAGTGCAAACGGAAAAGTAGTGAATCTGAGCTTCTATGATGCCTTGGGCTACAGCTATATCGCAAAATTCACTTTTAAGCAGTCGGATGATCCAAACCAGTACAGCCTTGAGCTGACGGAACTTTTGGATTCAGAGAATAATCCCGTTGACATTACCAATGTGACCTTCGGCACCCAGAACAATACCCAACAGAAGGTAACCCAGGTGAGCTTCAACGATGCTGCCTATACTTGGAACGGCACTGAGCTGACTTCAGCGGACGGCGCTACTGTCTATGCGGATCTGGCGCAGATGTTCCAGGGAGGCGTTCTTCAGCCTGGAGATACGCAGATTACCGTGGGCGGACAGCCGATGACGGTTCAGGAGGCCCTCGACAATATTGCCGCAGCCTACGGCTATGAGGGATCCACCGATGAGTTCCTGAGCCTTTACATGAATGATAACGCAGGAACTCCTGTCTCCGTGGAGCAGATGCTGGCAAATGTGGCGGGAGGAGGTGCGCCGGATCCGTTCCCGGCATTAGGCACGGATTTTGAGGCTGCAGGAAGGTTCTTTGATGGAACGACCGTTGCCTTCGATGGCAATACAGGAAAGCTGATAGGATTAGGCGGCTCCGCAACACAGACCAGCACCATAGTAGGGTTCAGCGGTCTGGGCGGCAATTTTGCAGATATTACCTTGGATCTGTCTGAAATGACCACATTTGACAACAAAGGCACTTCCACCGTATCAGCAACCAACGGCGATCTGGATGGCTTGGGAACGGGAAGGCGTCTCGGTGATATGATTGGCGTATCCATTCAGAATAACGGCATGATTTATGCCAGCTATGATAATGGTATGACCAAGCTTCTGGGACAGATTGCAACGGCTGAGTTCGCTAATGCTTCCGGTCTGGAGAAACAGGGAGACAATCTCTATTCTGCTTCCCTAAACTCCGGTGCGTTTGACGGTATAGGCGTGGACATTACTGCCAGCGGCGGATATATGTCTACCGGACAGCTGGAGATGAGCAATGTGGATTTGTCTACAGAATTTACGGAAATGATTACCACTCAGAGAGGATTTCAGGCCAACAGCCGTATTATTACGGTTTCGGATACTCTGCTTGAGGAGCTTACAAATCTGAAGCGGTAGGCGGTAAGGTAAATGTCAGTAAGCTGGTTTCATGAATTTACTGACAGAAGGGATTGGATAAGGGGCGGAGGATTCCGTCCCCTGCCCCTTGCACGAATTAGCGTATCGGTTTTGCGTATGTTTTCGGGCAGAACCTGAAGAAGAGAGGTGAGCTTCTTATGGTTGAGGTAACCAAAATCAACGGCGTTAAGATTCTTGTTAATCCTCATTTGATTGAGGTTGTGGAGGAGACGCCGGACACGGTGATTACGCTTACTACAGGTAAAAAAATAATTGTAAAAGAAAGTAGACAAGAGATAAAAAATCTTGTAAAATTGTACAGAAAGGATATTCTTGCAGAATAATTCAAAAAATTGCGGAATGTTAGGTGATTCTCGTGGATATAGCATCCTTATTAGGCATTATCTTAGGGTTATTGGCAATCGTATTCGGCGTTATCAGTAGCGCCGGCTTGGGCGGCGTTTATGAATATTTGGATTATTCCTCCGTTATTATAACTTTCGGCGGCGCTTTTTCCTGTACATTGATGAGCGTCAGCTTGCAGAATTTTATTGGAGGAGTCAAATCCATTGCTTTGATTTTCAAGGCTCCTGTGGTAAATACTGCGGAGATGATACGAAAGATCATCGAGCTGTCAAATATGGCGAGAAAGGAAGGTCTGCTTTCCTTGGAGGAGGCGGCTGCCGACCTGGAAGATCCTTTTTTGAAAAAAGGCATCCTGTTAATTGTGGATGGTACGGATCCCGATCTGGTCAGAGCCATCATGGAGACGGAGCTTGTGAGCATTGAGGGGCGCCATAAGGAAAAAATCGGTTTCTGGGATACGCTTTCTGCCATGGGGCCTGCCTGGGGTATGATCGGTACTCTGATAGGCCTGGTGGATATGCTGTATAACATGGAGGAACCCTCCACAATCGGCCCGGCCATGGCCGTGGCATTGATTACAACATTGTACGGTTCCCTCCTTGCAAACTGGATTTGTATTCCGGTATCCAGCAAGCTGAAGGCTGACAATGAAGTAGAAATGATGCAGAAGGAAGTTATGATAGAAGGACTTTTGTCTATTCAGGCAGGGGAGAATCCCAGAGTAATTGAAGAAAAGCTCAAATCTTTCCTTGCTCCTGCCGACAGGGAGGAACCTGCAGAAGAAGGAGAGGCAGGGGGTGAAGAATAATGGCCAGACGCAAGGAGGATCCGCCGGCAGGGGGGAATATGCCGTGGATGAATACATTTGCGGATTTGATGAATCTGCTCTTGTGCTTTTTTGTTATGCTGTTCGCCATGTCTACTACGGATACAGAGAAGTACAATGAAATGGTTGCCGCCATGAATAATACTTTCAGTATTTTTGACGGCGGGGCCACGGCTCTGGAAAATGGAAATTTGATTAGCAATGGTGTCAGCCAGCTGACTCAGCTGGACGAATACATGAACAGTACGGGCAGGGCTGCGGAAGGGCAGGATAACGATCAGCAGTTTGATGAAACTGTCGGCAGTTCGGTTCAGGAGTTGGCTCAGGAGCTTGATGAGCAGATGCTTTTTCAGAATGAGGAGCTGTCAGAAAGTATAGAGGAGGCTGTGAACGAGAGCAGACTGGCCGACCAGGTGGAAGTAAGTTTTTCCGCCCAGTATGTACAGCTGACCATGAAAGGAGCTTTGCTATTCGATTCCGGAAGCGCGGAGCTTAGAGGAGAGGCTCTGGAGGTCTTGGATAACGTAGGAAGCATTTTGGAGAGATATAGCTCCGGTACAATTGAAATAGAAGGTCATACGGATAACGTTCCTATCAGCAGCGCCAGATATGCTGACAATGAGGAACTGAGCAGCGCCAGAGCGCTTTCTGTGTTTCATTATCTGGTGGATCACACATCCCTGGATCCCACAAGATTGAAGCATGCAGGAATGGGAGAGAGAATGCCCATTGCGGATAACTCCACCGAGGAGGGAAGGAGCAGAAACCGCAGAGTTGAAATACGGATTTATAATCCGGCTATGGGCTGACGGAGAGAAAAACAGCAGAGAGTTTCCTGATAAGTATAATTGCACGCAGAGGCGCGCAGATGGGAGTAGAAATGAAGAAGAATATGTTGACGGTGCTGATTTTAGCACTTTTGCTGGTGAATATTGTGCTGACAAGCGTTTTGATGGTCGGTGTCATGGGAACCAACAAAAAGACGGCCGATCTTGTGGATAATATAGCGACAGTTTTGAACCTGCAGCTTGCAGAAGAAAACGGAGAGGCGCAGCAGGTTTCTTTGGAGGATACCGTAGTGTATAATCTGACTACCATGACGATTCCTTTAAACAGCGGGGAAGGAGTCCAGAGATATATTCAGTTTGACGCAGCCCTGTCCATGAACACTAAAGGTGATGGGTATGATACTTATGGAGAGACAATCGCAGACAGAGAAAGCCTGATCAAAGACACCATTACTTCAGTGGTTTCAGCCCGCACAGAAGATGAGTGCAGGGCTGATCTTGAAGGATTAAAAGCTGAGATCCTTCAGGCGATTCAGGATTTATTCCAGTCTGATTTCATATATCAGGTGGCTATCAGCGAAGTGAAATTCGGCTAAGGAGGTGAGCTTTTGTGGGCGAAGTCCTTTCACAAAATGAGATAGACAATCTGCTGGCCGCCTTATCAGCCGGAGAGCTTGACGTTGACCAGATGCAGGGAAATGAGGAAAGGAAGGTCAAAAACTATGATTTTAGTCGGCCTACCAAGTTTTCCAAGGAGCATCTAAGGACATTGGAAATTATATTTGAGCATTACAGCAGGCTGGTTTCCACGAATCTTCCTGTATATCTTCGCAAAAACGTACAGGTAGATGTTGCCAGCTCTGAGACAGTCACTTTCAGTGAATTTACTACTGCTCTGTCTAATCCTGTTATTTTGGGAATTATTAATTTTGCCCCTTTGAATGGCACGATTATTATAGACCTGGCCACAAATCTGGGGTATGCGATGCTTGACCGGATGCTGGGAGGAAGCGGAGCTCCTTTGGAGAAAAGCAGAGAATTTTCAGAGATAGAGCTGACCATTCTGCAGAAGATAATGATAATGTTTACGCAGCTTTTGCGGGAACCCTGGAAAAACGTGGTTGATATAAATCCTGTGCTGAACCGCATGGAGACGAACCCTCAGTTTGCCCAGGTCATAGCTCCTAACGATATGATTGCAATTATTACGCTTAACATGAAGATTGGTGATGTGGAAGGGTTTGTGAATATTTGTCTTCCGTTTTTTACCTTGGAAGAGGTCATGGATAAGCTGAATACAAAATACTGGTTTTCTACAATGCAGGAAAATCGTGATGAGAACTATGAGGAGTATATCGAATCGCTGATTCGAAGGGTGGATGTGCCTGTGACGGCAGTACTTGGAAGGAGTACCATCTCCGTGAATGATTTTCTTAATCTTCAGGTGGGGGACTGCATCCGACTGGATTCCAAAGTTGAGAACGATATGGACATTTATGTTGGAAATATCAGAAAGTTTACCGCGTTGCCCGGAGCCAATAAAGAGTCTTACGCTGTCCGGATTACATCGGTAATCAGAGAGGAGGAGTAAGCATGGATGGAATGCTGTCTCAGGATGAGATAAGCGCTTTGCTGGACGGAATGGATTTGTCCAATGATAACGCGGCGGATGATACGGACAGTAGAGAGGGCTTGCCGGAGGGGACAACGGCAGGAGGGAAAGATACGCAGAATGTGGCGGGAGACCAGCCTTCTTCGAGAAGAGCGAACGAGCTTCTGACGGATGAAGAGAAGGATGCCATTGGCGAGGTGGCCAATATCAGCATGGGGTCCTCTGCAACTACATTGTACTCTCTTGTAAGCCGCAAGGTAAATATTACGACTCCGGTAGTCACTCTGGCTACTTGGACCACCCTTATGGGAGATTACGAGAAGCCCTGTGTTTTTATACAGATTAAATATACTAAGGGAATCAATGGCAGTAATCTTTTGGTGCTCAAAGAGCATGATGTGAAGGTGATTGCTGATCTGATGATGGGAGGGGATGGTACCAATACTGATGGCGAGCTGGGAGATATGCACCTGAGCGCCATTGCCGAGGCCATGAATCAGATGATGGGGGCGGCGGCAACATCACTTTCCACAATGCTTAAGACAACCATTGATATTAGTCCGCCTGAGGCTTCCAGGGTTGATCTCACTGAGTATAAGGATGGAGCGGAGGTTGCTCCGTTTTTAGGAGGAACTTTTGTAAAGATTGCTTTTCGCATGCATATAGAAGATGTGGTGGACAGCATGATCATGCAGCTGTATCCCATTGACTTTGCCCGCCACATTATAGATGTCTTTTTCAACATCCAGAGGGGCGGAGATGCGGAGGCGCCCGGTGAGAGTCAGTCTTCACAGGGGAACGGACAGTCTGGGGCGGCGCCTTTTGCTGCGCAATCTGGTTCCGGTGTGGGAGCGGGAATGAATGTTCCGGCCGGCATGAAGTCATCAGGACCGGCACCGGGGATAGCGAACCCCATGGCTATGAATACCTGGAATATGGGAGCAAACCAGATGAATATGAATCAGATGGGGATGAACAAAAATCAGGCGGGAGTAGGGCAAATGGGGATGAATCAAATGAATGCAAATCAAATGAATACGAATGGAATGGGAACGAGTCCCATAAATATGGCGCCGCAGATGAATCTGCAAAACATAAATGTACAGCCTGCTCAATTTCAGAGCTTTTCTGGCAATGTGAACAACGTTTCGGGGCAGGAAAATATCGGCCTGATCATGGATGTGCCTCTTGAGGTTACGGTAGAGCTGGGGCGTACCACAAAGTCGATTTCTGAGATACTTGATTTCGCTCCCGGCACGATCATTGAACTTGATCGTATTGCAGGTGAGCCGATAGATGTTTTGGTAAACGGTAAATTTGTCGCTAAGGGAGAAGTTGTTGTAATCGAAGAAAGCTTTGGTGTGAGAGTAACCGAGATTATCAAATAGGAGGATGGAGAAATGGCAAAGAATGTTTTGATATGCGATGATGCGGCATTTATGAGGATGATGATTAAAGACATCTTGACCAAAAACGGATATAATGTGGCCGGTGAGGCTGAAAAT
>ERZ1643251.3715-NODE-3715-length-13863-cov-7.533531_pt1 | contig 13863 bp, 13 predicted proteins | sample MGYA00579261_ERZ1643251 | MGnify/ENA primary metagenome ERZ1643251 (study PRJEB29033, sample SAMEA4952267) | chicken gut metagenome | biome: Broiler Chicken; feature: Gastrointestinal Tract; material: Caecum | place: Ireland | collected 2018 | study: Broiler... | reverse complement strand
CATTTTTATTGAAAAACGTCATTCTAAATAGAGACATTTTTACTGAAAAGTCACACAATTTTTACTTTATAGAATTTACAAACGTTTTTTTAAATGATACAATTTATTTATAATAGGTGGGGATATAATGAGAAGGGTTAGTATTGGTATTATTGTGGTTTTATGTGTTTTATTGCTTACAGGCTGCAATTCGAAAAGAGATAATTTACTTATTATGGTAACAGAAGCCGGGTTTGCTCCTTATGAATTTTATGAAAATGGTGAAATTGTCGGTGTTGATATTGAAATAGCTAAAGAAATAGCTAAAGCTATGGGAAAAGAACTAGAAGTTAAAGATGTAGCTTTTGATTTTATAATTAATGAGGTTCAAAGCGGTAAAGCTGATTTTGGAGCAGCTGGTATAAGTATTTCTGAAGAAAGAAAAGAACAAGTTGATTTTACTATTGAATATGCTGTTTCAAATCAAGTTGTAGTAGTTAGAAATGATAGTTCAATTAATAATTTTGATGAATTAAAAAACAAAAAAATTGCAGTTCAATTAGGAACTGTTGGTGAGCAATACGTATTAGAAAATTATCCAGATGCTGAAATTGTTTCGCAAAAGAAATATTTAGCAGCAGCCGAAGATGTTAAAAGTGGTAAAGCTGACTGTATAGTAATGGATGAACTTCCAGCCAAAGAATTAGTTGCTTCTAATCCGGAACTTAAAATAATGGATGGTATTTTATTTACAGATAAATATGGAATGGTTGTAAAAAAAGGAAATACCGAATTACTTAATAAAATTAATGAAGTTTTAACAAAACTTATGAATGAAGGAAAAATTGATGAGTTTATACTAAAATATACAGAATAAGAGGCTAAAATGATAGGATTAATTGAATTTTTTGACAATCTAGGTAATCGCTTTTATCGAAGTGTAATTTATGATGAACGATATATGTATTTTTTAGAAGGATTTAAAAATACCATATTAATTGCGTTTTTCGCAGCCATTTTAGGCTTCATAATTGCTACAGTAATATCTATAATTCGTGATTATCATAATGAAACAAATAAATTAACATTTTTAAATGCTATTGCAAATATTTATGTTTATATTATTAGAGGAACTCCAACACTTTTACAATTAATGATTTTGTATTATGTTGTTTTTCGAAGTGTTGACATTTCAATTATTACAGTTGGTGTCTTAACTTTTGGAATTAACAGTGGCGCTTATGTAGCGGAGATTATTCGAGCAGGTTTTGATGGCGTTTCAAAAGGCCAAAAAGAAGCTGCCAAAACTTTAGGATTAAGTTATTTTAAAACGATGCGAAGTATAGTTTTTCCCCAAGCAATAGGCAAAATTTTTCCTGCATTAGGAAATGAAGTAATTACTCTTTTAAAAGAAACTTCAGTTGCAAGTTATATTGGAATCGTTGAATTAATTAAAGCATCAGATATTATTTCTTCACGTACATATGATTATTTCTTTCCCTTAATTATTACTGCAATTATATATTTATTATGTACATTTATTTTGACAAAATTAATTCATTTTGGAGAAAAGAGGTTGAACCGTTATGTATAAAATTAGACATCTTGTTAAAACCTTTACAAAAGCCAAAATTTTAAAAGATATATCTTTGGATATTGAAAAAGGAGAAAGAGTAGTAATAATTGGACCTTCTGGCAGTGGAAAATCGACATTCTTACGCTGCCTTAATGGTTTAGAGACTTATCAAGGTAGCATTCAGTTTATGAATCATGATATCTCTAAAAATGAATTTAAAAAAATTCGCCATAAAGTAGGAATGGTTTTTCAAAGCTTTAATTTATTTGAAAATTTAACAGTTTTGGAAAACATTACATTAGCACCATTATCAAGAAAAATAGATGATAAACAAACAATTTATCAAAATGCTAAAAATTATTTAAAACAAATTCATTTAGAAGATAAAGAGAATGTTTATCCGTCATCTTTATCGGGCGGTCAAAAGCAAAGAGTAGCAATTATAAGAACATTAATGATGCACCCTGATATTATTTTGTTTGATGAACCTACAAGTGCTCTAGATGCTGAGATGATAGATGAAGTTTTAAATCTGATGATGGAGGTAGCGAGTAAAGGAATGACCATGGTGGTGGTTACTCATGAATTAAATTTTGCTAAAGAATTTGCAACAAGAGTTATATTTATGGATGAAGGAAAAATTATTGAAGATGGAACTCCAGACGAAATATTTAATCATCCTAAATCAGCAAGATTACAAAGTTTTTTAGGCAAAATAAAACATTAAAAAGGAGAGGATAAAATGAATAATATTCATGTGACTAGTGAAATTAAACCATTACGTAAAGTTTTATTACATCGTCCGGGTAATGAACTTTTAAATCTAACACCGGATACTCTTCATGAATTACTTTTTGATGATATTCCTTATTTAAAAGATGCTCAAGAAGAACATGATGAGTTTGCAAGAATCTTAAAAAGTAATGGTGTCGAAGTAGTATATCTAGAAGATTTAATGACAGAAGTTTTGGATATAAGTCCAGAAATTAAAGAAAAATTCATAAGACAATTTATTAAAGAAGCAGGTATTTGTACTCCTAAGTATAAAGATTTAGTTTATGAATACTTAATGAGTTTTAAAAACACAAAAGAATTAGTTTTAAAAACAATGGAAGGAATTCAAGTAAAAGAAATTAATCGTCGAAAAAGAGAAACAGAAAAATCTTTAGTAGACTTAGTTACTGATGAAACAAATTTCTTAGCTGCACCAATGCCAAATCTTTATTTTACAAGAGATAACTTTGCCAGTATTGGTAATGGTATATCTTTAAACAAAATGTATTCAGTTACAAGAAACAGAGAAACGATTTATGCCGAATATATTTTTACATATCATCCAGATTATAAAAATACTCCAAGATATTATGATCGTTATTATGATTATCATATTGAAGGCGGCGACATTTTAAATTTAAATGAACACACTTTAGCAATTGGAATTAGTCAAAGAACTAGAGCTGAAGCAATAGATCAAATTGCTAAAAACTTATTTAAAGATAAAAAATGTAAAATAGATACTGTTTTAGCTTTTAATATTCCAAATTCAAGAGCGTTTATGCATTTGGATACAGTATTTACCCAAATTGATCGAAACATTTTTACATATCATCCAGGAATTATGGATACGTTGCAAGTATTTGAAATAACTGAAGGAAATGATCCTAATAGCGATGAAGACTTAAATGTTCGTGAAATTAATGATTCTTTAGGTAATATTTTAGAACATTATCTAGGTGTGCCAGTAACTCTTATTCCTTGTGCTGGTGGCGACAAAGTTAGTAGTGAACGTGAGCAATGGAATGATGGATCAAATACTTTATGTATAGCCCCTGGTGTTGTCGTCGTTTATGATCGTAATGAAGTTACAAATCAAGTTTTAAAGGAAGCTGGCTTAGTTGTTTTAGAATTACATGGTGCTGAATTATCTCGTGGTCGTGGTGGCCCAAGATGTATGAGTATGCCATTAGAAAGAGAAGATTAAAATGAATGTAAACTTAAGTGGAAGAGATTTTTTAAAACTTTTAGATTATTCTAAAGAAGAAATTGTTTATTTATTAGGATTAGCAAAAGCTTTAAAAGAAAAGAAACAAAATCATGAACCTCATAATTATTTAAAAGGAAAAAATGTTGTTTTACTTTTTGAAAAAGATTCAACTAGAACTCGCTGTGCGTTTGAAGTTGGAGCAATGGATTTAGGAATGGGCGTAACCTACCTAGGTCCAACGGGTTCACAAATGGGAAAAAAAGAAAGCATTGCTGATACTGCTCAAGTTTTATCAAGGATGTATGATGGTATTGAATATCGTGGCTTTGAACAATCAGTAATTGAAGAACTAGCTAAAAATTCTAGTGTTCCTGTGTGGAATGGATTAACTAATGAATTTCATCCAACACAAATGCTTGCTGATATACTTACTATGCAAGAAAATATTGGCGATTTAAGAGGAAAAAAATTAGTTTTTCTTGGTGATGCAAGAAATAATGTTGCAAGATCATTAATGGTTATTTGTTCTAAACTTGGTATTAATTTTGCTTGTTGTGCACCAAAAGAATTATTTCCTGATGAAGAATTAGTTAAAATTTGTGAAGCTTTTGCGAAAAATGAAGGATCAACAATACTTCTTACAGAAGATGTGGTAAGAGGTGTTAAAGATGCCGATGCCGTTTATACAGATGTTTGGGTATCAATGGGTGAAGATGCATCATTATGGGAACAAAGAATTAAATTGTTAAAACCGTATCAAGTCAACAAAGAAGTAATGAGTTATGCAAATCCTAATGCTATTTTTTTACATTGTCTGCCATCTTTTCATGACACAAATACAACAATTGGTAAAGAAATATCTGAAAAGTTTGGAATTGACGAAATGGAAGTTACAAATGAAGTTTTTACTTCAAACTGTTCAAAAGTAATGGATCAAGCAGAAAACCGTTTACATACAATTAAAGCGGTTATGTATGCTACATTAAAAGATGAGTAAAAATAAAAAAATAGTTATAGCATTAGGTGGAAATGCTTTAGGTAACACACCAGAAGAACAATTAGAATTAGTTAAAAAAGCTGCAAAAAGTATCGTTTCTTTAATTAATGAAGGTTATGAAGTAGTAGTCACTCATGGTAATGGCCCTCAAATAGGGATGATTAATATGGCTTTAGAATATTCACATGATAAAGAAGATACACCTGAAGTACCATTTGCAGAATGTGGTGCAATGAGTCAAGGTTATATAGGCTATCATTTGCAACAAGCTATCCAACATGAGCTTTATCAAAAGAAAATTACTAAAAGTTGTATAACTGTTGTTACTCAAGTCCTTGTGGATCGAAAAGATAAAGCTTTTTTAAATCCAACCAAACCAATTGGCAATTTCTATACTAAAAAAGAAGCATTAAAGCTTAGTAAAGAAAATGGCTGGGTAATGAAAGAAGATGCTGGACGAGGATTTAGACGAGTAGTCGCCTCACCTAATCCAGTTAAAATTATCGAAAAAAATGTAATTAAAGATTTACTTAACAAAGGTCATATTGTTATAGCTGCTGGTGGGGGCGGTATTCCTGTTATTCAAAAATGGAATAACTTATATGGTGTTGATGCAGTTATTGACAAAGATAAAACCAGTGCTCGTTTAGCTATTGACATAAAAGCCGATGTGTTTTTAATATTAACAGCTATTGAGCAAGTATGCCTAGGCTTTAATACTAATCATGAAAAAAAACTAGATGAAATGACTATAAAAGAAGCTGAACAATATTTAGCAGCCGATGAATTTAAAGAAGGCAGTATGAAACCTAAAGTAATTTCTTGTGTCGAGTTTGTAAAAAAGACAAAAAAAGTTGCAATTATTACATCCCTTGAAAAAGCCTTACCAGCTTTAAAAGGTAAAACTGGAACTTGGATTGTATAGGAGGGAAAAAATGAAGTCTAAGAAAAAAGGTTTTTTAACATCATTTTCAATTATTTTAATTATGATTTTTGCTCTTGGAATAATTTCACATTTATTACCAAAAGCAGAATTTATAGGTGAAGAAATTGTTAATGGTAGTGGCGTTGTTGGGGCGAGTTTATCAGACATCTTAATGGCTCCAATTTTAGGATTTGAAAATGCAATTGATGTAAGTATTTTCGTCCTTATATTAGGAGGCTTTTTAGCAGTTGTCTCTAAAACTAAAGCCCTAAAAACGGGTATTCAAGTCTTAGTAAGAAAATTAAAAGGACATGAACTTATTTTAATTCCCATATTAATGTTTATTTTCTCACTAGGTGGTACAACTTATGGTATGCTTGAAGAAACAGTTGGCTTTTATGCTCTTTTATCAGCAACAATGGTAATGGCTGGTATGGATACCGTTGTAGCATCAGCAATAGTATTATTAGGTGCTGGAAGTGGTGTTCTAGGTTCAACAATAAATCCATTTGCTGTTGGCGCAGCTATTAGTGCTTTACCAGAAGGAACTGTTGTTAATCAAGGATTAATAATCGGAATAGGAGTAGCTTTATGGTTAACAACATTAATTATTTCGATTATCTTTGTTATGTTATACGCCAAAAGAGTAATTAAGAAAAAAGGTTCTACTATTCTTTCTTTAAGAGAACAAAGAAATATGGAAAAAGAATATGGTACTAAAGAAAATGATGAAAAAGCTAAAAATGTTCATTTGAATTTTCATCAAAAAGTTACTTTATGGTTATTTGCTTTAACATTTGTTATTATGATAATAGGTTTTATTCCATGGGAAGATTTTGGCATAACTTTCTTTTCAATGACAACTGGTTGGTTAACAGGTAGTCCTTTAGGCAGTTGGTATTTCTTTGAAGCTGCTTTATGGTTCTTAATCATGGCAATATTAATTGGCATAATTAATCATACTGGTGAAAAAGGATTTGTCGATACTTTTATTGATGGAGCAGACGATATGGTAGGTGTAATTTTAATTATTGCTATTGCTCGTGGTGCTTCAGTATTAATGCAAACAACTCATTTAGATAATTATATTATTTACAATGCTGCAGAAATGTTAAGAAATGTTCCAGCATTTATATTTACACCTTTAAATTATGTATTGCATGTTATTTTATCAGTATTAGTTCCATCTTCATCTGGTTTAGTAACATTGTCATCACCAATTATTGGCCCACTTGCTACTCAACTTAATTATAGCGTTGAAACAACAGTCATGACTATGGTTGCGGCAAATGGCTTAGTTAATTTAATTACTCCAACTTGTGGAGCAATAATGGGAGGGCTTGCTTTAGCAAAAGTAGAATATTCAACATGGTTTAAATGGGCTTTTAAAGTTGTATTAACAATTGCAATAGTAAATATAATTATTTTAACTATTTTTTCAATGATATTAGTTTAAAAAAAATCCTTTAAAGGATTTTTTTTTAACTTAATTCTTTTTTTAACCAAGTCATTATTAAATTAACTATATATGCTTGCTCTTCTTTAGATAACTCTTTATTTTTTGAAATATGATGCCATTTAAAAAGACATCCACGACAACAAGTAGCTGTCGCATGTTGAGCAATAAAAACTGGATGATTTCGATAAGGAGTTTGTTTACCATCATTTATAATATTTTTAGGAGCAAGTCTTGTTTTTACAAAAAACTCAGCATGTTCTTTTATTTTATCTAAACCTTTTTCTTTAATATATTCAATATCTTTTTCTTTTAAATGAAAACTACTTCGAAATTTAGACTTTGCTAATTTATTTAAAATATCATTCATTTTACTCCTCTTTTCAAAAATAATTTTAACACTTATAATTTAGCAAATAAATAGATATTCTGAAGATTTTCGTTATCTTTATTACAAGTTGTTAAAACTAAATCATAGGTATTTTTAGGAATAGTTATAAAACCAATTTTTTCTTGAAATGTAATTTTCTTTAAAAGATATAAATACTTTTTTTGATTAAAATAAATTATTGCTTGATCATTAATAGATAATAATTCTAAATTTTTAAAATAAGAAATATTACTATTACCAGAATGTGAGGCAATTACAATCGTACAATTTTCATTTGGTTTACAATTACTTATTTGTTCTAATCCTTTATATACTGTATTTAATTTTGAAGAATAAAAGTAACAAGGCTTATTTAAATTTATTTTAGGAATTTCTAAAGTATATTCTACATCATTATTAGAAGGTAAATTATAATGTCTTTGATCTTGTGATATACTAATTATTTTTGTTACGATACTTTTTTCAAAAGAAAAGAAACTAACTATAATTATAAATATTAGAATAAAAAGAATCTTTTTTTTCATCATTATTTCTTTCTTTAATAACATAAGTTGTTGGAATAATTATTTGATTTAAAAAAGTATTAGGTACAAAATAAGTTTCATTTACAACTGAAATTTCTTTAGTAATAATAGTTTCATTAGAATTTAAATTATCTAATATAATTTCTATTTTTTTATCAGAACCAATATAGCCTTCTAAGTTTTCTGTTTCTAAAAGATAATATTTTCCTAAAGGTAATAAATCACTTTCAATTTTTCCAAATTCATTTGTATAAAAACTAGCAATCTTTTCATTTTTAAAATAAATAACTTGATTATTTTCAATAATATCTTCATTAGCAAAAAGACTAAATTCTACATTAGCTAAAGGATTTTTATTTTGATCTGTTTTATTAATAATAATTTTTCCTTTTACAATAGGTTTATTAATTACTAAAATTTCTTTTTGAACTATTTGTTCAAAAGAGTTATTAAAAAGAAGAGAAATATTTATTGGTCCTTTTAAAGGCCAGTAACCATCTAATGATTTTGTTTCTAAAAGAAAATATTCGCCTAAAGGTAAAAATTCTGTTTCTAAAATGCCTAATTCATTAGTTTTAAAATCACCAATTTTTTCATTTTTATTATAAATTAATTCATTGTTAACTACGATGTCATTTTTTGTATATAAAGAAAAACTAACGTTTTTAAGTGGTTTATTTTGCTCATCAGTTTTTTTAATAATAATTTTTCCTTTTATTGGTTGATTATAAAAATTAATTTCAATTATTTTTGGAGCATCTTTATTAACTGTAAATTGTATTTTTTCTGGATTCCATAAATAATTTGGAATATTTGCTTTAACTTCTTGTAGTTCATAAGTTGAAGGATATAAATCATTTGTTAAAAATTCACCAAATTCATTAGTTTTAAAAATACAATCTTCTGTTTCACAAATGTATTTTTGATTTTTAAGATCATAAATCTTAAAAGCAACGTTAGCTAATAATATAGCTTTTTTAGTTTCAGCATCTTTTTTTATTACTTTTAATTTTGAAGTAAAAGGTTCATTAATTAAATTGATATTTGTTTTTTCTAAAGTTGTTTCATCAACTGTCAAATATATGTCTTCGCTTTTTTGATAATTTTCAATAGTTGTTAATTGTCTTATAATATATTTACCATAGGGTAGTGTTATTTTTATTTGTCCTAAACTATCAGTTTTTAGATTATAAAGTACTTCTTCATTATTTTGCTTTAAAATTACAAATTCGGAATTAGCTTCTGGTTTTAATCCTTCGCTAGTAAGGTATTTTTTATCAATAACTAGATCTGTTTTATAAACTTCATCTTGAACAGTAATAATTTTAGTTTCATTAATATTTTTTTCATTAATTGAAAAATAGTATTTATTATTATCAAGTTTATAACCAATTGGTGCTTTAGTTTCTTTGATATAGTAATCTCCAATTGTTAAATCATTTATAGTAGCTTCACAATTAGTTAATTTAATACTTTTTATAAATGTGTCATCATTTTTAAATAAACCGTACTCAATATTTTCTAAATTTGCTTCTCCTTGTGGTAGGCACTTTTGATTATCTTTGTCTACTTTTTTAATTTTAACTTTACCACTTACAGCTTTAAAAATTATCGTACTATCTACATTGCTTAGATTGCCAGGCACAACTAAATCTTGACCTGTGTCATGGTGAAATAAAATAATATCTTGATTTCTTTCTTGTTTCTTTTTAGTTAAATGAATAACGCCAACACTATTAATGTCATTTGGAGTAATAATTAAATTATTATTTTCAATTTTTACCTGACAATTTGTATAATCTTTTATTTCAAATTCATTTAAAATACCATTTTCATCATTTAAAACATAAGGATTTCCATAAGGTACCATTATTGTTTTTGAATCAAAACTGGGTTTTTGATAATATCTATTTATTAAATTATCCAATTCTTGGTATTTTTCTTCAATATTTAAGGGAGTATTAATAACATACTGCCATGGGTTAGGGGAGTAATTTTTGCTAGTAAAATTAAACTCTTTATTTAATTCTTGCCAAATTTTAGCTTGCGTTGCCACAATCCAATCTGTAGTATTATGATTTTGATAACCATAACCAAAGTAGGCTAGTAAACTTATTTTTTCTAGTTGTTGATAACTTATACCAGCTTTTAAAGCCATCTCTGAATTTGAAATATTATAGTATCCTATATAGTCTCCCTTATATCTTGAAACACCTGGCTCAATACAATAGGCAATGTTTCCATTACTGTTTCTTCTAAAAATTTCAAAATCACCAAACTTACCATCAGAATAAACATAGTGATAATCTCCTATAAATGTACTGTTAATTTGATCAACCACCGTTGATGCTTTTACATCTAAAATTTTAATTAAAAAAATAAATATTAAAAATATAATTTTTCTTTTCATATTTTTCTCCTTCTAACAATACATTAATTAGAAAAAGAAAATTTCCTTTTTTTTATAAAAAAAATTAATCGACAATATTTTTAAATAAATAAAAACTTGAATCTTAAAATTCAAGTCAATTAATATTTAAAAAGGTTCACTTAAATCAAATAATATAGGTTTTTGCTTTAAAATTTCTCGTTGCTCTTCAGATAAATATTTTTTATCAATAATTACTTCTAATACAAAATCATCAAAAAAATTATCATTCATAATGTAGTAACCATTTTTATGTACTTGATCTCCATAGCTATCTTCAACTTTCCATCTTATTATTTTATTATCTTCAATATGAACTCCAGTTAATAACATTAAATGTTGAAAATCAATATCATACATAGATAGAGCTTCGCTTTTTGTTAATAACTCAATATTAAAAATATCTTTATAATTATATAAATTTGAATCCATTATTCCCAAATCATTATTTGTCATTTTTCTCATGGCGCATCCAAAATAAACAGGAAGACCATTTTTTAATTGTTTAATAGCTAAATTTTTTAAAATTTCAATTGGTAAGTTAATAAATTCTACATAACTATTATTATAAATACTTTCAGCAAATTCTTTTCTATAAAAACAATTGTATTTTTTATTAAACATAGGTACGTTTGCTATACCAACAAAATTATTTAAATCAATCGTTAAATATCTATTTGCAAAATCTAATGGAGTAAGATTTTTAAGTTTTACATATTCGTTATTTTTATTTTTATATTCAAAATCAAAATTTAATGGTAGTTCTCCTAAACATTTTGCTAATATATTATAATTTTCATCTAACATTTTGTCTTTAATTTCCATTAAGTTATTGAATGAAGAATTTTCTTTTTTTAATTTTATTAATTTAAAAACATCTTTTTTAACTTTATCATTTAATAAATTTATTAATGAATTTGGATTTTTACTATTTTTAACATCTGGCATAACTGTTTCAGGAACTAATCCATATTTTTTTACAAGTGATCTAAAATATTCAAAATATCCACCTTCGTATACTCCATATTTTAAATAATCTTTTTTAATTTCTTTTTCAAAATCAAATTTATTATTTTCAATAATACGATTATAAATTGTATTTGCTTTTTCTAATTTATCTAAAAAAGCTAAATAATTTGCTGATAAAGCAAAATTTTCTTCATCAATATTAAGATTTTGAGCAATATTATTTTTTATTAAATTAATACCTGCATATATCCAACATCTTTCAGAAGAACCTTGATTGTAAATCTTGGATTTAGGTAATTCTATATTAAAAATATTAACTGTTTCATTAATTACGCTACTATCTAAACAGAAGCTATTTAAACTTACATTTTTAATTGCATTTTCAATAATCTTATTGTATTTATTTCTTTTATAGTTATTATTAATTTTTGTAATAAAATCATAACTTATATCTTGCATACTTAATCTCCTTATATTTAAAATTATATCACAGCAAAAAATTATTTTAAATAATCCAGCATAAATAAAAAAATAAATTGAATTATAAATAGAAACAATCCAATAATTAGAATAAAAAATTAATTAACAATTTTTTAAACCTTAGAAAAAACTAAGTGATATAATAATTTAAAGAAGTGTGTTAAATGGTTTGTCAAAATTTTGGAGATACATGGAATTTATAATTTTAAGTAATTTCTATTTTTAACCCTTGAAATATTTCCTATAATAAATTGCTTTTCCATTATAAAATGTTAGTGTGAAAGGAGAAAAATTATGGATCAAGAAAAAATTGGTAAATTTATTGCTAGTTGTAGAAAAAATAAAAATATAACTCAACAAGAATTGGCAGAAAAACTTGGTGTATCAGATCGTACTATAGGCAATTGGGAGAATGGTCGAAATATGCCTGATTTGTCATTATTTAAGCCTCTTTGTAAAGAACTAGATATTACTTTAAATGATTTAATTAGTGGTGAGAAAGTAAGCGAAAATAAATATCGTGAAAAATTAGAAGAAAATATAATTAATACAATTGACTATTCTAATAAAAAATTAAATAATCGATATAATTTTATTGGTTTAATATTTATTATTTTTGGTATTTTAATTTCTGTAACAGCAATTGCAATATTTCCAAGTGAAAGTAGTTGGGGTTCTATTTATTCTGTTTTGGGCACAATTATATCTTTAATAGGCTTTAGTAAATTTACAAAAAGATTACCTTATTTAAAACGATTAATATGTAACTTTAGTTATTTTATAGTTTTTGTTACCCTGTTAATAACAATAGACTATATAGGCGTTGTTAATATTCATCAAGCTCCAAGGTTTTCATTAAAAAAGATTACTGGCGAAAACATTATTTATTATGATACACCATTTTATGATGTTATAAGATGTAATGTGAATAAAGATAATGAAACTTTTAAAATAATTAAAAATCAAAAATATGATAAAATCAATGTTGATAAATTTTGTGAATGATAATTTAGTTTTAGATTTTGATAACATTTATTATAAATAATAAATTTCAAAAATAATGAAAACATCAGAATTAATCTGATGTTTTTATATTTATACTCGAAAGTTCAAGTTACAATTAACATGGTGCCTTAAAAAAAGATGCACAAAGAATAATATATATTGCTTGTTTATTTTAAATTTCGTACTCTAGAATATCCTTGTTCTAATTTTTCAACAAAATTTTTGGGAATTTTTTGTTTTGCTTGTTCAATTAATGTATTATCAATGCCAAACAAAGCTTCAGCCATTGAGCCAACAATACAAGCATTAGTATCGGTATCTCCACCAAAGGTAATTATTTTGATAACGGCTTCTTCATAACTATTAGATGTAAAAAGCGCATATAAACAATTATCTATCGTTTTATAACAAGTACTATTAAATTTTTCAAAAGGTGAATATACATACTTCAATTTTAATTTTTCAATTATTTCTTCTTTTATATATCCTTTTCTTGCTAAATAAATTATTTGAGCAATTGTTGTTGCGCATTTAATGGCTTCTTCAGAATTATGTGATGGAATTGTTGCTAACTTGGCATTCTCAATTATGTCTTTTTTTGAATTAAATAAGTATCCAACAGGAGAAATTCTCATCATAGCACCATTTCCGATACTATTACCAACTTCATTACTATTTGCCCACTTAGTAAAGCTAGGAGAAAAAATACTTTTGAAATATGGCTTGAAATTAGGATTATATTCTTTGTAATCATTAGCATATTTTTTTAAAAAGTATTCATAATTTTTATCATTAAAAATTGCATCTAAAATCGCGACTGTTAAAATTGTGTCATCACTGAAAAAACTATCTTTTAGAATAAGAGTATCTAACGTTATATGAGAAACTTTTTTTACTTGTCCAAATTCATATATAGATCCAGCTAAATCTCCTATTATTGCACCCCACATAAACTAATCCCCCTAAATAAAAAATAATCTTGTTAATTTGCAAGTGTGTTTTTTAATTGCCAAAATCAATTTATTACTATAAACAGGCTAAAAGAAATTATATTATTAAAACTCGAAACATAAAAGTTCGAGTTACAATCAATCTGGTGCGTGAGATAACCACGTTTGGAAATCGCAATTGAGGTCAATTTCTAATACT
>ERZ1643251.3712-NODE-3712-length-13866-cov-49.047933_pt1 | contig 13866 bp, 19 predicted proteins | sample MGYA00579261_ERZ1643251 | MGnify/ENA primary metagenome ERZ1643251 (study PRJEB29033, sample SAMEA4952267) | chicken gut metagenome | biome: Broiler Chicken; feature: Gastrointestinal Tract; material: Caecum | place: Ireland | collected 2018 | study: Broiler... | reverse complement strand
TTATTATTTGAAAATAAGAAAATAGGAAATAATAGTTAGATAAATAGTAATTTGTAGGGAAGTAAATAGTTATGAATATAAAAAAAGAACAAATTAAAAAGAAGATATTTCTAATACTATATATTGTATTTGCAATATTGGGTTTTATTGGAGCATTTATGGTAATAACTAAAAGATTAAATAGTGTTGGATATGTAGTTATACCAATGTTATTTGCAATAGTTTCTAGTATACTTTATAGAAATAGTAAAAAATCAATAGAAGATAATAAAAAGTAATTTATAAAAAATGAAATAATGTATTGACCTGTACGTAACGGCTAGTGATATTGTGTTATTGAGGTGAAAGTATATGAGATTAAATGAAGTTATTAAACAAGTTGATTTAAGTAAGAGAGCAATAAAATTCTATGAAGAAAAAGGTCTATTAAAAACTAAAAGAGATAGTAATGGTTATAGAAATTATACTAAGAACGATATTAGTTTATTAAAAGAAATTTCTTCATATAGAAAAATGGGGATAGGATTATCAGATATTAAGAAAATTTTAAATGATAAAAGTGTATTAAAACAAATTCTAATAGAAAAGAAAAAAGAAATAACAACTTCCAAAAATGAGTTAGAAGCATTAGAAAAGTTTATAGAAAATAGTAATATAGAAGAATTATATGATTCTGTTGACTATAAAACAATTGCTGATGCAATTCAGAATTCTATTCCTGGCTTTTATGGATATTATTTTTTAAATCATTTTTTACCATATTTACAGATAAGAATTCAAACACAAGAGCAACAAGAAGCATATAATAGGATTATTGAATTCTGGGATAATACAAATATTAGAATTCCCTTTTTAATGAAATTAAACTCTTGGATTATGTTTAAATTGAATTCTGAAAAATCACTTAAAAGTAAAATTGAGCAAATTGATTCTCAAATTAAAAAAATGCTTAATCCAACTGAAGAAGAATACGAAAAGTTAAAGAAAAAGGTTAATGAGGGATATAAATTGAAAAATAGTATTTTTTATAAATATAGTTTAGCGGGAATAAGTCAAAGAAAATTTATGAAAGAATTACAAAATAAGGGATATAATGATATATTTATTCCAAGTATGATTACATTATCACCAAAATATAAAGAATATCATAATGCTTTAATGGCAATTAATAAAAGAATTTGTGATGATTTAAACCTATATTATGATACCAATTTTAATTTAATTAAAAAGAAAAAATAATACAAATTACAATTTGATGATTAGTTAAATGAATAGTAATTTGTAAGTAAACCATAGGTATGTTTTTTCAAAAATAAACCTATGGTATATGGAAAAGAAAGAATTTTTATGCTAAATTGTTAATAGAGAGGTGGTAAGTATGGACAAAGTGAAAATAGGTCAATTTATTGCAAATTGTCGTAAGGATAAAAAACTAACTCAAGAACAATTAGCAGAAAAATTAAATATAAGCAAAAATGCAGTTAGCAAATGGGAAAGAGGAATCTGCTTAATGGATATGTCACTTTTAAAGCCATTAAGTGAAATACTTGGTGTTAGTGTAAATGATATTTTATCAGGAGAAAAAATACCAGAAGATAAGATAAAAGAAAAATCAGAGGAAAATATTATAAAATTATCTGAGTTTAATCACTATAAAAGTGTTACTATTGGAACTATATTTATATTAATAACAATTGCAATTATTATTATATATTCTCTTGTTAAAAATATAGAATGTTCTGGTTATACAACTTTATTATTTGGATTTTCAGCAGTCGTTTATTTTTATAAATATAAACAAAACAATAATAGAAAGCTATTATTATGTGCTTGGTGTATGATTATAGCATTCATTGCAAATTTTATTGCATTTATAGTATCAACAATATAAATTACAATTTGTAGGAGGTTAATAGTTATGAATATAAAAAAAGAGCAAATTAAAATGAAGATATTTCTAATATTATATATTGTGTTTGCTATATTAAGTTTTATTGGAGTATTTATGGTAATAACTAAAAAATTAAACAGTGTTGGATATGTAATTATACCAATGTTATTTTCAATAGTTTTTAGTATGTCTTATAGGAGAAGTAAAAAATCAATAGAAGATAATAAAAAGTAGTCATTAGGGATTCTGGAGGTAGTTATGATTAAATCGAATATTAAAAAACAATTTTCTTGTGACAAAAATAAATTGTGGGATATTATTACGGATAATTCAAATTATAAATGGAGAACAGATTTATCAAAAATAGAAATAATAGACGAAAATCATTTTATTGAATATACAAAAAATAATTTTCCAACTTATTTTACTATAACAGCAAAAGAAAAGTTAAAAGAATATAAGTTTGATTTAGAAAATGCTAATTTGAAAGGAAGATGGATTGGTACTTTTAAAGAACTTCCAAATGGTCAAATTGAATTAGATTTTACTGAAGAAATTGAAGTAAATAGTTTAATTATGAAACTATTAGCCAAACCTTATTTAAAAAGCCAACAAAAAAGATATATGAGAGATTTAGAGAAAGAATTAAATAAATAATTTAAATTAGTAAATTATAGAGGAGTTGAAATAATATGAATGAATATATAAACTTAACATTAGAGAACATTGAAGAAGAACATATATGTTGTGCTATTGGTGATCCAAAACATCAAATTGGTGTTGATAAAAAAAAGGAATGGATTAAAAGTAAATTAAATGAAGGACACATATTTAGAAAGTTAAATGCACGAGGGAAAATTTTTATTGAATATGAGCCAATAGAAACTGCTTGGGTCCCTATTAGTGGTAAGAACTACGAATATATTTATTGCTTATGGGTTGCAGGTAGTTTCAAAGGTAAAGGTATTGGAAAAGAACTTTTAGAATATGCTATAAATGATTCAAAAGAAAAAGGTATGAGTGGTATATGTACTTTAACATCTAAAAAGAAAAAGCCATTTATTGGAGAAAAGAAATTCTTTGAACATTATGGGTTTAAAGTTGTGGATTCTATTGGTGATTATGAATTACTAGCATTACAATTTGATGATAGTGAAACTCCAAAATTCAATGATAATGCTAAAAGTATGAAAATAGATAATCAAGATTTTACCATTTATTATAGTAATGAATGCCCTTATGTAGAATATGAAATAAAAGAGTTATCAGATTATGCCAAAGAAAAGAATATAACAATAAACTTTATAAAAATAGATTCATTAGAAAAAGCGAAAAATGCACCCTGCATATTTAATAATTGGGCAAATTTTTATAAAGGAGAATTTGTTTCAAACACTATATTAAATGCAAACTCATTTGAAAAATTGATAAAGGATTAAAATGGAATTTATAAAAGCAAAAACTATACTTTCAAAAGTGAAATATGGTAATGAATGGTATGGTATTGATTATAATATGAATTTATATAGAGGATGTTCTCATGGATGTATCTATTGTGATAGTAGGAGTAACTGTTATCACATAGAAAATTTTGATCTAGTTAGAGGAAAAGAAAATGCTCTGTATATTTTAGAACAAGAATTATCTAAAAAGCGAAAAAAAGGTATTATTGGTATTGGCTCAATGTCTGATACCTATAATCCATTAGAAAAAGAGTATGAGCAAACAAGAGGTGCATTAAAACTTATATCAAAGTATGGCTTTGGTGTTTCAATTGATACTAAAAGTGATTTGATTTTGAGAGATATAGATTTACTAAAAGAAATAAATTCAAAGAATAATGTTATTATTAAGTTTACTATAACAACTCCAAATGATGAATTATCAAAAATAATAGAGCCAAATGTGTGTATATCTTCAAAAAGATTACAAGCAATTAAAATATTAAGTGATAATGGAATATTTACAGGTATTATGATGAATCCTATGTTACCTTTTATTACCGACAAAGAAGAAGATATAAGGTATTTAGTTAAACTTGCATACCAAAATGGTGCTAAATTCATTCATACTTATATGGGAATGACATTAAGAGAAAATCAAAGAGAATACTATTTTTATAAACTAGATCAGCATTTTATCGGAATTAAGGAAAAGTATATTAAATATTATGGAGATAAATATAATTGCATAGTACCAAATTATAAAAGACTATATAAAGTGTTTACTGATGAATGTATCAAATATGGAATCTTATATGATATGAAAGACATCATTAAGGCGTATAAAAAAGAAATAAAAAGTAATGAACAGATAACATTGTTTTAGAACGATAAATTACAATTTGAAAGTGAGACGATACTGTGAATAATCTGATTATTAGAGAAATAAGAAAAGATGAATATAAACTACTTGAAGATTTTTTATATGAAGCTATTTTTATTCCAGTTGGTGTTGAAAAGCCATCAAGAGATATTATTAAAAATAAAAATTGCAAGTATATATCAAAGACTTTGGAACCAATAAGGATGATAATTGCCTTTTAGCAGAATATAATAAAAAAATAGTTGGTGCTTGCTGGACTAGAATTATGAACGATTATGGACATGTTGATAATGGTACTCCATCCTTGGCAATTTCTTTATATGAAGAATATAGAGGAAAGGGCATAGGAACTAAACTCATGAAAAGCATGTTGAAACTTTTAAAAGAGAAAGGTTATAAAAGGACATCTTTATCAGTTCAAAAAAGTAATTATGCAGTAAAAATGTATAAGAATATAGGTTTTAAAATCATTGATGAAACTGAAGCAGAATATATAATGACTTGTGATTTATAATTACAAATTGCAATTTATCGAAAAGATTATCAAAACGAGATAGTCTTTTTTTGTTGCTTATTAAAAAAGTTTTAGGAAAAAATTTTAATTGCTTGACTTAAATTTTTTATTATTCTATCATTTAGTCAGAGGAAGATCTTACTCAAAAAATATGAGGAGGAATGATAAAAAAATGTATCACGCAAGATTTAAAAAGAGTCATTATGAAGCAGGCTACAAGTGGGGTAGTTTACTATATAAAAATGGAAGTATTATAAGTAGTCAACACACTTTTGTTATAACAAAAGAAAGAAAAGAGTTTGCTAAACAATGCTTACCAATATATAAAAAATATTATCCAGAAATATTAGAGGAAATAAGAGGTATTGCTGATGGGCAAAAAAGTTCTTATGAAGATTTATATACTTTCTTAATTAGTATGTATTGTTTTGAATTTAATAATCATTGTACTTGCTTTGCATTTAAAGATGATCATAATATAATTTTTGGAAGAAATAGTGACTTTTTGGTAGAATTAGAAAAATTATATATGAACTGTTTATACAAATTAGACGGTGGATATGCTTTTAATGGAAATACAACAGCATTTGTTCAAATGGAAGATGGGGTAAATGAATATGGACTAGCAGTAGGACTTACTTTTGTTTATCCTAAAATAAGAAAAGCAGGATTAAATTCTGGTATGTTAGTACGTTATTTGCTAGAAAAATGCAAAACAACGGAAGAAGCAATAATAAAACTAAAAGAGTTACCTATTGCTTCAGCACAAACTTTAACAATAATAGATAAAAAAGGAAAAATGGTAGTAGCAGAATGTAATCCTAAAAATATAGAAATAATTAGACCAAATGAAGACGGAAACTTTGTTGCTACGGCAAATAATTTTAACTCATTAAAAATGAAAGAATATAGAAATATTGGAATTGATGACTGGAACTCTGATGAAAGATATAAAGTTGCCTATAATTCATTAAAGGAAAATAAAAATGCTTTTTCATTTGAATTAGCAAAAAATATATTGTCTGGAGAGTTTGGATTTATGTGCCAATATGATCGAAAGACAGGTGCAGATACGGTATGGTCAGTAATATATGATTTAAAAAATAACAGAATATATAGAGTTGAAGGAAATCCATCACGAAAACAGTTTAAAGAAGATACAAGAATGAAGTTTAAATAATAAATTGGGGCTTATCAGTAATGGTAGGCTCTTTTTTTATGCCCAAAATAGAAAGGAGTGAGGAAAATTGCTACAACAGGAATATGGAAAATAGAAAAAAGACTGGATCACGTTATAGATTATACAACTAATATAGAAAAAACTCTTAATAGTGAATATGGAAAAGAAACATATTATGACTTGCATAATGTAATTGACTACGTTGAAGCAGATTTTAAAACAGAGAAACAATACTATGTTTCTGGTGTAAACTGTAATGTTGAAACTGCTTATGAGGAAATGATTATTACAAAACAACAATACAATAAAACAGGTGGTATTTTAGGATTTCACGCATTTCAAAGTTTTGCAGAGGGAGAAGTAACACCAGAACAAGCCCATTTAATTGGTTTAAAACTTGCCGAAGAAATGTGGGGAGATAGATTTGAAGTAATTGTTAGCACCCACTTAAATACAAAACATTATCATAATCATTTTGTTATCAATTCCGTTAGTTTTAAAGATGGTAAAAGATACTATGATAATAGAACAACTTATGCGAGATTAAGAGAGTTGTCAGATTCGCTTTGTCAAGAATATGGATTAAGTGTTCTTGAAGAAAAGCCGTGTAGAAATAGCAAAATAAATTATGCTAATTACTATAAAGGATATGTAGAAAAGAACAATTACTATACTACGACAAAAGCAGATATTGATAGAGCCATTGCACAAGCATATTCATATAAAGACTTTGAAAATCTAATGAGAGCAATGGACTATGAACTCACTTATCGTGGGCAAAACATATTAAGTGTAAGACGTGATCCTTACAAAAAGAATATCAGAGTAGAAAGAAACTTTGGTAAAGATTATAGTATTCAAAGAATTAAGGAAAGAATAGAAACAGAACAAGAAAAGAGAATACCATTTATAGAAGAATATGGTGTTAAGAAGAAAAGATATACTCCAAAGATAAAGCAAAAACACAAAGGACTATATGGACTTTTTCTTCATTATTGTTATTTATTAAAAGTATTTCCAGAGAAATATCCACGAAGCAAATTAAGTCCTGCTATTCGAGCAGACATAAAAGAAATGGATAATATATCAAAACAAACAGAATTGCTTGTAAGTAATAAATTAGAAACTTACGAGCAATTTTTTGCGTTTAAGACACAAAAAGCGAAAGAATTAGATAACTTGTTAGATCAGAGGAGCAAATTGTGGTACAAGCATAAAAAATCTAAAAATCCAAGTGAAAAGCAAATGATTAGAAATCAAATTGATGAGTTATCTATTTCTATAAAAGAATTACGAAAGGAGGTGGTTTTATGTGATGAAATAGAGGAAAGAAGTTCTAAAATAGAACAGAATGTAAAAGACTTTGAAGAAGAACAAAGAAAGGAGGAAATCAAGAATGAACACATCAGGGGACGCTGCTGAAAGTGTTGTTAGAATGAGTTTGCAGGGTACAGAGGTAGCATTAAAACTTACAGGAAGTGCAGCAAAAAATATTGCAGCACTTCTTTATGCTATTTATAAAGATAAAAAGCAAACAAAAGGAAAGACAACACTTACTAATATGTTGAAATCTGGTAAAGAATTGAAAGTCTTTACAGTTAAAAAAGATGATTTGAAAACTTTTCAACAACAAGCCAAACAGTATGGGGTTTTATATACTGCACTCATCAACAAAAACAATAAAAACTTTGACGGTATGGTTGATATTATGGTAAGGGCAGAGGACGCTTCCAAAATCAACAGAATAGTAAAAAGATTTGATTTAGGCACTTATGATGGAGCAACTATTAAAAGTGAAATTGTCAAAGATAAAGCAGAGAAAAATGCCAAAGATATGGGTGTTCAAGAAAAGAGTGCAGAAGATAAACTTGTAGATGATATTTTATCAAAACCTGTTCAAAAAGAGGAGAATGAAGTGTCAAACCCCAATGTTGCGAAGATGGAAAAAAGCCCTCCGTCCGAGCATTCATCAGAGAACAAAAACAAATCAGAAATGGGTACTAAATCTAAAAAGCCATCAGTTAGAGAGGAATTAAAGAATATAAAAGAAGAACAAAAAGCAAAATTAGATTTAGATAATTCTGATCGTAAAAAAGATATACCAAACAAGGTTGCAGAACATAAGCAACCTACACCAAAAAAGAAAAAATCAAAAGAAAGAGGGTAGAGAAATATGGATTTTGACGAAATTCTAAATGGCTCTAATCAAGGGCAAAAAGATTATAATCCAAAGCCATTTGATAAAGAAGAATGGGCAAAAAGGAAAAATCAAGAGAGAAAAGAACTCTATGATTTAATTGATAAAACTGCAGATGAAATCAAAGTTGATTCTGAAAAGTTTAAAGCATATTTAGACACACAAGCAACATTTGATAAATATTCTGTTGGAAATGCACTTTTAATTACTGCTCAAATGCCTACTGCAACACAGATAAAAGATTATGATGGTTGGCAAGAAGCAAAAGCATTTGTAAAGAAGAATCCTCAATGGATCAAAATATTAGAGCCGGGAGATTCATACCAAAGAGCAGATGGAAGTATGGCAACATCATACAACCCAAAAAGAATGCTTGATATATCACAAACAAGTGCAAAGTCTATAAATAGAACAAATAATTATGATGATAAAACAATGTTAAGGGCATTTTTACACCAAAGTCCAGTTGATATAAAGGCAGTAGATAACTTATCAGATGGAAAAGGTGCAGAATGGAATAAAGATGATAATGTTTTATATATTCGTAGAGGTTTAGACGCACCTGTTATCTTTAATGCTTTATCGGTGGAGCTTGCAAGAGCAGGGTTAGAAGAAACAGGCAGTAAAGAACTAGATGACTTTAAATGTTATTGTACGTCTTATTTGGTATGTAAAAAACACGGTATTGATGTATCTTCATATAGATTTGATAATTTACCTGAAGCAATAAAACAAATGGACGCAAGCGAAGTAAGAAATGAATTAGGAACAATTAGAGGAACTATGGAAGATATAAATACAAGAATGGGGCAATATTTTGAAAGTATTGCTAAAACTCAAAAAAATAAAGAATATGAAAGATAGGAGGAACAAAAGATGAGAGAAACTGTAAAAGTATTGGAATTAGATAAATACGAAATTGGCATAATTATCAATGCTCTTAATGAATTTAGAAATAGATTATTAAGAGAAAAAGAAGATACAGAGCCAGTTGATGAAGTATTACTAAAAGCCATTGACGCTCCAGAAAAAAAAAGACCTTTTTCAAGGTGCTTAACGAAAGATGAAAGAGGATACTTCTAAATCAAAGTGGGTTTATATAATTGGTATTATTCCTGTGATATGGTTGGCTCTTTTAGTTGCTCCCTATTTATATGGAGGTGATTTATCTTCTATATTAAAGGGTATGACAAAAGCATTAAAAGAGCCATTTGATATTGAATTATGTGCTAATTCATTAAAAACAGTAGTAATATTTCTTGCAATGTATGGAATTGGTATCATAGTATATTTATCATCTAAAAAGAACTATCGTAGGCGTGAAGAACACGGCTCTGCAAAATGGGGCGTTGCAAGAGTAATAAACAAGAAATATAAACAATTACCAGATAACAACAATAAACTTCTTACACAAAATGTAAGAATTGGTTTAAATGGTAAAAAACACAGAAGAAATCTTAATGTTTTAGTATGTGGTGGTAGTGGTGCCGGGAAAACAAGATTTTATTGCAAGCCAAATTTAATGCAATGTAATACAAGTTTTGTTGTGCTTGATCCAAAAGGCGAAATTGTCAGAGATGTTGGTTATTTATTAGAAAAATCAGGATATGAAGTAAAGGTACTAGACTTAATCAATATGGAAAAAAGTCATTGCTATAATCCATTTGTTTATTTGAAAAGCGACAATGATGTTCAAAAACTTGTAACAAACCTTTTCAAGGCGACTACGCCAAAAGGATCATCTTCACAAGACCCATTCTGGGATACTGCTGCAAGTATGCTTTTATTAGCATTAGTATTTTATTTATGGTATGAAGCACCAGAGGAAGAACAAAACTTTCCAATGGTTATGGAACTTTTGCGTGCAGGAGAGGTACACGAAGATGATGACACTTATTTAAGTCCATTAGATGTACTTTTTAACAAATTAGAGAGTAGAGAGCCAAATCATATCGCAGTAAAATACTATCGTGATTACCGTAGTGGCTCTGCTAAAACATTAAAATCTATTCAGATAACACTTGCTAGTAGATTAGAAAAGTTTAATTTGCAAAGTCTTGCTTCATTAACTATGACAGACGAATTAGATTTACCATCACTAGGAGAAAAGAAAGTGGCATTGTTTGCGCTTATTCCAGATAATGACACATCATTTAATTTTTTAGTTAGTATTTTATACACGCAACTGTTTCAGCAGTTGTTTTTTTTAGCAGATCATAAATATAACGGAAGTCTGCCAGTACACGTTCATTTTGTAATGGATGAGTTCGCAAACGTGTCATTGCCAGATGATTTTGACAAGATTTTGTCAGTAATGAGATCAAGGGAAGTATCAGTAAGCATTATTCTTCAAAATTTGGCTCAATTAAAAGCATTGTTTGAAAAACAATGGGAGTCAATAGTCGGTAATTGTGATGAGTTCTTATATTTAGGTGGAAATGAACAAAGTACCCATAAATACGTTAGTGAACTATTAGGAAAAGAAACGATAGACCTTGACACTCACGGCAAAAGCACAGGACATTCTGGTAGTTATTCTACTAATTTTCAATTAAGTGGACGAGAACTAATGACACCTGATGAAGTAAGACTTTTAGATAATCAATATGCCATTTTATTTATTAGAGGAGAAAGACCAATACTTGATAATAAATATGACATATTAAAACACCCAAACGTATCTAAAACAACAGACGGAAAAGAAAAGCCATACTTTCACGGTGGTACAGAAAGAGCAGTTGCTTCCATTATATTTGATGAAAATATAGAAGTTGATAATTTAGAAAACTTTGAAGAAATAGAAAGTGAATACGAGATTATTTCTTCAGAAGATATTGATGAATATTTAAAAAGAAAGGACGGAATTTAAAATGAAAAATAACAAAAAATTAACTTTAAGTAAGAGAGGTAAAAAACTATTTAAAATATATGCAATGAGTATTTTTACTTTTGCAATAACTATTGGAACAAGTATGACAGTTTTAGCAGCAGATGATCCACTTACAGTAGTAAACAACTTGTCAGATTTTATTTTTGGACTTATCCGTGCGATAGGTATGATTTTGCTAGGCTTTGGTGTGGTACAAATTGGTTTATCACTAAAAAGCCACGATCCATCACAACGTGCAAATGGTTTCTTAACACTTGCAGGTGGAGTAATCATTACCTTTGCAAAGGAAATATTAAATATGATAGCAGGATAAAAGGGGAGCAAGTTATTTGCTCTCTATTTTATTACTAAAAGGAGGTGCTAAAATTGTCAGATAACTGGGTAGTTCAAAACTTACAGAATGCTTTGGATACTTGGAATGAAAAATTGGCAGAAATATGGACTTTAATTACTCAATCGCCATCAGAATTTAAAGGTGGAGGTATATGGACAGTTATTACAAATATACACGGTGCATTACAAGCAATAGGACTGGCTTTATTAGTATTGTTCTTTGTTGTTGGAGTAATGCGAACTTGTGGTAGTTTCGCAGAAGTGAAAAAGCCAGAACACGCCGTTAAATTATTTATTCGATTTGCAATAGCAAAGGGTGTAGTAACCTATGGTCTAAATCTAATGCTTGCAGTATTTAAAATAATACAAGGAGTTATATCTACAATAATGACATCTGCTAATTTGGGAGGAGCAACAACAACTGTATTGCCACAAGAAATAGTCACGGCAGTCGAGAGTTGTGGGTTCTTCGAGTCAATTCCTTTGTGGGCAGTCACTTTAATTGGAGGACTGTTTATAACCGTACTAAGTTTCATAATGATTCTTACCGTTTATGGTAGATTTTTCAAATTATATTTATATACGGCTATTGCTCCAATACCTTTAAGCACATTTGCTGGAGAGCCTACGCAAAATGTGGGAAAGAGTTTCCTTAAATCCTATTGTGCAGTATGTCTGGAGGGAGCGATTATCGTTTTAAGTTGTATTATATTTTCAGTATTTGCCTCATCTCCACCAGTAGTAGATACGTCAGCAACGGCAGTAACGCAAGTATGGTCGTATATAGGAGAATTGATTTTCAATATGTTAGTGCTTGTTGGAACAATTAAATTATCTGATCGAGTGGTAAGAGAGATGATGGGCTTATAGGAGAGTGATAAAAGATGAAATATTTAGTAACGCACATTTTAAGTGAGCAAGAAAGAACTGGATATGAAAGCAAAGGACTTTTTTGTTACGACTTACGAGATAGTGATTTTGGCAAAGATATTGCCAGTATTGAAAAGCGTGTTGGAGTCAATAGAATTGGCTCTATGATCACAGATAAAGAAATAAAATTGGGTAATACCATAAATGATAATTGGGTAGATTATAACACTTTTGTTGAAAGCAATAGAAGTGTTGATACGGTTGAAGAATTATTATCTAAAACAAAAAACAAAGAAAGAGAGGCGAGGTAATGGAGGATATTATAAAACAAACAAGAGATAATGTAGAAGCCTTTTTTAAAGAAGATGCAGAACTTCAAAATATGCAAATTGACTTGATATTAGTAAATCCACAGACAAATGAAACGATTACTCTTGCAAGCGACGGACAAGAAAAGATGATACAATTTGCACCATATACAACAAAAGAAAACGGATACGAAAATGGATATATGAATGTTCCAGAATGGGATTTTAATTTTGACTCATATCTTTTTGAAGAATTACAAAAAGGCTATGAAGTAGGATATATGAGTGATGAATGTCATTATGGAGTATGGCAAACTATTGATGAATGGTATCCAGAGGAATTTGATAATATAGATGGAGTTCAGAAATATTTAAAATATTGTAAAGATAATGGAATTACAAAAGAATATCTTGATAATAAAATAGGTCTTAATACAAAAGATGTAATGCAATATTATGAGAATTTAGAAATTGGAGATACAATGGAATATTTAGAATATATTGCAGAGGTTGATGGATTAAATCCAGAAAATAATAAAGAGCATATCGTTAATTTCTACGAAAATAAACAAGACTATATAGATGGAGAAAGAATTGAAAGTGTATCTTTAAAGACCGAAAATTTAAAACAAAATATCAGAGATTATATTGAAGAAAATTATAATTTAGAAGAAAAGGATATGGGAGATGAAAGAGCCTATTTCACTTTTGTTTTAGGTTATGATGTATTACAAGATATGTTTAGAAATTCTACTGCTCTAGAGTGTGATCTTGTTTATGATTTTTGTGATTATGAAGCAGGGAGATTTTTAGAATCAAAAGAATATAGAAATCCAAAACATTCTGGATATGAAATGTTAGTTGAGTGGGTAGATAAAAATAAAGGACAAATATTAGAAGATTTTAAAGAGATGACTGGTGGAGAAATTGAAATTTATAATGGTAATATGCGAATTATAGAAAAAGGTTATAGAGATAAAAAGCCTATTGCATTAGTTGAAAAAACAATAGGTAATGAAAAGGAATATATTGTTGCTTTTTATTACACAACAAAACAAGATAAATTAGAATGGGCTTATGGATATTACTATGATAATGATAAATCAAAAGCATTTAATGATTTTAAAAAAGTCATTTCTGGTGGTAATCTTGCTCATACTTTTGATGAAAGAAAGGATAGATGAATATGGAAGTAAAAATAAATCGAGAGATAAGAAATTATACAGAAAGTATTTTTTTTGGACTGTCTTTAAGACAGTTCATTTTTTCTATATTTGCTTGTGGAGTAGCTGTATTACTCTACTTTTTATTAAGAAGTAAGTTTGATATTGGCACATTGTCTTGGATGTGCATATTAG
>ERZ1643251.3710-NODE-3710-length-13870-cov-7.325299_pt1 | contig 13870 bp, 14 predicted proteins | sample MGYA00579261_ERZ1643251 | MGnify/ENA primary metagenome ERZ1643251 (study PRJEB29033, sample SAMEA4952267) | chicken gut metagenome | biome: Broiler Chicken; feature: Gastrointestinal Tract; material: Caecum | place: Ireland | collected 2018 | study: Broiler... | reverse complement strand
TCCTTTATGAAAAGTAAGGCTTCTAGTTGCACTATGAGCACTTTGGGAAAAATTTGCTCCGGCCTTGGCGTTACCCTTGCCGAGTTCTTTTCTCACCCATACTTTAAGCTAAGAATTGTCGGCCCGCTACTTGTTGATAACTAACCTTTGGCTATTTCTTTTATTGCCTTTAAAGTTCTAGAAATTTCTGTAAAAGTCGAAAAATATGAGAGAGATAATCTGACACTGCCCTGATAAGTAGTGCCGTTAAATTTATGTTTTAACGGAGCGCAGTGCAAGCCGCTTCTAGAACAAATTTTATATTTTTCATCTAAAATACTAGAAACGTCCGTAGACGGCATATCTCTAATATTAAAGGAAAGCACGCCGTTTGAATTGTCTGGATGCGTGTAGACCTTTACGCCGTCTATATTTCTTAATTCGTAATTTAAATATGTTGTTAAGTCGTCAAGTTTTTCTTCTATTTCAAAGTAGTGCTCTTTAACAAATTTGAGCCCTGCGCCAAGTGATATTATTGCCGGCGTGGCAATTGTTCCGCTTTCAAAAGCTTCCGGAGCTTCAAGCGGCTGACGCACGTTTATAGAATCCGTGCCCGTTCCGCCAAATTTTATTGGCAAAAGTTTTGCCTTTGCGCTGTAACACAAAGCTCCCACGCCCTGCAAGGCGTAAAGCCCTTTATGCCCAGCGAGTGCTAGAAAATCTATGTTTTGCTTTTGCATATCTATAACTTTGTGCCCAGCACTTTGAGCGGCGTCCACTAAAAAATATATGCAATGTTCCGCACACAGTTCCCCTATTGCTTCAAGCTCGGCTTCCATGCCGTCTACGTTTGAAACGTGATTCACGCAAACCATGTAAGTGTTTGGGCGAATGTGCTTTACTATATCGGAAACGGTTAAACGCGCAGAATTTTCCGGTTCGGCCACCGTTACGTCTATTAGCCCTTTTGCTTTAAGCTCGAAGAGCGGTCTTAAAACGGAGTTGTGTTCATTAACAGTGCAAATTACATGTCCACCTTCCTGCACGCTGCCAAGAATAGCTAAGTTCAAAGCTTCCGTACAGCCAGACGTGAAAATAACCTTCTCCGGCCTAGATACGTTGAAAAAATCAGCTACGTCTTCTCTAACTTCATTCACTTTAAGTGCGGATGCAAGCGAAAAGGAATGACCACTTCTGCCGGGATTAGCGCCGTACTTTGTAAAAACATCGTTTAGGGCTTTTTGCACTTCTTTTGGCTTAGGGAAAGTGGTGGCGCTGTTATCTAGATATATCACTTTTTATAAAATCTCCTAGTATAATGATATGAGAGAAAAAACATAATTGTTAGGAGAAAATTATGAACTATATAATAGTTGTTTTCAAAGCGCGAACGGAAACACTTAGCTTTGCTAGCATACTTAGGGGATATAACGTTCCTTTTCAAATAATAAACACGCCACGAAATTTAAACCTATCGTGCGGAATTTCCGTAAAAATGCCCGCCGCCAAACGCGACCTTGCACAATATATAATAAAGCAAAAAGGTTTTCAAAGCTTTGCCGGGATATTTTAGACATAAAAAAATCGCTAAGTAACTCTGGGTGAACCCCAAAACTCTCTTAGCGGTTTTTTATTAAAAAGACATTTCCATTTAAAGCCCCTTTTTATTTATAGCGTTTTATTATAAATTTGTCAAATGGCTGTTATTTACGCTAACGCCTTTTCTATCTTCCTTCGCTCGTCTTCCGTGTAAAATAAACTTTCTAGTTTAAAGCCGTCCATTATATACACTCCACCACCATAGCCGGCTTTGGTTATTATTGGTACCCCGGCTTCACATATGCTGTTTATATACCTATACACAGTGCGCGGCGACACTTCAAACCTTTCCGCTATCTCCTTCGTGGTGGTTTTGCCGCTCCTATATATGTATATGAATATACCAAGTATTAAAAATTGACGCATAAAACTCTCCTTTATTTCTTACAAGGAGAGTTTAACATACGCTTTTTAATTTGTCAAACATTTGTTCTAATTTTTTTAATATTTTTTTGTTCCCATTTTTCCGCTATTCTTTATATACTCGAAAAGCGCGGCGGATTTATAGCTAAAATTATTCTTCTTTTTATCGTTTTCCCTTTTAATTGCAAGGGTTATAAGCTCGTCTATTAGCTTTCCAAAGTGCTCTGGGAAAAGGTAGTTTGCAAGGCTTCCAGGAATGGTGTTGATTTCATTTATAAAAAGTTCGCCCGATAGGCTATCTAATAAAAAGTCTATTCTAACAACGCCGCTCTGACACGTTGAAATAAAGGCTTTAACCGCGGTTTCCTTTATCTTTTCTTTGATATCTTCTTCTAAATTGGGCTCTCCGCGCGTGGCTGACTTACTAAAACTTAAATATTTATCCTTAAAACTTAAAAATTTATTCCATGAAACAGGCTCTTCTAGCATAGACGTTCTAACCTTGTTGCCATATCCAATGCACGCGCAGTTTATTTCTCTTAAATTCTCCACTGCCTTTTCTACTATTATTCTGCTATCGTATTTACATGCTACTTCTATGGCGTATATTAGGTCGTCTTCGCACTCGCATTTAGTTATGCCTATGCTACTTCCTAAACTGCACGGCTTTACTATGTACGGATAATCTATTTTTGAATAGATTTTGTCTAAAATCTCATCTTCGTTTGCTTCAAACTCCTCGCGCGTGAACCATACGTAGTCTACAATGCTCATGTTGTTTGCTTTAAAGATATCTTTCATAATAATTTTATCCATGCAAACGCTGCTACCTAAAACATTAGACGACGTGTAAGGAATATTTGCAAGTTCCAACGCGCCTTGCACAGTGCCATCTTCCCCGTTTAAGCCGTGAAGGCATAGTAGAGCGCAGTCCACCTTTATTTTCTTTGAAATTACCTTTTTTATTTCAATTTCACTTTTGCCAAAATTTAAACTTACTTCCTTAAAATTTTTCTCGTTAAAATTCAAATACGTTTCCTTAAAAAGCAGCTTTTCTCCCGTAAGCCACTTGCCTTCTCTTGTTACATACACGGGAATAACGTTATATTTTACTTTATCTATGGCGTTTATAGCCTGCAAGGCTGTTATGACGGAAATATCGTGCTCAGAGCTTTTTCCGCCAAATAAAACTAATATATTCATACAAAATCTCCCCTTGTATTTTATGCTAATTTTATAAATTACGTTTTTTAACTTGGCAAAAGCGTTGTTTTGTGATAAAATAACTTTAAGTTTATGGAAAACATATTACAAGTTGAAAATTTAACAAAAATTTATGGAACGCGTGTAGCTGTGGACGACGTTAGTTTTTCCGTTAGAAATGGGGAAATTTTAGGCTTTTTGGGCGCTAACGGCGCTGGCAAAAGCACTACCATGAAAATGATTTTAGGCTTAACTAGCATAACTAGCGGAAACGTTTACATCTGCGGCAAAAACGTGCAAACAGACTTTGAAAAGGCAATTGTAAACGTGGGCGGGCTTATTGAAACGCCTTACCTTTACCCTTACCTTACCGGCTACGGCAATTTAAAGTTCTATGCAAGCCTTTATAAAGGTATTAAAAAATCTAAAATAATGGAAGTAGCCAGCATTGTTGGGCTATCTAGAAGGCTTAACGATAAGGTTAGAAATTACTCACTTGGTATGAAACAGCGTCTTGGCATTGCCCAAGCCCTTCTTCATGACCCAAAGCTACTTGTGCTAGACGAACCCACAAACGGCCTTGACGCAAACGGCATAAAAGAAATTAAAATGCTTTTAAAAAGGCTTACAAAAGAGCGCGGTACGTCTATACTCATTTCCAGCCACATTCTTTCCACCATGGAAAGCCTTTGCGATAGAATTGCCATTATAGACAACGGAAAACTTATAGAAATTAAAACGCTAAACGAAATTAAACAGCGCTACGCGCAAAACGGCTCCACTTACGTAAAGGTTGGCACGCCAAACTTTGCTGGAAAACTTATTCAAGATGGCTTTAACATTAAGGTTGGAATTTGTGGAAACAAGGTACTATTTAATGCGTCGGAATCTGACCTTGCTAAAATTATAGTTATGCTTACCAAAAATAAGGTGCCAGTTTATAGCGCTGGCGAAGTGGACTACTCGCTTGAAGATATGTTCTTAAACATTGTAGGAAAACACTCTAACATCAATTAAAAGGAAGATTTATGAAAGTTTTTAGACTAGCAAGAGCAGAACTAAACAAGTTATTTCAACGACCAGCCATATTTTTAATGGCAGGGTTTTTAGTTGTTGCCTTAGTTTTAGTTGCAATACTTTATAATCCAACCGTTAGAACGGATACAAGAATAGCCTATGAAGGCGCAAACACTACGGAAATTCACACGCAATTTCAAAGCGAAAAAAATTCTATTATAGCCGAACTTTCCGGCGTTGTGGACGAAATAAACAACTTCACCTACAACATAAACAACGGAACGTCTAAATTAGACGAGTTAAAAAACAAAATTGTTCGCGCAGAAGATAGCTTTAAAACCTTTCATGATAGTCTTTTATATGCAGAAGATGATGAAAATGAGCAAATTAACCTTACACCAGTAAAAGACAATTTAAAAACTTTCAAAAATTTAGTTATGGAAGTGCAAACATATCTTTCTACTATTGAAACGGATATAGATTTTTACATTACGTCGGGGCAACTAAACAGGTTAAAGAACTTTTTTGAAAGGCTTAATAACGACTTACCTACCGTTACCACAAACTACGATAAAGACGACTTAATTGAACTAGCAAACTTTTTAAACGAAAGCCGCAACTTTTCAAATAATGTATATTCAATAACAAACAATTTGCAAGAAATAACTCTTGATGCCACAGAAATTGATAAAATAGTAGAAGATTATTATTACAACATTGTAACAGACGAAGATAGCAAGCTAAACGTATACGAAAGGCAGATTGAAGAATATTACACTTCTCATGTTGGCAGCAGCCAAGACGAAGATATTGAAGCTTTAAATAATATGTTTTCTAACTATAAAAGCATAGTTTTAATGGCAAAAGAGTGTTTAGAAAATTCCTATACCCTATTAAAGACATCTAACCTTTCTAATTCCGCATTAAATAGCTATGTAGGTTTTGAAGATATAAATAAATACACCATTGAAGAAACTCTTACAAAAAATACTTACCTTTTAAATACCGGCAATTACGATATAGATTTTGCCAATAACTTCAACTTTGGCACAACTGCGGGTTTTGAAACGTCTGCTTACGATTTCACAATTTATGCTATGCAGATTTTAACCTTTATAATTGCAGTGTTCTGCTTGTTCTTCGGCTCGGGCTTAATTGCCGGCGAACATACAGGAAAAACTATGAAGATGCTTGCAATTCGCCCCTACACTAGAAATAAAATATATCTTGGCAAATTTGTGGCTTGTATTGCGTTTATGTTAATACTGCTTCTAGTATCTTTTGTGGCGTCGTTTATAGTTGGCGCTGTAATGTTTGGAGTAAACCTTCCTAATGTTTTACTTGTAATAAACGCAAGCCAAGTGGCTGTTGTGCACCCATTTGTAGTAATGCTAATATACCTTGCAAGTTGCATACTTAACCTAATTTTCTATATCTCACTTGCCCTTCTACTTTCCGTTATCTTCCGTTCTAGCACAGTGGCAGTGTTAACGTCCTTTATAGTGTATGTAGCAACAGTTCTATGCAATATGCTTATGGTTGGCGTTTCTTGGTTCAAGTGGCTACCAATTGCACACTTAGACATATTTAAATACTTTGGTGGAGCTAGTTCTAGCGGCGGCTTTTTAACCTTTAACACAATTATAGACGGCTCCTTAGGTTTAAGCCTAGGTTATCTACTTGGAATAATACTTGTATTCAACCTTGCTTCGTTAATAGTATTTAAAAAGCGAAATATAGCGTAGATAAAACAAAAAAATCTAGCAAAAGCTAGATTTTTTATTTTCCGTTAACTGTATAAGAAGAAGCACTATATAGCACATAATTTCCCAATCCAAATCCTTCTTCTCCTGCATGGAAAATTCGATCATTCAACGTGTTATAAATACTTATTTGTGGAGCATCTGTTGGTGGTGCATATTGAATAACTTTCATTTCTGTAAAATAACTTTTATTCATTAAATTTTGGGATTCAACAATTTCTAAAGTAAGAATAGAGCCATTTTCTACTTGAAAACTTCCACTTGTTCCATTCAAACTTATTTCAATTCCATCATCTAATAACCTAAAATGACTAAGAAAATCTTTAATATAATCTGCTGTTACGTTTTTTACTGAATATGTGTAAGTATATACATCAATTGTTTGATCACTTTTTTGTATATTTAAATCCAAATGAATAGCTATATTTTCAAAACTTGTTCTAAAATCAGTTAATTCTATTAAAACATTAAAAGTTTTTTCTGTATTAGACGCTATTGTAATTAATGTAGAATCACTTTGTATGTTTACACCTTCTATATCTGAAGGAATCCCGTTAATATTAATCTCTATTGTACTTTCTCCATAATTTTTAAACACTATCTCATATTTAATATAAGGCTCGTCACTTAATAATTCAACTGCACCTATTGTCCAATCAGGTAAATCTGTAGCTGGTGAACCATTAGGTGTATCATCTGTTGAACTAACTGGTTCATAAGAGTGACCTTTATAACTATAACTTGGACTAACAGCCATATCTCCATCTGGTCGGTCTGTTTCTAATAATTTATCTGAATCCGTAAACGTTGAACTTGTTCCTCTATAAACTTGTCCAGTTGCCATAACATAAGCGCCATTAGACGTAAATTGTATGGTGCTTGTAATATCTAGAGCAACACTACTAGCCGCATATACTCCTACTAATAGTAATGTTAAACATAAACATAAAGACGTTACTATAGATATAATTTTTAATCTCTTTTTCATAACTGAACTCCCCTTTATTTAATACTCGAATAATATACGGCGCTTAAAACAAAATCGTAGAAACGGTACGGTATGGCAGAGATGCTTAATGCATTGGATTTTTGCGTTATAAACTTATCTTTTGCCTTCATGGTGGAATCTAAGTTATAAAACCTTATTGCACCTATTGTGCACGTGAGAGAGTTCTCCGTTTGTTTGCTTTCAAACTCTACTTCTGTTAAAAGGTTTAACGTTGGCATTTCATGCACCATAGACGTGAACTCTATCTCTTCTTCCGTCTTGTTTATTTTAAAACCGTATCTCTTCATCATTTCAAAGAACTTTTTAGCGTCTACAAAAGTTCCTATAAACCTATTTACTGATATGTTGGACCTATTTATGTCCGTTACGTCGAAGTTTATGGTCTTAAACTGCGTGAAAGGCGGATTTTCGTAGTAATTGAATATCTTTTCATACCTAAAATCGCAGTCTAGTGAATGAATAATGCCAATTCCTACTTTGCCGTCTATGCCCTCCACTTCTTGTTCTGGAAGCGGTTGACCTATTAAAAATTTTATGTCGTCATTCTCTATTACAAAGGCGTTATGAAGCCTTCCAAACTTATATTCTCCAAAAACTAAATTTTTACCAAGCTCTTTGTAAATTGGATTGTATAAAAATAGATGTTTGAACTCGTCCTTTGTATATAATCTGCCGCTTATAAAGGCGTCGTAAAGCCTTAACTTTTGCTTTTCGTATTCTTCTTCCGTGAATACGTCCGGCACTAACATATCTAAAAGCTCGTTTTTATCTGTGCTTGTAGCACGAGAAAGTTCATCTATGAAAAAATCTATATTTTCCTTTATGTATTCATTTTGAATAGTTAGCAATCTTCTAAATACGTTTACAATATCCTTATAGCCGCAATTTATTAAACACAAAGCTAAATATCTTCCTTCTTTGTTTCTGCCTTCTTTAAATAAGTCTATTAAAAACTCGTAAATTTCTTTTAAAAGTTCGCTATCGGCGAAAAGGCAGAACATTCTTATACACCACTTTGCTTGGTTTATATCTGGCTTAGAAGATAGCACCTTAAACATTTTATAGGCAAATTCATGCACGGAATCTTCGTCTAATATGTTGGTTTTTAAAATTTTAAGCTTGTTTAAATTCTTTAAATTTTTCTCTTCTTTAAATAGATAGATTATAAAGGTATAAACGGCGTTGTCCGCTGGATAGCCGCTTTTTAGTTTTACGTGTAAAGAATCAAATGGAACGCCAAGCGAACGCTCTTGCGGCTCCTTAATTTTTCTTCGAACGGCATTTAAAAACTGTTTTTCAGTTTTTATGTTCATAGTTTCAGATATGCCCCACTTGTTTGAAATAAGCTCTCGAACCTTTTCAGATTCCGTTCTGTCGTATAAATCTTTTAGCCTAGAAACTACTTCTGGGTCGTTATCCATGGCAAGCATAATTTGCGTAAACTTAGCAAGTTTATCTTCATCCGCGCTTACCATTTCCCTATCCATATAGTTTAAAATGTCGCGCTTGTGTTCCTTTATAATTTGAAGGCTATGTTCAAGCTCTTCTTCTAACTGCTCGTTTGTAAAGTTGTCTATTAGTAGCGCTACACCCTTCATGGTGTTAAACTGCACTATGGCTTCTAGTATTCCATACTTCTGCTCCGGGTTAGAATTTACAAATTTTAAGAGCCAATCTTCATTTTCGTTATAAAAATTTTGTAAATATTCAAGTGCCGGCCTTTTCCAAAGCGCTATGCCGTCTAGCTGTTCCGTTTTAAAAATGCTTGCTATGAATGGAATGTATGCTTCGCTTGGAATTTTACAATTCTTTACTATTTCTATAAATCTATCAAAATAGCGCTCGGTAAAGTTGGTAGAGGACTTACTTTGATAGCGAATGCTTCCTATTTGCCCTACGAAAATTTTTGTAATAAGGTCGTAAATTAAATCGTAATTTTTAGAGTATAAAAGCATTTTAATTAAGTTTGCTAGCGGAGTTAAATAGTCTTGAAGTTGAAATATAAGCTCGCGAAGCGAATTAAGCTCGGCTTTTTTCTCGCTTATATTCCCTACGTTTTCCACCGTTTTCTTAATTAATTCATCGTCCATTATCTCATTTAAAAAGTTTTCAAGGTCTTCTTCCTTAAAACCAAAAAGGTCTATTAATTTTTCGTTTATTTGAGATATATTCCTTAGTATTTCCATATAAGTTATTATAAATTTTAAAATAAGATTTTGCAAACGTTTTTAACTCTTTTTTTAACCAGAGTAAAAATCAAACAAAGCTGGCTTGCCAAACTCCGCTATATAAATTTTTTTGTTCTTTAAAAATGCAGACTCTTCGCTATTTAAAAAATCTTCCACTAAACTTCTAAGCTTATAAAACGGGCTTCCGCCTTCTATGTCTTCGTGATAAAAGTATTGCCCGTCTAATGGAAAATAGTCGAAGTTTAAAGCTAGGCTCTGTTCGTTTTCGCTGGCGTAGTATGCAAAATACGCTCCGCCATTCGACCTATGCACGCAAAAATAAACGTACCCAATTTCGTATGGAAGCGGATCGTCTTCTTCTATGCCACTAAGCCACAAAAAAAACTCTTCTTTCATAGTGCTAGCCCTAGTAACAGAATTGTAGCCACGGCGCATGTTAGGCTTAAAAATAAAAACAAGAGCGACAAGTTAAAATAAGAAAATTTTAAGCTTGTAACCTTAGCCACGGAAATTATTTGGCGCGCCAAATCTTTGTCCATATTATCTGGTTTATACGCCTTTGGCATATTGTACTCTTGTTTTACTTTTGTAACATAAGTTTCAACGTCAAATAAAATAATATCTTTATAGTACATTAAGTTATATTTAACATCTTCTTTAATTTTAGCTTCGCCTATTTTAACCTTCCTTGCTGAAAGCGCTATAAAACCATATAGTACAGAAATTAAACTAAACACAATACAGCCAGCAGACAAGGTTGCCACAAATGGCGCAGACAAACTTAAAAAATTTAACGCAAACACAATTACAGCACTGGCAAGCGCTATGGTTACAGCGTGCTTGCCTTCTGCAAACTTCATGTTTTCAAGTAGTCTTTCATAGATATATTTTAGCGTTTGTTTCATAATTTTATTATTTTAATTTTAATAAAATTAATTCAAAATTTCTTCTATTTTTGTGTTAAAAGAATATTTTTCTAAATATTTTTGCACTAAGTTTTCCGTTATCATTTTAATTTGCCCGTTATTTAATTGTACGTAAATTATATTAAATTTTTTTGAATTAAAATGCTTAAATATTTTATATAGCGGCGTATCTCCTTTAACAAAAAGGCTTTTTACGTCGTAAACGCTCTTATTTTTATTTAAATTAATCATAGAATAATTACCTGAAAATTTATTATTAATTGTGCCAAAAAATATAAAAATTGCCATTAATGCATAGGAAATATTTACTTCTACCTTTAAATTAATAAAAAATAATATTATAAAAATAATTGAAAAAATATAATTAAAAATATATGAAATTTTAAGGGCTTTTGTTCTACTTAATTTTTGCGAAAGGCTTGCAACTAATATTCTGCCGCCGTCTAAGGGATAACAAGGCAGTAAATTTACAAGCCCGGTAATTATATTGCAGAAAACAAAAAAACTAGTATATGCGTAGGTTTCTGGAAAAATCCACCAAAGTCCTAAACATAGAAAAGCTAATATAAAGTTGAACGCGGGCCCGGCAATAGCCACCTTTATTTCGTCTTCACGAGATATAAAATTTTGATTTATATCAAGCATTGCACCAAAAGGAAGCAGATAAATTTTGTTTAAATTATAGCCTAGCTTTTCCGCAACAAATCCATGTGCAAACTCGTGCAAAACAACAACAATAAAGTACACAAAAAATGCCAGAGCTTGACCTAAAATAATAAACACAAGTCCGGTTACTAAAAATAGCGGGTGCAGTTTAAAAAGCTTTCGCATAGAATACTATATGCTTTAAATTTATAAAATATAAAAAACAAGAGCGTTTAGCTCTTGTTTAAATTCTTCCAATTTTAATCTGCCCTTTCTTGTTCTTTCTTTTTTAACTTTGTTATATCAAAAGTAAAACCATATGTGCCGTTTTCTCTATTGTATACTTTGCCGTCGGCTATTTTCTTTATAACCTTTTGATTAAAATTTAATGACGGCGTGTTATCTTCTGCTACTACGGAGTTTACACTTGTATAGCCTTCTTTAATTAAATCTTTAAAAGAATTTTCAACTAAAATTTCTGCATAGCCAACGTTTAAAAACCTTTTGTCTGTATAAATAAGTTCCATATGAGCGTTTTTGTTATCTTCACGCCCTGTGGAATATATGATAAAAGAAACTGGCACAACTTTTATTTTTCCGTCTTCGGCAAGCCTTGTCCTTTCCAAGACATATACGCTAGAATTTGAATCGTCTTGAAACATTTTTGCAATTAAATCTACTATTTTATCATAGCCTTTGCCTTCGTCTTCAATGCTTCTTTCATGACTCTTAATTATTGAATAGATTTTCTTAGTCATCTTGCTATCTACGTCGTCCAAAAACTCGTAAAGGTCATCTTTTGCAAGCGTATATTTAAGCATTCTTAAATTTTTATTTATATCAAATTTTTCTTTCATATATCCCCCTTTATAATTATACCATAGCCGTGAAAATTTTTCAAGTATCAACCTACTGAAAATAAGTTCCTTGCCTTAAACGCCTTTTTATCGTAGGTGTAGCCCTGAATTATGCCGTCTTGTGATATTTTTATAGCCACGCCATAGCGTGCAAGCGTTTTTGTTGCAGCAAGTCTACCGCCCGCTTTACTGCCTGCTTCAATTTTAATTATAGCGCCTGTGGCTATAATTGTGCCGTCGTAGTCTACAATTGTTGCGCCGTCCATGGCTACAAGTTCTTCTCTGAGTTTTCTATTAAGCTCGTGGAACTTTTTGTTGCCAATAATCTTTAAAATTGTTGCCGACTTTACGCAGTTTGAACTTTGAATAAAGGCGCTAAAATCGTTATTTACTACTTCTTCGTAATCTGGGTTATCTAGGTTATAGAGTTTTCCTGCTTCTTCCTTCTCCATTTCCCTTTTAATTTCGTAGTGCTTTTCGCTTAAAATGTCGTAAGCGTTTATGTGTGAAAGCGCTTGCTCGGATTTATCTTTATTTAAATACACAATACAGCCGCCGCAGCCTGAAAAGGATACGTCGAGCGCTGTGTAATATATGGCGCGCCTTATCTCTTTAATTGTGTGCGAAGAGCGGTTTGAAAGAAGTTGAATAATTTCTTCGTGCGAATAGCTGTTCCACACGCCCCTACGCCTTGCAAACATAAGTTCTCTATTTTTAAATAAAAGCATATCCCCACTTTCAAGGAGCGCTATACCAATTCTCTTTTCATTACAAAGCCTTGCAAAATTTATAAAATCATACGGGCAGAGCGTTGGGGCATAGCGAATACGTTCCATAATTAAATGCCCCATAATGTAGCCGTCTTTATCAAATTCAAGGCAGCTGAGCCTTCCGTCTGAAAGAAGCGCTGAAAAATCGCTTTGAAGCACGCTGGAATATTTTAGATTGTCCATTTTGTTTTGAATAGACGTGCTTTCATTTAACACAATACCAAAAGACGTGCGCCTGCCTTCATACGTTCTATCCACCCAATGACCAAGAGCGTTTATTAGCCCTAAAAGTGTTTCGCTTGCCGTTTCTGAAAGAGAGTTACAAATGGCTTTTTCAATAGCCGTTGTTTGCATTCTTTTTAAATACGTTGGCTCCGTTATATTAAATTCTGATACTTTTATAAGTTCAGACATTATACTTTTAATAATTGAAACTTCGTTACTTTTAAAAGGTTGATTTCGTTTTACAATTAAACGATATTCGTCTTGCTTATATGGCTTAATAAGCACAGTTCCGCTAGCACCCTGAGCAACTTCGGAATCACGCGCAGTAGATTCCTCTTCGCCCACAATTTTAGACCCCGTAAATAAAGGCAAAAGTATGCCTTCAACTATTCCAATGAACTGTTCTTTTTCCATAGGCCATTCTCACTTTTAAAAATTTGCAGAAATTTACTTACATATATTTAATATATATTAAAATAAAATAAAATTCAATTACTTTTTAAAAATTTTATAAAAAATTTTTTGTTTTTATTATATTTTTTAAATTTTTAATTTATTTTTATCGCTCAGCTTCAAGTTCTTCTTTTATAACAGCTATTGCCTTAGTTTCTAGCCTTGAAATATAAGACCTAGAAATATTTAATTTTACTGCAACTTCTCTTTGCGTTAACGCCGGCTTGCCACCAAGGCCGTATCTGAGCCTTATAATTTCCGCTTCACGTTCAGGGAGCTTTTCCTTTATTATTTTGTTTATTTTTTCTGTTAAAATATTGTTTTCAACAATGTTGTAAACTTCGTCGTCTAAGCCCGGTAATACGTCTAGAAGTTCTATTTCGTTACCGTCTTTATCTCGCCCTAAACTCTCTTGAATGGAAAGCACTTTTTTATGCTTTTTATTCATTCTAATTAGCATTAAAATTTCATTTTCTATGCAACGAGCGGCATAAGTGGAAAGCTGAGTGCCCTTGCCGTATTCAAAGTTATTTATGGCTTTTATTAAACCTATTGAACCCACAGAAATTAAGTCGTCTGCCTCGCCCGCGCCGGAATATTTTTTCACAATGTGCGCAACTAGCCTTAAATTATGATTTATAAGAATTTCTTTTGCTTTATTATCTCCATTTTTAAACTTTTCAAAGTACATTTTCTCTTCTTCCGGAGTAAGCGGCTTAGGAAAGCCCGACGCATTGTTAACATAGGAAGAAAAGAGCATTATCTTATTCATAAAGAGCATAAAATTCTCAAAAACCATTTTTGCCTCCCAAGGCTATTTGCCTAGGGTATTTATATGCCCTATTTTGTCGAATTTTGCTTGTACAGAAAAA
>ERZ1643251.3709-NODE-3709-length-13872-cov-6.846928_pt1 | contig 13872 bp, 6 predicted proteins | sample MGYA00579261_ERZ1643251 | MGnify/ENA primary metagenome ERZ1643251 (study PRJEB29033, sample SAMEA4952267) | chicken gut metagenome | biome: Broiler Chicken; feature: Gastrointestinal Tract; material: Caecum | place: Ireland | collected 2018 | study: Broiler... | reverse complement strand
CCAAGGTCCGCTACACCGAGCGGCCCGACTCCGCCACCGCCTGCGTCATGGAGGGAAACATTGTCCTTCTGGTGGACAATTCCCCCTCGGTGATGCTTCTGCCCACCCATTTCTTTGACTTTATGGAGGAGGCCAACGACTACTATTTTCCCCCTCTGGTGGGCACCTACCTCCGCTATCTGCGCATTGCCGTGATGCTGCTGTCTCTCTTCATTACCCCCTTGTGGTATCTCCTGGTGAAGGACCCCGCCCAGGCCCCGGAGTTTTTGCGGTTCGTAGCCCCGGAGGATGAGGGGAGCGTACCCCTTCTGGTGCAGATGCTGCTGCTGGAATTTGTAGTAGACCTTCTCAAGCTGGCCTCCCTGAACACCCCCGACGCCCTGAGCAGCTCCTTCAGTATGCTGGGCGCCCTGATACTGGGGGAGTTCGCCGTCCAGGCCCGGTGGCTGGTGCCGGAGGTGCTGGTATACATGGCCTTCGTGGCCATCGCCAACTTTGCCCAGCCCAGCTTTGAGCTGGGCTACGCCCTCAAGCTCATGCGAATGGTGATCCTTTTGCTCATCGCTGCTTTTGACGTATGGGGGCTGATAGCAGGAATTGCCCTGCTGGTATTCCTTCTGGCCACCACCAAGCCCATCCTGGGAAAGGGCTATCTGTACCCTCTCTACCCCTTCAATGGAAAGGCATTGAGCCGTATTCTCCTGCGGCACCCCATCAGCCGCCGCAACAGCTGAGACACGAGGTCATTTCCCCAGCCCTGCCGCAAAAAGCGGCCCACCGACTGGAAATAATAAAAGAAGCGCCGGGGCGGATCATCAGGTCCGCTCCGGCGCTCTATTCATGTCATCCCTTCCTAAAACAATCTCTCAGGGAACAAAGCTTTCAAAAATCACCGTAACGCCGTCCTTCTCCAGAGCCTCCATATCCTCCCGGGAGCGGACGGTCCAGCCCACCTCATGGACGCCGTAAAGCCGACGCATCAGCCGCAGGCTGGGGCAGTCGCGGTGCTGGTAATGATAGGCAATAAAGTCCGGCCGGGTGGCGGAGGTGGAAAGAAGATAGGTCATCACCACTGCCGACGGCCGGGAAAGGAGCCCCGTCTCGCTGCCCCGGAAGAAGTTTTCCGACAACTGCCCCCGGATCACCTGCGGGTAGCGGTGCTTCAGCCGCAGCAGCACCGCCGGGTGGAAGGATTCGATACAGTAGTCACCGCCATAGTCCGCCAGCTCCTCCATGACCCGGTCCGTCAGTGCGTCGGCATTGCCCCGCTCCACCTTCAGCTCAATAATCAGAGGCGTCTTGCCTGCAAAGAGGGGCAGCACATCCGCCAGCAGCGGAATGGTCTCCGCCGTTCCCTGGAGGGGATAGTCCTTCAGATCCGCCGCCGTCAGATCCTCGATGCACCCAGCCTTGCCGCATACCCGGGTAAGGTCGCTGTCGTGAACCACCGCCAGCTGCCCATCGGCCATCAAATGCACGTCCAGCTCCGCTCCAAACCCCTTTTCCACTGCCAGGCGGAAAGCGGCCAGGGAGTTTTCCGGCACCCCCGCCGAAGCGTCATGGAGACCCCGGTGGGCATAGCGCACCCCCTGGAATTTCTCCCAGCCCGGCTGGTTCCGCCGGGGACGCAGCAGCATACACCATCCGGCAGCCGCGGCGGCGCCCACAGCCAAAGTTCCCGCCGCCGCCCGCGCCATCTTTTTCATCTCTTACGCATCCTTTCTTTAGTCGTCCATATCCTCAAAGGCTTCCAGTCCACGCTTGGCCTCTGCCTTGCTGTCGCCGTGACGGACAAAGCACATGGTCACAAAGCTCAGTGACACGAAAAAGGCGGCGTAGGGGAAGAGGGTAAAGTAGCCTACCTGCCGCATGAGCGTACCCGCCGCCACCGGAGTAATCACCTGAGCCAGCATGGAGGCGGTGTAGTAGTAGCCGGTAAACTTGCCCACGTCGCTGCCCCGGCACATTTCCACCACCATGGGCAGGGAGTTGACGTTGATGGCCGCCCAGGCCAGGCCTACCAGCACGAACACCACATACATAATAGCGTTGATCTCCCGGTACATGGTGGTTAAAAAGTACCCCGCCATAAAGCAGGCAGCCAGGAGAATCACTCCTGCCTGGATGGTCTTTTTCCGGCCCACCCGGGAGGCAACTTCACCTACGGGAATATAGGAGACAATGGCTCCGGCGGTAGCCACCAGCAGGCAGGTGGAGGCGCCCCCCAGGCCTTCGCCCATAACCTGACTGACATAGGTGGTAAACCAGGTGGTCACGCCGTTGTAGCCCACAAACCACAATGCAATGGAGGCCAGGATGAAGCCCAGGCTCCGCTTGACCGGCTTGGGCAGCACCTCGTGGCCGCTGCCGTCATCCTTGGCCAGGTTCCACTCCGGATGGGCAGCTTCATAGACCTGGTTCTCGGCGTAGAGCTTAGGCTCCCGGATGGTGAAAAACATCACCGCCACCGCCACCACCATGATGGCGGCCACCACCAGGAACAAAGGCTGGTAGTTGACATGGCTGAGGCCCTCTACCTTGCTGTTGGGATAGAGCAGCGCCGCCACTCCCAGGTACAGCATACCGCCCACAGCTCCCATCAGGTTGATGATGGCGTTGGCCTTGCTGCGCAGGGGCTTGGGGGTCACGTCGGGCATCAGGGCCACCGCCGGGGAGCGATAGGTACCCATGGCGATGAGCAGCAGCCCCAGCACCACCACAAACCCTACCAGCGCCGCAGGGGACTGCGCCGCCGCATAGCCGTTATCCAGCAGGGGCAGCAGGTTCATCAGCACCACCGCCGCCGCCGTGCCGCCCAGGATAAAGGGCGTGCGCCGGCCCAGCCGGGTGCTGTGCTTGTCGGACAGGCCGCCGAAGAAGGGCAGCAGGAACAGCGCCAGGATATTGTCCGCCGCCATAATGGCACCGGACACCGATTCGTTCATGTGAAAGGTATTGGTCAGGATTAGGGGCACCACGTTGTCATACATCTGCCAGAAGGCGCAGATGGACAGGAACGCCAGGCCCACCAGGACCGTCCGCTTGTTGTTCAGCTTCATATGTTCTCTCCCTCATCGTTTTCCGGCAGCTTCCTGCCGATATACATGGCGTGTTCGGAATAGGACAGCAGCTCCGGCAGCTCCAGATACCGCCTCGCCAGGTCCACCCACGCCTGGATCTCCTCCGGGCTCCGGGTCAGAAGTTCCCGGTAATTGGGGGACAGGATTCCCTCCTGACCGAAAAGGTGCCGCTTCTCCAGGGGGAAGCGGGCCATAAAGGGCAGGATATTGCGCTGGTGGTAGAAATACACCTCCGTGAAGCCGGGGCCGCAGTAGTCCCCTCCCTGCTCCACCGCGTCCACCAGCGCCATGGCATGGGCATTTTTCAGATCTTCCACCAGATAACCTTTATTTTGCAGGTCGTAAATGACTCCGGCGAAGGTCAGAATAAAGGACACATACAGCATTCCTCCAGGCTTGAGGTGCTTCAGGGCCAGCTCTACCGCCCGGATCCGGTCCTCCTCCCGTTGGAGGTGGTACAGCGGGCCCATCAGGAACACGTGGTCGAACTGTCCCAGGCCCAGCTTATCCAGTTCCAGACAGTCGCACGCATAGGCTTCCACAGTCACCCCGGCCTCCGCCGCCTTTTCCCGGGCCAGGGCCACATTGCTCTGGGAGAGCTCCGCCAGCACCACACGGCAGCCCCTTTGGGCAAAGTGGATGCTGTACCGGCCGGGACCGCCGCCGATGTCCAGCACGCTGTCCCCGGGACGGATATACCGCTCCATCATCCCCGTGGTCAGAAGAAACTCAAAGGGGTGCTTCTCCAGCCGCTCCCACTCCAGCCGGGCGTTTTCGTCGTAGTAGCCCCGGACGGCCTCAACGGTGTTGTCCATGGTCTTCCCCCTCTCTCAGTGCCCGGTGGAGGGCGGCAATGTCGTCAAATACCCAGGTGGGCTTCACATCGCTGGCCGCCAGGTCCGCCAGGGTTCCCTCCCCGGAGAGGACGAATGCGGTATCCACCCCGGCATTCACCCCGCAGGCGATGTCGGTATACAGCCGGTCCCCTACCACCAGGGCCTCCTCCGCCGGGATGCCGGTACAGCGGAGAGCCAGGTCCACCATGGCCCGCTGGGGCTTTCCAATGACCCGTGGCCTCCGCCCTGTGGCCCGGAAGAGCATCTCGCAGACGCTGCCGCAGTCCGGCACGGAGCCGTACCAGGTGGGGCAGACCCAGTCGGGATTGGTGGCAATGAAGTCCACACCCCGATTCAGCAGGATGCAGGCGTCCTCCAGCTTCTGAAAGGTCAGCTCGGTGTCAAAGCCGATGAGGAGGCAATCGATTCCTTCCTCCAGGTGGTCCGTCACCGGAATACCCGCCTCAGAAAGCTGGCTGCGGAAGCTCTCTGTACCGAACACATAGCACAGCCGTCGGGGCACTCCCGCCTGGAGATCGGCAATGAGCGCATCCACACTGGTGAGGAAATCCTCCTTTTCCGCTCCGATCCCCAGCCGTCCCAGCTTTTCCACATAGGCTGCCGCCGACCGGGAGGAGTTGTTGGTGAGGAACAGGTACCGCCCCCCCGTCTCCCGCACCCAGTCAAGAAAGGGCTTGGTGCCGGGAAACAGGTCGTTATCCAGATAGATGGTACCATCCATATCCAGCAAGAACAGCCGTTTCCTGCCAATATCTCCCACAGCGCTTCCTCCTCTCCCGCCATACTGTCAAGTGGTTTCAGTGTAACACAGCGGTGGAAGTTTGTCCACGGCTGTGCTGTAAAATCCCTGTGAGAACAAGGATCATCGGCCATTCAATAAAGCGCCTCCATGCCATGGGTCAGGGAATTTGGGCCCAAAAAGAACCGGGACGGCTTTGCCGTCCCGGTTCCTTTTTTCACTGATCAGCGCCCGCTCAAGTTGTAGACAGGCAGCGGGGTCTGTCAGTGTCCGATATTGTTGCGAAGATCAGCCGATGACCTCGCCGCCAGGGGCGGAGTAGGCGTTGGACCACTCCTTCTCCAGGGCCTCCCAGTCCCGGTTGGGCTGCAGGGCCGTCCAGATTTCATAGAGCCGCTGGTCCTCTTCCTCATACCAGTCATAGTCATGGCCGTTGGTGGCTTCCTGCACCGCCTCGTAGTACCAGGCAGTTTCCGGATTATCAGGCCACTTCACCATGTTCTCCAGCATATGATCCTCGTGAGGCATCCGACCCAGCATATTGTTCACCAGGGTCATAGCCTCAGCGCGGGTGATATACGCATTAGGATCAAAGCTGCCGTCGGGATAGCCGTTGATCCAGCCGGCATTGGCCGCACGGTTGATGTACTCAGCCGCCCAGTGGCCGGAGATGTCGGTGAACAGATCCGGCCCAACGTATTCTTCACTGAGGAAGCGCGCCGCAATGGTGGCGAACTCCGCACGGGTGATGTAGTTGTTGGGCTGGAAGGTACCATCAGGATATCCGGCAATGATACCGGCATTGGACGTCGTGGACACCGCGTTGTTGTACCAAGCGGTATACGCCACATCGCTGAAGGGATTGTTGGTGGACCAATAGGTCTCCCGATACTCATCAGTGAAGAGACGGAAGAAGATGGTGGCCACCTCAGCACGGGTGATATTGTTGTTGGGACGCACCGTGCCATCCTCATAACCGGCAATGTAGGCGTAGTGATCCACCGTGTTCAGGCCAGGCAGATCAGCCAGAGGCACATCCGGGTCATCGATGTCCGTACCGGGATCCGTAGGCGGAATATAGGGCGGGATGTACATCTCCTGGTAGGTGGCGGTATACACCACGTTGCCGGTCACCGGGGAAACAGTGGGTGTCCAACCAACGAAGGTGTACACATAGTACATGTCGCTGGGCCGGGTGGGAGTACTGCCGTTATACACAGGCATAGTACCCTTCTCTACCTGGGGATCCAGCTCCAGGACGGTACCATCGTAGTTCTGCCAGGTAACGGAGAAGTACTGGGGCTCCACCTTGGTACCGGTGGACTTGTCACTATCCTCTTCCGTACCATCAGAAACCACCACGGTATTGTAGATGGTATTGTGAGCATCCGCATCGGTGGTCACATAACTGGCGTTAAGGATCACATGATACTGGGCGGGAACCGTCACGGTGGTGACGATCGCGCCGGTCTCATCGGTGACCATAACGCCGGGCAGAGGATCCGTCACGGTGAGGGTGATGTTCTCATCGGTCAGGTTGCCGATGGTGATGATCCAGTGGATGGTGTCGCCGGCGGTGACCACGCTCTCCATGGCGTTCTTCGTGACGAAGAAGCGCTCGTTCTGCTGCGGCGGCTGGGGCTCCACTTCAGGCTTGGCCTGGAGGTCCCAGGTGCCGCGCAGAGTCAGATCGCTGTTGACCTCGATAGTTCCGGAGCACCAGTTGCCCTCGCCGTCTGCCCAGCCCAGGAAGGTCCAATAACCATCCTCATCCTCCCAGCTGATGGCGCTGGGGTTCTTGATGCCGTAGGTGTCGCCGGCGGGGACAGTGTCCGCCGTGGGAAGGGCCACACCGGCGGGAGCTTTGCTCTCCCACTGGTAGGTCACGGTGTAGCTCTCAGGCTGGGCAGGGGCGTCAAAGGTCACGACGAACTCATGGCCGCTCTGCACCGGGGTGCCCGCGGTGGGAGCCGCGCAGGCCACGTTGTTGCAGGTCCAGCTGGCGCCAGGCCCGAAGCCGGGGTACTCCTTGGGCGTCTGGATGTCCTCCTCAGACAGGTAGTATTTGCCGTTTTCGTCAGCGCTCACCATAACGGTGTAGTCGCCGCCGGGGAAGCGGCCGTTGACCGCCATGAAGTACACGGGGATGTCGGGGTAGATCTCAGGACCGGGATCCACCTGGCCGCCTTCAGTCTCGAAGAAGGCCATAAACCAAGTATCCTTGCTGTGCTCCAGAGGCAGGCCGCTCATATCAGCAGAGGAGCTGTCCTTACCGTAGCTGCTCTCCGTCCACTTCACGAAAGCGTATCCGGTGTTGGGAGTGGCGGTCGCCTGAGGAGCGGTTGCCATACCGTTGGAATCCTTGGTAACTACAACCTTATTCAGGTTTACGGTACCCATGGTGGAATCCGCACTCTCGTAGGTGAAGATCACCTGGTTCTTGTCGGGCTCGCCATCGGGGCCGTCGGGATCATTAATACCGATAGTATCGATATCGTAGTAGATGTCGATGACGTTCGGGCCCTCGGCCAGGGTCTCGGTGCCGTTGACAGCCACGCCGTTGAAGGTCACCTTGTCCAGAAGGTACTGCTGACCCTGGTAGGTGGTCTTTTCAGACGCGCTGTACAGGCCGGAGACAAGAGCACCAATCTCTCCATTCTGCGCACCGTAGCTGTCTGTTCCCTCACTGCCGTCCCGGGCCACATAGTGGTAGATCACCTGATAGGTGGTGTCAGTCTGAGCCTGGGTGGTAGCGGTGAAGACCACATTGCGGGCGGGCATGGTGAACAGCTTGCCGATCCCTTCGTACTCCTCGACTTCCACATCATTTGTAGTCCAGTCAGACGCACCGGCCCAACGTTCTTCCACGGGCACCTTCTGGTCCTCGTTGTAGGTGAATCTCATGACCTCCTGGCCGTCCACCTTGTAGATGACATCATACTCGCTGCCGATCTCCTTATACCGGGCCACATAGATGACGTCGCCGGTGACCACAGGGGACCACTTGCCGTCATCGGCGGTGAACCAGCCAACGAAGTCAAAGCCTTTCTTCACGGGGGCGGGGATGGTGGGCGTAGCGCTGAGAAGCGCCAGTCCGGTGTGCGTCAGCTCAGTACCATCAGCCACCGTGCCGCCAGCCAGGTCATAAGTGACAGTATAGGCATTCTGGCTGAAACTGCCGGTGATGGTCACAGGCTTGGCGGGCATGGTGAAGGCTCCCTCGCTGATAGCAGCATCCGCCGTATCCCAGCCGCTGAAGGTGTAGCCAGCAACCACAGGCTCAGGCATCACAGCGACAGTTTCACCATACCGGTAAGACTCCTCCACAGGCAAATCTCGAACGCCAGCGGGGACATCTCCGGTGTACTGGTAGGTCACCGTGTAGCTGTTGCGGGTGTAGTACAGCTTCAGCACCAGGCTACCGTCGGCGGCGATGGTACCGCTGGCCACGGTGCCCTCCACCTTGGGATCATAGGTGAAACCGGTGTAGGTCTTGGGCTGCGCATTGACTGCTTCGCCGGTGGTGCCGGTCAGGTTGTCAGTATCCGCAATTGTATAAGTACCGTCCAGGTTCTCCTGGTAGTGCTCCACCGTATAGGCCGTATTGGTATTTGCGGTGTAGTAGAAGGTGATGACATTCTCGCCCTCAGGGGAGATCGTCAGGTTCTGGCTCTCCTGGCCGGCCACAACAGTGTAACCAGCAATGGCAATGGAATCCTCCGTTACCGTCGCGTAGGCCCTCTGGCCGTTCACCGTCTTGGCCTCATGCAGCACAGTATTCGTGCCCTGCTCCAGGTAGTTCACCGTGTAGCTGAGATCCGTGCGGGGAGCATAGTTGAAGGTGATGGTCACATCAGAGGCAGGCATGGTACCTGTGATAGCCGCCTGGCCTTCCTCCAGAGTCTCGGCTACAGCGGTGTGATAAACCACCACATAATCGCTGAATACATAGCCAGCATCCAAAGAACTGCCGGCGAGAGCCGCCTCAGTGACAGAAGCACCGTAAGCATACTCCTGCTTAGTGGCGGGGATCACAGCCTCACCGTTCTTGGGGCCGCCCTTATAGACGTGTTCCACCTTGAGGTCATACTGGTTGATGCGGTTTGTCACTGTAATAGCAAACCTGTTAATGGAAACGTCGCTGTTGCTGCTTACCAGCTTCAGGCTCTCGCCGTCGCTGTCCAGCTCTACCTGGAAGGAGTCCACACCGGTGTAGCCCACAGGGGCGGTTTCGGTGATGGTGTAGGTCTGGCCGTAGGTAACGGTCGTGCCTTCCAGAGAGAAGATATTGCCATTGGCAGTCAGGGTCGCACCACCAAAGGTAAACGCAGCACCATTGAGCGCCTGTCCCTCACCGTCCACCTTCACGATCTGAGCGTCAGCGCCAAGCGTGACGGTGATGGGCGTGTAGGTAAAGGTGATGGTCACATCAGAGGCGGGCATGGTACCAGTGACGCTGCGCTGGTCATCCGCCACCGTCAGGCTGGCCGCCTCGGGTTCAACCGCTACGCTGACGGTGTAGCCCTTGGTTGCGCTGACGGAAAGAGCTCTGGCCGTCACATCAGAACCAAACGCAACATCACGAGAAGTTGCCGGAGGCGCGCTGGTACCATCGGTAAACACATTCTTAATCGTCAGCTTATACTCATTGGCGGTGAAGCTGCCGGTGATGGTCACAGGCTCGGCAGGCATGGTGAAGGTGCCGGTCTTGCTCCAGCCGTTGAAGGTGTAACCCGTGGCAGTGGCGGCCTCCGCCACCGGCACGGTCTCGCCGTACTTGTAGAACTTCGCCTCGGGAAGCGCAGACGCGCCGGGAACCGTGTTGGTGTACTCGTACTTCACCTCATAGCTGTTGCGGGTGTAGTACAGCTCCAGCACCAGGCTGCCGTCGGCGGCGATGGTACCTCTGGTCACGTTGTTTGCGTTGTCGGCATCGAAGGTGAAGCCCTCGAAGGTCTTGGGCTCTGCAGTGGCCGTTGTACCGGTAGTGCCGTACTTGGTCTCGGTCTCAGCCTCCGCCAGCTCATAGCCGGTGCCGTCCAGGTTCTCCAGGTAGTGCTGCACCTTGTACGCCGTATTTTCAGCGGGGGCGTAGGTGTAAGTGAAGCTGCGGTCAGCGGTGATCGCTAGATCAGTGGTGGGTGTTGTATCCCAGCTGCCCTCCTGGTAGCCGGTATCAGGCTTCTCACCGGCGGCGGGGATCTGCTCTGCCGTCAGGTAGCCGGTGCCGGTTTTGCTCCATTTGCCCTCGGTGTCATACAGGGTGACGACGGCCTCCTTCTGGACCTCGCTGCCGTCGTTCCAGGCGCCGTTGACTACGTCGAAGGTCACCTTCTTCTGGTACTTGTCGGGTGTACCGTCAGGCTCGTCGGGATCATGCACGCCGATCTCATCCACGGAGTAGATGACGGTGATGACCACGTCGCCCTGAACCGTGCCGGAGATCGCACCATCGACGGTATCCTTGGCATAGTTGGTGCCCTGATACTCGATGAAAGCCGGGATCTGCGCCGTCACATCGTATGCAGAGTTGTAGGCGGCGGTGGCGGTTTCCGCATTCTTCAGGGTCTTCCCGTCGTCGCTCACATAGTTGACGGTGATGCTGTACTGACGGGCGCTCTCGCTGAAGATGGCGTAGTAGGTCACATCGTCGGTGACCACAGGCAGCTCGGTTACCTGTTTGGCATCTGCCGCCGTGGCATTGGGATCCTCGGACCAGCCGGCGAAGGTGTAGTCCGTGGAATCGGTGGACGCCTTGGTGGGAGTCGCCCCACCGTAGGAAGGATCTGTGCCGTACAGGACGTTCTCATCCTTCTCCAGCTGCGTGTCGCCGTTCATCCAGGTGACGGTGAACTGGTTGCGGGAGAACTCGGCGGTGTAGGTGGCGTCCTTCGTCACCGTCGCAGGCCAAGTGGTGACCTTGCTGTCAGCCTCGTCAAACCAGCCGTCAAAGGTGTAGCCTGTGGTGGCGGTGGTATCGGGCGGGTTCGGGAAGGGGCGGTTGATGGGGCCGCTATCCGTGGTGGTGCCAGCATTCACGCCGCCCTCTTCCACCACGAAGGTGATGGTGGCCTGAGCGACCTCTACGGCCTTGTACGTCCACTCACCGCTGATGGTCACATCCTCATCGCCCATGGTCTGCGTCCCGGTCTTATTCCACCCGCTGAAGGTGTACTTGCCGTTCACGTTGCCATACTCATCGTGGGTGTAGAGCACGGGGTACTCCCTAGGATCCACTGTATAGGTCTGGCCGCTGATGTAGTAACCGTCACCCGTAGGCAGGTCAGGGACGGTCACTTTCTCGCCGTCAGCATCATACAGTGTCTCATCCTCGGGGAGGCCGCTCCAGGTATATTTCACCTGATAGGTGTTCACCAGGGCGATGGGGCTGCCGTCCTTGCCGCCAGTGCCAGTGGACCCATCCAGGGTCAGGGAGCCGGGCTTGTCATCCACCTTATAATTGGTGAGGCCGGCCTGGCTGCCAGGAGCCACGCTGTTGGTGGCGTAATTGCCTGACTCTCTCCAGGAGGTAGTGGTCTTATCCGGGACGATGGGGAAGGTGAGGACCAGCTTGGCGCCGGACCAGGTCACAGCGCCGCCCGCCGCGGTGGTCTTGGTCACCGCGTTTTCGGTGTAGTCGAAGCCGGTGACCTGGATGTTCTTACCCTTGACGGTGATGCTCACCTGGCTGGTGATGTTCTCAGCTTTCTCCAAGTCCCATTCGCCGGTTGCCGAATCGACGGGCACCCTGGTGACCGTGATCTGGTTGCTGCTGCCGTCGAACCCCTCGGGGAAATCAAAGTACTCAGACAGGGTGTCGGTGAGTACTGTGCTCTCGGTGGCCTCCACCTTGGAGGTGCCGATGCTGCTGGCAATGGAGGAGAACACCGCGTTCAGGTCGTCGGCGTTAGTAGCCGCCAGATAGTAGTTGCTGTTCTCCGCCCGGATGCCGAGGTCTAAGCTGCCCCAGTCAGCATCGTCCCACCAATCCTTCGCCGTGGCGTCGGGATAGTTGGAGGACACACCGTGCATATACTGGTTGAAATCCTCGGTGGTATCACTGGGATCGGCATCCTCAAACACGCCCACGGTGAACACTGTGACCTTATCGTCCTTCAAATCCTTGGCCTTGTTCACCGCGGTGGCGGCCACCGATTCGCTGAAGCCGCTGCCGTGGTTGGGCTGGCCGTCGGTGAATACGATGACCACCTGCTTGGCGTCATCCCGTGCGCCCACACCGGCGCCATGGCCACTGCCGTTAAGGACTTCTTCCGCCAGATCCAGGCCGTAGTCCACGCTGGTGGCGCCGGCGGCGCTCAGGTCGGTGACCGCGTTCTTAAGGGTCGTTGCGCCGCTGCCGCTCACGTCCGTCAGGTCCTTGACGATCTGGGTGTAGTTATAGCCACTCCAGTAAATAAAATCGTTGCCGATCTTGTCGGCTTTGCTGTCGTCAGCGAACTTGACGATGCTGATGCGGTGGGTCACATCGTCGGAGGACGCCGCATTCGCCGCCACCTGGTCGATGAAGCCGTTGACCGCGGTCTTCAGGGCATCTATTTTGTCGACCTTTCTGGTTTCCTTCTTGTACAGGGTGCCACTGTACAGTATATCCGCCATAAAGCCAGTACCACCGAGCTGGACTTTCCCTCCGTTATAGGTATAGTAGGCGTAGCGCCTGCCCATACCTCCGTCAATCTCTACCCGGTAGTATTTCCCGTCGCGTAGAAAGTAGTACTTTCCGAAATCGAGATCAAACCCGCTGAAATTTTTGGTTTCGGACTCATAATAGGTCTCCTCCCCAAGCGGATCATCCATGGAGCCGGATACATCCAGCACCAGGACGATGTCCAGGGGGGTGGTGGTCTCGGTGGTGGTCACCTCGTTGGTGACGTAGGACTCCAGGCTCAGCTGATAGCTGCCCGAGTCATAGGTCACTTCCTTGTTGACGACCACGCCGTCCGCCTCAGCCGACACCTGGCTGGAACCGGCCCCGGGGTCGGCTGCCAATGCCTGGATCGGCAAGAGGCTGAGCACCATCACCAGAGACAATATCAGGGATAGTACTCGCTTGTGTGTTTTTGCCATTTCTCATTTCTCCTTTCGATAGTACAGATTCGGAAAAATTGAGATTTGGCAGCCGGGCTGGCTTAGCGGATGGGATCTGCTTCCCGCCGTAGCCCCCGTAGCTTTGCGCCCCGCGGTTTCCCGCGGTTTGCCGTTTCATTCTCCACAGCGCCGGATCCCCGGCTCCGTGTTTGCCCTACGCACCTTGGTGCGCCGTCTCCTGCTCTCCTTCGCGGTAAAGGTCACAGGCACGTCGCATGCAGGCGTCTCAGGCGATTTTTTCCTGCCTACAATCTGAGTATAGCATACGCCGGTTACAAAACCGGTTACAAATTCGGTTTTCCGTGCAGAAAGTTTTAAAAAAATCCTTCCAACTCTGTAACCGGCAGCAAAAAACCGCCGGGGCTGGCCAGCCCCGGCGGTCCTGCGGCACAGGAAGCCTTTCAGTCAATCCTGTCTGGTTCCCGCTCCTGATTTGATGCTATCATGCGAAGGCAATCCGCCTCCGGGTACCCCAGCAGCGCCCCAAAGGCACAGGCCAGCCGGCGCCGTACTTCCCCGGCATAGGTCCCCGCCGCCCGCAGCGCCGCCTTTTCCTCCTTGAGGGCCTCATAGGCCTTGCGGACCGACTCCTCCCGGTAGAAAATAATATTGAACGTCCCCCGGTTGGCGGAGAGAGGGAAGAGGTCGGTGAGGAGCATATCATCCTCAGGGAAAAACCGGGTGCCGTACTGGCCGCAGATTTCCTCGCAGAAGGGTAGATAGCTCTCCCGCTCCTCCCGGGTGGGGCAGGGATGAGCCAGGGCCATGGGTTTGAGCCCCGCGCGGACCATCTCATTGAAGCAATCAATCACCCCGCAGCGGTAAGAAAACCGATCCAGTTCCATAGTTTTCCCTCCTGTCGCCGTCTGTTTAAATGCTTATTTGCTGAGAAGCTCGTCAGCCAAAGCCGTGAGGCCCTCCCGGTCACTGTCCTTTACCGCGCCGCAAAGGCTGTAATATTTCTCACAGAGGGTTACATCCTTCATGGCCTGGACAGCGGCAGTCATCAGCCGTCCGGCGGCGGGGGCCCAGGAGCCGTTCTCCACCAGGGCCACCGTGCGGCAGCGGTAGGTCTTGTCCCGCAGGTGGC
>ERZ1643251.3707-NODE-3707-length-13875-cov-7.104703_pt1 | contig 13875 bp, 10 predicted proteins | sample MGYA00579261_ERZ1643251 | MGnify/ENA primary metagenome ERZ1643251 (study PRJEB29033, sample SAMEA4952267) | chicken gut metagenome | biome: Broiler Chicken; feature: Gastrointestinal Tract; material: Caecum | place: Ireland | collected 2018 | study: Broiler... | reverse complement strand
TGCAAATTATCGCCGTATCGTTTATAATAGAAGAAGCAAAAATAACGAGGGAGCACGAATAAAATGGCAAGACGATACGAAATTGATGATGTACAGTGGGAAAGAATAAAACCATATCTTGGAAACACTCAAAAGAAAACAGGGCGACCGCAATCAGACAATCGTAAACTGTTAAATGGAGTCCTTTGGATTTTACACACTGGGGCTCCTTGGCGCGATTTGCCCGCACATTATGGTCCATGGCAAACAGTGTATAAAAGATTTTCTCAATGGCAGAAAGATGATAAATTAAAACAGCTTTTTGAGAATGTTCGCGAAAATCCAGATATGCAGGATTTGTGCATTGACGGAACTTATATCAAAGCGCATCGGTCAAGTGCCGGTGCAAAAAAGGGGCTCCAGGACATGATGATAATCAGCATATTGGAATCAGCCGAGGAGGAAGATCCACAAAAATCCATGCAGTAGTTGACGGACTTGGTTATCCTCTGGTGCTGAAATTGACCGGCGGACAGGTTAATGATGGCATAATGCTGCAAAAATGTCTTGAGCAGCTTGATATATCTGGAAGTACTATTCTTGCTGACAAAGCATATGGTTCAAGAGAAAATCTCGAATATATCACCAATCGGAATGCAAATTTTTGCATTCCGCCGAAGTCAAACGCTGTTGATCCGTGGTATTGTGATTTTGCTCACTACAAGGAAAGACATCTTGTTGAATGCTATTTCATGAGAATTAAGGATTACCGCAGGATTGCTATGCGATTTGATAAGCTTGCTTCCAGATTTCTCGCTTTTCTTCATTTGGCGGCTGCGTTGCTCTGGCTTGCATAATTTTGCTGCTTTTTGACTTTAGAAACACACTCTAATAAAATATCATCTACCATTGCTTCCATGAAAAATTCCATCATCTCTGCATATGAAAAAACGCTAACAAATGTTATTTCAGCCGAATAAAATTTGGAGGTTGACGGCGGTCTGACGCTGATGGTCTACTGCGCGCGCTACGACCGCACGGGTCGGCACATCATGTTCCATTTTGGCAATCACTGCACCGACAAGCGGCGCGGCGAGCCGAAGGTCATGAGTCTGTACACCGCGGACTGCGACGCGGAAGGCAATATATCCAATCTCCACTGCGCGCTCGACATGAGCTATGACGGCAACGGCGTCCACTGGTCGTGGGCAAACGATGACTCGCTACTCGGATATTACAAATACAACGGCAAGGGCGTGCTCGCGGGCATCGACGCTGATGGGCAGAATCTGCGCATACTCAGCGACGGCACGCCATACGGCGGGCATCCATCGGTATCGCCGCGCGACGGGCGGCTTATAGTGAGCGACTGCGCTTCGGACGGGCAGGGGAAGGTCTGCTTCCTGTATGACGGCGAGCCGGTCGACGAGGTTCGGCTGCCGAAATACGACCACAGTGTCGGAGAAATACCGCGTGGGCGAAATCGATATTATGTCTGTCACCATCCGGTGTTCAACGCCGACGGAACGCGTGTGCTGTGCAACACCTTGCCGGGAAGATATTCCGAGCTTTGCGAGCTGGAGCTCGAAGTTTGAAAAAAAGACTCTGCTGACGCAAAGTCATGGTCATATTATTGAGTTTAACGCAAGAAAAAAACTGACGCAAGATAAAACCTGACCGGTATCAAAGAAAGACACAAGTCAGGTTTTTATCATACACGTTCGTTTATTATCTATATGTAAAATATGTGCGCTATATCATAATATCAAGCGTGCACAATTAGTCATATCGTTATGAGAAACGCCGACATATTTTTTGAATCAGTAAACGCGTTATAGGTTCACGCCGAGCTGCTTTGCCCATTCGGAGAGCTGCGACGCAGGCGTGTCAGCCTTGAATACCTTTCCCTCGCACAGCTTCGCGCCTTTGCAGCTCGGAGCGAGCTTTTCGTTTGTCTTGCCCATTCCGCTGCTGCCGGAGGTCGCGAACGGAATGATCGTTTTGCCGGAAAGGTCATAGCTTTCGAGAAATGTATTTATTATTGTCGGGGCAACATACCACCAGATCGGGAAGCCTACAAACAGGGTGTCATATTCGGACATATCAACCGCGGCGCTGCCGATCGTGGGGCGAGACGCGGGGTCACGCATTTCGACAGAGCTGCGCGAATCCTTGTTTCTCCAGTCAAGGTCGGCTTCGGTGTAGGGAATTGCAGGTTTAATCTCATAAAGATCCGCTCCGGCAGCTTTCGCCAGTGTGTCGGCAACCTTCGCGGTTACACCGGATGCGGAGAAATACGCGACCAATTTCTTACTCATAATAATCCTCCATGCTCAGGCAATCAGCCCTGTATTTTCAAAGTAATGTTTGTCTATATTATACACTTATGTGTAGCGATTGTCAAGTGGAAATCGTCTGGTATCGATAAATTTCCTGCGTGAAAATTATATTATTATATGGTATTCGGAATATGGACAAACACCACAGAATATATGTTATAATAGCCTGATTTGTAAATCATTGGGAGGTTGCTGTATGAGCTTTATTTTGACTGAAGGGTTACTGTCAAAGCTGCTTTTTATTTTCCTTCGAGTCCAGTCCGGCGGAAATTCGTTCCCGCCGCCGCTCAGTGCCGAACGTGAGCGTGAGTGTTTCCGTCTGATGCGGGAAAACGGCGATATGTCGGCGCGAAATGAGTTGATTGAACACAATCTGCGGCTTGTCGCACATATTGTAAAAAAATACTATTCCTCCGGTAAAAATCAAGACGATCTCATATCCATAGGTACTATCGGTCTTATCAAAGCTGTAGATTCATTTGACCCCGCGCTTGGATCGAGATTCGCTACATATGCCGGCAAGTGCCTGCAAAATGAAATCCTCATGTACTTTCGTTCACAGAAACGGCTGGCTGCCGAGGTTTCATTGTCTGAGACTATAGACATTGATAAGGACGGAAATCCTTTGACATGGGGAGATATCATCGCGGTCGACGACACTATTGCAGACGACCTTGATGTCAAACTACGTTCCGCAAGAGCGATACAAATAATCAACAATGAATTGACGCCGCGAGAAAGACAGATCATATCGCTGCGATACGGACTTGGAGAGCGTCCCGCGATAACACAGCGAGAGGTCGCCGCGCTGATGGGGATATCGCGCTCATATGTGAGCCGGCTCGAGGGATCGGCACTTAAAAAAATTGGTGACAGCTTAAAACGCTATTCATTGTAAAATGCAATATTAAACAATATGTATTTGACAAAATAAGCTATAAAAATTCACAATTATGTGTTATAATATATTCACAGGCAAAATTACTAAATATATATTCAGTCGTTAGAGAAATCTGCCGACCCTTAGTGGGTCGGCATTTGAAATCATTTAAGGAGGGATGTTGGTATATGAATAATCAGACTGTTGAAAATTTGCACTCTGCGGAAAACGATTCGAATTCATCGTTCTATAAAAATAGCACTAAATCCATTATATCGGCAATTGCGTATTTGATAGGAGTAAAGAAACAGATATTTGAAAATGAATACGAACCGCCAATGCTTGATATCTATGAAAAGCTTGATAAAAACACAAATGCGCGAATTATTCGCGAGCTGTGCAGATTGCGCAGCGCGATTGAACGCAATTTCGGACTGATAAACAGCAAGATACAATATGAATATAAAACTTTAATGACAATCCCCGAATATATACCGGTCGACGCGATAATGTATCTTTCGGGTGAGGGCATATCAATAATCAAATCAAAGAATCGCATACTCGTCGACTATATAATAGATCTTAATCGAATCATATGCGACAGAATAAACAATTGCAGTTCGATTTTTCCAATCTGGATAAACTGGGAGTATATTCGAGATTTATTTATAATGCCGAACGGACTCGGCATATCCGGTACTAAGGTCGCGGCTGAGCTGTATCATCAGAATAAGTTCAGCTATCCATATCAGATGTATATAAACTGGAAACCTGATAATCAAGGTAATATTCTGTATAATGATAAAAAATTTGTGTCATTGCTCTATAAACAACACGGCGATGAATTTACGGATTTGTCACGAGTGACTGACGCCGGCGATGGTGTCAAAAACAATATATACGATTTTATAGCTGAAAGCGCAAAAATAGATTTAGTGGTCGACTGTGAGAATTCGGATCCCTATAAGCTCATTGCCACATTGAATAATCTGGATTCGGAGCAAATCGCTAAAATCAATAAAATAATATTATATAATGACATACACGCTTCGACCGCGTGGAAGCTGTTTACAAGCTACTCCAAGAATATAGAAGTAGAACATATAATGACCGAACGGGTCAAAGAGACAAAGTCTCTGGTAGATATAAAGCTGACGACCGGTGTGTGCAAGGAGTTTTATAAAAACGACGTCGATTCATTCATTATTGCGTCGAGCGATTCGGATTACTGGGGACTGATTGAATCATTGCCGGACGCGAGGTTCCTGGTTATGCTCGAATGGGAAAAATGTGGCCCCGACATTAAGAACGCACTCACCAGCCGCGGTATTTATTACTGCCATATCGACGATTTCTGCACCGGAAACAGTAATGACATTAAAATTGCCGCGCTCATAAATGAAACCAAACGATATTTGGCTGACGCGTTGAAGCTAAACGTTGATGTAATGCTCGACGAGGTTTACAAAGTCACGCGAGTATCGATGTCGGAAGCCGAATGCCGGCAGTTTTACAACAAATACATCAAGCCGATGCACCTCGTTATAGCCGACAACGGCGATGTCTCGATTGAATTGCGTTCGAGATAGTGTGATAATAATTTTGATGTGATATGTCAAACAGACGTATAAATAATAAACTTCCATTACGAAAAACATATGTACTGCTGTCATTGACATGGGGACTTCCTCTGACCGCGTTCGGCGCGCTGTTGATGCTTATATTGATTATCTGCGGAAAAAGACCGAAACGCTTCTGTTATTGCTACTATATCGAGGTCGGCAAATGCTGGGGCGGACTCGAGCTCGGGCTGTTCTTTCTGAAGGACAGCCGGGAATCGCTTTCGCTGATGAAGCATGAGCAGGGACACGGGCTGCAGAATATATATTGGGGCGTGCTGATGCCGTTTGTCATAACGATACCGAGCGCAATTCGCTATTGGTACCGCAGAGCGCTGACCGCGCGCGGCAGGACCGACCTTGTGCCATACAGCGCGATCTGGTTCGAAGCCGACGCCGACCGGCGAGGCGCGGAGCTATACGAATATCTGACAGAAACGCGGAATCGCGTGAATAGCACAAGTTTATAAAGCGCGAATACGCGAGCTTACAGATTGCGGATATATGATGAAGTGCGAGTTTATATGTATTCAGGATTGCGCGATTTAGCTTGTGCGTATCGGAGGCTTGTTCCCGCGCGGGGCCGCTGCAAGCAGCGGGTGAATACGTGAATTGAATATATCAACAGGATTGAATATATCAATCTAAATAAAATCTGCCGTCTATCCAAATCGGAAGGACGGCAGATTTTATTATGCGGTTACCATTATGTATGTGGGAGAAACAATTGCGGAATAAAGTTCGGGACGGATATACATATTTTGAGACGTGCGAATATTCAGTCACGGTATATCCAGTCACGCGTACATCGGTCACACATATATATTGAACAATCGCTCGTCGTCCTGCGACCAGCGGTTCGTGCCGGACGCGTAGTCGCACATTGTCGTCTCAAAGCTGCCGTCAGCGTTTTCGATTCGCAGTCTGAACATTGCTCGGATGGCATCTGATTCGACCGGCTCGGCTTTGCAGGTGCAGCCCTGACCGCAGATCGAGTCCTTCGGGAATATCTCCTCGTCGGAGTTGCCGATGAGCTTGCTGTGAGCGAGCAGCAGCGGTCCGCGGGTAATAACCGCGCGTCGGTCGAAGGTCATGACGTCGGTCGGCACATTGTTTCCGGTGACAAAGCGCGCGATGCGGAAATCGTTGTCGGGATAGCGGGTAGGCGTCGACTTCATTTCCTCTATGTTTGTATCATACTCGAAGTTGAGTTCGATTTGGCTGTGACCGGCGGGGAGCGACATTCTGTGGCAGTGTTCGGTCAGGTTTAACTCCTCGCCGTTGACATATGCGGCACGGCAGTGGCGCGGGATTCGAAGATATACGTCAGTACCGCGCGTCAGGTCAAAGACGGCGCTGACTCGACCGGTCGTCAGGTAGCCGCCGCGCAGGCTGATTTTACCGACGTCGGTTTCGCAGTCGAACTCGCTGTACAGATTCAGATATATCCGACCGTCAGCGTCGAGCATGACAAAGGTCTCGGCGGCGTTGACAAAGCCGCGCGGCATATTGTTGACGCAGCAGTGGCTGTATTTCATGTCCGCCTGACCGATGGCGACCATGTGCCGACCGGCCGAACGCACAGCGCGCGCTCCCCATTTGCCGTCCGAAAAGACTCCGGCGAGGAATGGATTGTAGAAAGCAAGCTCGAAGCTGTCGATGTATTTTGAGTCGCCGGTCAGGCGGTATAGCTCGTGACAGAGCCGCATCCAGTGTATCACGTCGCAGGGCTCGGACAGCGAATTCGGGTATTCAGCCGCGTGCGCGAAGATGTCGTTAAAGCCGACCGAATACAGCCGGTTCTGCTCGTACTCACACAGCAGCGTATACAAATTCGACACAGCGGTGAAATATCGCTCGACGCCGGTTACGCGGTAAAGCTCGAGCAGTCCGTCGAGACAGGACATCATTTCGTAAGCCTTCGCCCAACTCTCGCTCGACGGGTACCACTCATGTATAGGCTTCATTTCGAGCGCGTTTGAGATGAGGTTGGGTATTCTGCCGTCGGCGCGCTCCCAGTTGTCCGCGATTCCAACCGAAAATTCGAGGAAGCGCTCGTCGCCGGTCAGCCGGTAGAGTATCAGCATCGGCTTCAATATCGAGCTGGACGGCAGACCGTTGAACGTGCCGGTCTCGCCGATACGATATCCGGTTTCGTCAAGCAGATCGATCAGCTGTACAGCTGACTTCGCCGCGGCGGACAGAATCTCCTCGTCGCTTGTCAGGAGGTAACATTCGAGCAGTCCCCAGAGCGTATATTTGCGGCACCAGATGTTCCAGTTCCAGTCGGAGCGCCAGCCGACTACGGTAAGCGCCGCTTCACGGTCGCAGGGCAGGAAATTAGCCTTGTCGCGATAGGTTCCGATATAGCCGTCTGGGTCGGCGGTCGCAATGAGCCGGTGCGCGGCACCGCGCAGGAATTCGTACATATCCTCGCGTTTGCACATACGGGCGGCACGGCAGGCGGAGATCATCCACTTTCCCCAGAATTCGCCCCGCCACATACCGACGATCCTCTTGTCGTCGTCGCGCAGTCGGAACTGCTCTTCGGTCTCGGGATAGATCACCTCGCGCGCGTAGTCCGAAAATATCCGTTCCTCGAAGAAACGATCCATCAGCTCTCCGATGCTCCCGCCGATGTGAAGCCCCTCAAGCGGGGGTGGGTTCAGTTTGTTGTTGATTTTGTATGCAATCATATAAATATACTCCCAATAAAATATTTGCGGTTTTTATAAGTAATATCATTTGTATACAGCGTCAATCGTGTATACAGCGTCACTCGCTGTACAGCTCGTTCAGCTCGGCTATCTTGGCGAGCGCTTTGGCCTCGTTTGCCGCGTAGTAGCTCGAAAAGTTGTGCCCCTCCTCGTGCGCTAAGTTGCGGCCGATGCTGTTGAACTCCGAGATGAATTCGTTGTGCGAGTAGTAATAACCGACGTCGAAAACCTGCCCGGCGCGAATCAGGTCGATCATCTGCACCGACTCATCGTCACGGGCGTATTTCGTTTGCAGCGCGACCTCGTAATACTGCGGGATTACCGACTGGTAGCCCTCTGCCGCGAGCGCTTCTATGATTATCGAGGTGCGCTCTGGGTCAGAGTTGGTTATAGGCACGCCGATAAGGCTGCAATCAGCGTCGACATTTGTATAATATTTGTCCTCGCTCTCGTCAAACTTGGGCCACGGGATTATGCCGAAGTCGGCGTTCATGTCGCGCAGCTTCTCGACGTCCTTGATGTTCATGTCGACAAACAGCGCGCGGTTTTCGGAGAACGAATTGTATATCGGCTCCATATTCTCATCGAGCTGTATGTAGCAGGGGTCGCTGTCAAGCAATGTGAAAAATGTGTCGTAAATATCGACTGTGCGCTCGGTGTTCAGCGACAATACCAGCTCATCGTCGTCATTTTTAGTGAGTATCCGCTGACCGCCGGTGTAAAGCACCTGCATCGGACCTATCCAGTGTCCGGTCACATAGCCGAAGCGATCGTTTTCAATGTCGATCTGCGTGTCGCCGTTCAGGTCGCGACTGCCCATCATCACATATTCGCTGAATTTGTCAAATGTCCAGTCTCCATTCAACACAGTCTCGTAGATATTGCCGATACCAAGCTCATTCATAAGTTGCTTATTATAGAACATCGCGTTTGCCGCGCCGAGGTTTAGATAACAAATATCGCCGGCGCAGGTGTAGAGTTTATTGCAGATTGACAGATTTTCGCGCGCGTCCTGATTCCACCACGGCTTGTCGAGGTCGATATACGGAAGCTCGGTGTTCCATTCGAGCAATAGTCCCTTGTGCGCGTAGTCGAAGGTCTGACGCGCGTGGCAGACGAGGATGTCATACGCGTCGTCTCCCGCCATAATCGTGTTGGTCGCGTCGGTGCCCATGACGTCGGCGCCAAGGTTGATTTCGTAGTTGATATTGAAACGCTCGGCGATTTTTGTGTTGCGTTCGTAGATTGCGTCGTCCATGATGTCGCCGGTCGTCTCCTCGATATACATCTCGTCGATGTATTGGTCGAGGTTGCGGATGAACATCCGGAATGTATAATCTGCAAAGTCGCGTTCAGGCAAATCGTCGCTGAGCGCCGCGGTAGTCTCGGTCGTCGTAGTGTCAGCGCTCGTCTCGGTGATAGGTTCGTTCTCGGTCGTGCCGCAGGATGCGGCAGAGAGAATAGATACAAGCAATATTAGCGCGATAGGTCTTTTCATCTGTATAATCCTGCCTTTCATTCGATCTGTCGATTGTGATAATATTAATAATATTACATATAAATATTACTTCAATCAAAACAGCGTATTAAGAAGATTATACAATCAGAATTGGCAATTAATATGAACTCTATGTTAAATTTTGGTTAACGATAGGTCTATTCATCCTTGTCCAGCTGAACCGGCTGACTTGAATTCGCACGCAGATCGGTCGGAGTCATGCCGCACTGGCTTGTGAAAACGCGGTAAAATTCGGAGCGGTTCGTGTAGCCTACCTTTGAAATTATCTCCTCGATAGTCAGGTCGGTCTCCTTGATGAGTCTGACCGCTTCGTTGATCCTGCGCCGCTTGATGTAGTCCTTGAATGATACACCGTAGCATTCATGAAAGACGCGGCCGAAATAGGCGGGATTGTAGAAGCATTTTTCGGAGAGGGTCTCGGCGGTCAGCTTCTCGTTGTAGAAACGGTCGATATAGTCGAGTATCTCGTTTGGTATCTTCGGCGGAGGCGGTGAAGTGCCGCAGAGCCGACGGACAATGATCGAGATGAGGATTTGCAGGCAGCCGCGTATCACCGACTCATACCCGAGCTGTTTTGTGCGAAACTCATAATCGATGCGGTCGAACAATGTCTCGGCGAAAATCAACTCCTGCCCGGACAGCGTGATATTCTCGGGGTTGATGTCGGTATAGTCGCCGAGCTCGTTGTACTGCGACAAGGTCAGGATATCGAAAAAGTTGTCACATCCGACGAGCTCGCGTGAGATGAAGCGTGGCGACAGCAGAATGTCTATTTGCAAAATGGGATTTGTGACCTTGATCTCATGGCTGTGATGATAATTGACGAAAAAGAGCGAGCCCTTTTCAAGCAAGTAGCTGTGACCGTCGACTACGTTATATCCTTTGCCCGAATAGATATACGCGAGCTCGGCGAAGTCGTGCGTATGCGGTCCGACTTGGTAGCTCGTGTCCTTTGTGTGCTTGTGGACGAATAGGTCGACGCCATTTGAAAAGAAGTTTTCACTTTTGAATTCATACATAGGCTATGTACTTTCTGCCTTTTTATAAAAGGCGAGGTTGTATAATTCAAGCTTTCATACCAGAAAAAGCACTGCAAGATCAAATGCCGTGTTCGGCGAGCCACTTCACCGCGTTTTCAAAAACCGCGCGATCATTGCCGTGCGTTATGGCTTTACGCGCTTCTGAAAAGGGAAGCAGGCTGTACGAGCAGATTTCTGATTTTTGAATGACGACGTCTCCGCCGTCGAAACAGCCGACGAAATAGACCGACTCCTTGTGAGTTTTGGTCGAAACCTGATAACCGACGACCTCGCGGAATCCGTCGATTAGCTTGAGCGCGACTCCGGTTTCCTCGCGAATCTCGCGTATCGCCGCGTCCTGTTCGGTTTCGAACTTTTCGATGTGACCTTTAGGCAGACCGCAGTGTCCGGCGTTCATATGAATCAGCAGGTATCGGCGCTCATCGCCGTCGCCGCAAAAAACGACCGCGCCGCAGGATTTTTCATTCAGGCAATAAATATGACCGCTGCGTCCGCGCTCCCAGTAATCGATTCGTTCGGCGAGCTGCGACTGTATCAAGTGTTCGCAGCGTCGGGTCAGAATCAGCGTAGCTTCAGCCTCGTCATCGCTGACCGCGACTCCCTGCACAAAGTTACCTCCATCAAGTATGTATGCCGGCATGACATATTCGCCATTATCGGACATAATTGTCGCGACGCCCCGCGCCGCATCCCCTCTCGATGTATAGACTCGGGTCTTGCACTCAAGCCCGAGCAGCGTATCTACCGATGTTCGGCTGTATATAGTCGGCAGGCTGCCATTGATTCTATCTGACATCGGCAATTTCCCCTTTACATATATAACAATAGTTTGACCTAAATATATTATACCACATTCGGGCAGATAATTCAAACCTTCGCGATATAATTAATTATTTTTTCATACAATATTCGCCAATAATGTTGAATTTCTGAATTCATTGTGATATAATTGATATATGGAATCTCGGAAAATACATATGATTCCGTTTGTATTTTATAGAGGTCATAAACAATTACAGGCAATCGCTCCTGCAAGCTCGCGCTCGGCGCGAATTACCCGAATTGGGAGAAAGGATACTTTCACATATCGATATCGAATACGATATCACATACGAAAGTTATGGTAAATGAGATGAAATTACTCGATTTGTCATTGTTCAAAACCGATAATGTCTCGGTCGAATTGAAGGACGACGGGAGACTGTACACATTCGGACTTGGCGGCGGTCGAATTGAATACGACGGCTTTAAAGCATATTCGGGCAAATACATAGTCGCGGATCTTACGAACCAGCTCGATATCAGCACCGGTATCACCTGGAGCTTTTCAGCTCCGGACGGGCGGTACATCGCGTTCAAGATGGGGCTTCTGCCCGGGCTTAAGACGCGCATCGCGCTGCCGTTCAGCGTACTCGACGGCAGCACGCTGTTTCTGCCGCGCACGCCCGGCAAGCTCAAGACTGTGACTCAGGGACGACCGATACCGATTGACGCTGTATCGAGCTTCAAGCTCTCAGCCGGAGACTCGCGCTGCGAGATGAAGCTGACGATACACGGGCTGTATATCTCGGACAGCGAGCCCGAATACCCGTTGCCCGACGTGAAAATGGTCGACGCGCTCGGACAGAAGCTCTGCACCGACTGGCCGGGCAAGACGAAATCGGTCGACGAGCTGCGCGAATATATGCAGACCGAGTTTGAGCGGACGTCGGCGCTCGACGGCAGGGCTTCGCTCTTCAGTGACGACCGCTCGCGCTTCGGCGGCTGGATAAAAAAGCCGCTCGGCGACGCGACCGGATACTTCCGGCTTACGAACGACGGCCGCAGATACTGGTTAGTTGACCCGGACGGCTACGCGTTCTTTTCGATGGGACTCGACTGCGTCACAGTCGACGGCGACTGCAATCTTAACGGCATAACGAAGCTCTGCTGTGAGCTGCCGCCGCGCGGCTCGGTCGGCTGGAACGAGGGCAGAGGCGATACGTTCAGCTTCCACAAGTCGAATCTCTACAAGGCATTCGGCGACGATTGGTACGACAACTGGAGCCTTATGACCCGTGTCCGCATGAACGAGTGGGGCTTCAACACAATCGCCTGCTGGAGCGACCTCGACCACGCGAGACGCTCTGGTCAGCCGTATACCTACATCTTTAGTGGACGACCGCTGACAAATGCGCGCGTGTTCCGCGATTTTCCGGACGTGTTCTCGCCCGAATACCGCGAAATGGCGCGCGAGTGGGCAAAGCAGATAAAGCCGTTCGCCGACGACCCCTATCTGCTCGGATATTTCATGGGCAACGAGCCCGAGTGGGCGTTTGTCAACGAATTGAATTTGGCGGAGCTTTTGTGGGACAAGCAGGGCTTCGCGACTCGCGAACGCTTGATGTGCTTCCTCGCCGGCAAATATGGCGATATCGCGTCGCTGAACACAGCGTGGGAGTCGAACTACGCGTCGTTCGACGCGATTGCGGCAGTCGACAAGCCGAATCGGAATCGTTCGGACGACACCTGGGCATTCACGCGCGAGATGATACGCGAGTATATGCGAGTCATGTCCGAAGAGATACACAACATCGACAAGAACCATCTGAACCTCGGCATACGCTACGCGTGGCTGTCGAGCGATGCGCTCGCGTCCGGCTCGGAATATGTAGACATATTCTCGTTCAACTGCTACCAGATAGACCCGACCGATTCGATAAACAACTTCTACGCGAAGGTCAAAAAGCCGGTAATCATCGGCGAATTCCACTTCGGCGCGCTCGACGTCGGACTTGACGCGACCGGACTGCGCGGAGTTACGAGTCAGCAGGAGCGGGGCGTCGCTTATCGCTACTATATGCAAAAGGCGGCGAGCAGCCCATACTGCCTCGGCGCGCACTATTTCACACTGAACGATCAAGCATATCTCGGTCGCTTCGACGGTGAAAACTACCAGATCGGAGTCGTCGACGTCTGCCAGAAGCCGTACACCGGCTTCGTCGAGGGGATACTCAAAACTCACGCCGAGCTGTATGAAATTGCCGACGGAAAGACTCCCGACGCACCCAAGCCGCAGGAGATACCCGCAATCGCGTTTTAGTTGTTAGTTATTAGTTATTAGTTGTTAGTTGTTAATGGGTAAAAAATGAGCTGTATCTAGTGCGATACAGCTCTGTCTTTTTATTCCATTTCTTCGAAATATTCGAGCAGCTCGTTGTAATACTCAATTGCCGCCGATGAGTTCTGCGCATAGTAGGATTCGAAATCCTTGCTCTTGTTGTCGCCGATCAGACGCTGGAATATGAACGACATACCCTTGAACGCGTCGTACACATAGCCGAAGTCGAATACTCGACTGTCGACGATCATATCGAGCATTTGTATCGATTCATCGTCATAAGTGTATTTCGTCTTGAGCGCCACCTCGTAATAAGCGGGGAATACCGTCTTGTAGCTCTCGGCGTTGAGCGCTTCGGTGATTATGCCGACAAAGTCATAATCCTGCACCGATTTCGGAATCGCGAGCGCGGCGTGATATCCGTCGACCATTGTATAATATTCTTCCTGCTCCTCATCGAGCTTCGGGTAAGGGAGAATTCCGTATTCGGTCTCCTTATCTCGGAAGTAGTTTATAGTCATATCGAGCGTTCCGGCGGTCATCAATGTCAGATTGTCGCGGAAGGAAATCGCGTGGATGGAATGCACTATTTCTTCAGGATTCAATGCCATCGACTGGTCAAAGTTGCGCTGCGTGCAGACGCCCTCCGATTCGTAGCAGAATTGATATAACTTTTCGACAA